>Ga0307513_10007413_pt1 | contig 14226 bp, 6 predicted proteins | sample 15_EM_MG_FD_202174 | JGI IMG/M metagenome (GOLD analysis project Ga0307513, IMG submission 202174) | Populus trichocarpa ectomycorrhiza microbial communities from riparian zone in the Pacific Northwest, United States - 15_EM | ecosystem: Host-associated > Plants > Roots > Unclassified | place... | reverse complement strand
TGTTATTATAGCATAATTTAATGTGGATAAAACTTTATCTTCTGCAGTGTGAATTTAGATAGGATCTTGTTTAGATGACCAGGCTGAGAGTGCCTATTATTATTATTATAATATAATATTATTATCATTAAGCTTATAGAGCTATTAGGCTATGAAAGTGATTAACTGAGAGTGCTTCTTACTTGATAAAAGGTTTTCTCCATAGCAACGAACGGTTTTCTCCAAAGCAACGAACGGTTGACTGGTGAGAAACTGCCCAAAGTTGACAACAACCGTTCCTCCAAATCAAAACTGTTTCCCAACGGAACGGTTGCACCTCCTTCCGTTCCTACCAAACAGGCTCTTAGTGACAATACCCGAAGACTTTTTGTTCACCCGCCTAGAAGCTGTCTTGTCTTTAAATACTTTTCAAAAAACCATGGATGTCCTGTGATGGATATCTGAAGTGGAATATAAAGCCAAATAACTAGACTATTTATTGAAGTAGAATTGGCAAAACAGGATGTAATTTTGACACTGGTAGAAGGAAAAAAGAGCGGATGAAATGTTTTGTTAGGGGACTAATCGAGAATAGTGTGATTTTAAAATTTCGCACATGACAACTGGGCGATTGTATGATAGCCCAAATGATGTAAATGGACAATTGTGCCTAAATCTTTCATAGACTGGCGCACTATTCCACTCTTGTTGCCCTGATGCCCCTCTTGCCTAACCAGCTAAATCCCCTTTTGTCCACCTGAGGTCCTTGTTTCCCTCATGGCAACGCTGAACAGTACCGATTATGTGGTATTCTGAACACTACACCACTTCTGAAACAATTTTTTCCCTATCACGATTACACAAATAAGCTAGTAGTAGTATCTAGCGCTGGCCATGATTACGAGGTAAGGGATTACATTATGGGCTTTTGAGGGCAGCCCTTGGTCCGGGAGATACTGTAGCTCCAAGGCATTTAGAACAGCTAAGATTCTTCTTCCGCCCCGAGTACGTGGCATAACTCATCAACATGCAAGCTGATGGCTCCGAACAGGACACTTTCATTCATGATAGGGTTGTCATGTAAGCATCACTCAGATATTCTCCCCTCTGGTCATCTTACCAAGCCTTTTTCTTCTCTGACGGGCAATGATCTCGCCCAGGACCGCATCAACGTTCAGAGGAATGAAAACGAAGCATTATTGTTAGTGAACTTTGGCTTGCACCTGGGATGCGCTTGTTATGTTTTATGATATATTTCTGATCCTGTCCGGGATGAGTCATGGTCATGATCATAATCGAACAAATTACGGTGGTTATGCTCGAGTATGATCCGGTCGAGAGGTCCCATGATCGAATAGCCGGTGAGGTGGGGGGGAATAAAGATACACACTAAAAGTGAAGGTTTTTGAACTATTATATCACTACCCATCTACCATGGGCAAAAACATCATAGGAATAATTCAAAACGTAGTTTGCTATAAAACCACGTGCATAAAAGAGTGCCTTCCATTCTTCGAGGGCAGTGAGGAGTAGGACGTCCTTTCCTTCAAGGCATTAGCAAATACCATTGCGGCTCCAAGGGAGGGATATTGCAACACACATCGCCAAGCCCATGTGCCAACAGCTCTGCGCAAACATCAAACCATAGCCTCAAATAAGTATTTGTTGTGCGTTGGACATGTTGAATATTTTCGGAAAAATTTCCAAAGCTGGGTGTCAAGATATTGGTGGAAATACAATGCCTAAAAAGCCGGTTGTTCTAGCGTGTTTTAACCTCTATCTGGTTATCAAACTACCACTATTAGAGGCCCTAGCCGAGTGATTAATCATGGCCAGTGCTCCATCATGGTCGAGCACAGTCGAATATCTCTAGCTTCGCTGGTGTATGATCGATCTCATATCTATCAGGGGTGGAAAATCCATTCAGTTACGTTGCCACAACCTTGGATCCCAAAATCAGGTTCCTACTGATTACCCGATCATTAATTAGCCCTCGGATCGATTAAAAATGTAATAATTATAGATTATGAGTATTTAGAGGTGGGTTCGGTTCGCTCGCCCCGGATTGTAATCCTGTTAGGTTGCATGTATACCAGGATTTGCTCTAGCCCCCGTTTGTGGCATGCGGATGAAAGGTATTGAGGTCAGAAGGTCCTCACTCCTAGCTCTATGGCTCTAGATTAGTCACGAATTTCCGTAATAAGTAGGGTGAATTATGGGTGGGGGACTGCTATTTTTGTTGTAACAATGGTGCCATAAAGCCTGTCTTCGGAGCACCAGTTTGCTGAAGAGCGCGCCGTGCAAAATCTGGTTGAAAGTGGGTGTACGAGGACTTTGCGATTCGGCAAGCATTAAGAAGACAAAGGTCTGGTAAAAACCACTAGGCAGCTAGCAGCTAACTTATATCTCTGACTCAATTCTTCGAAGCAGTATGCAGTATTTCCCGCTCACCTTAGCCATCACTCTATTCCCAGTTTTTATGAAAAATATTTTAAGGAATGTGGTATAATAGGATAAGTGTATTGACCTATTAGACGGCTTTTTGATGGTAACTTATAGTAATATTAGGGTATTTTACAAAATTATATACTCGGGGGGATGCAATCTCACTCCCTAGCTACTCTCCTCTGGATTCCTCTTAAGAATAGCCCAATCGAGTGGGTTTTTTTTGATCGCAGGATCGTTCCCCTTCAGTAGCAAGGACAACGAGTGAGCGATCTTTATTGCGTATAGAGAATAGGAGAGGAACACTGCCAGACAGTCTTACCCGGTATGTTCGGGTTGACATCGTCCAGTCCCATCAGTAGCTCTATCGCACCACTAAGTCTTGCCCGTTCTCGATAGCAAATGAGAGCAGAGTTCGCCCACTCCGGGTCTTAAACCCAGTTGGAATCGGTGACACAGTGTTTCGGTATAGTAACAGGCTCTCACCGTCTCCCCTCGGCAGCCCAGTAGAGGGGAATGTGGCAGCCCTTTACCTCACCCATTCCGGGATCGTCTCTGCCGCCCCCCATCAGCATCCCCGCAACCTCTACGTGCCCTTCCCTGACCCTTGGAACTGGTTGTGGTGGAACGACTTGATGTAAAATAATTTCCAAGCTACGACCGGGGCTTAGAGCCTGTTCCACATGCTACAAAATACCACGATATTTTTATAATTGATTGGGGGTTTGTTGGGCAACTGCAAATATGATAATATCATACCGTGATATTTTTTAATCCGGTATTTCCTGAAATACATTGCGGTTTAGGGCCCAAGGAGAAAAGTAAATACTCTATCCCCGAATGGCAGGGCAGTGCTCAGATTTAGTAGGGGAAATTCTACTTATATCATAGAATGTATCGCTCGACCCTACTGTCGGATCCCCTCCAGCTGGGTAGCGTTCATTTGTGGCTGGCTAGCAAATATTTTATCACTGTCACAAAACTGGGGGAAAGAAACACAGAAAGCTGAACGAAAGAGAAAAAATTAAACAACCTTCTCGGTGAGGAAAATGCTGGTTCCCGTCCCTCGCTTCTACTGATGTCCCCCGAGCCCCCTCATACACAACAAATTTGAAAGCGAGGGTCAAAGTGGTTGACCGGGAAAAGGGTATGAGTGCATACGAAGTCTTGCACGCAATTCCATGAGCCTCTCAACACCTCCGACACTACCACACAACCCCAACACACATAAGGATAGCCACCCACCCAGCTCGGCTATTTCCAAAAGGAACGGCAGAAGGCGGGGTGAGTGATGTTTCGTGATTTGGCCTCCGAGTCTGCCCCTCTCTAGTCAAACAAACAGGGCAGATGGCCCGGGCAAAAATCTCGGAATTAATCTTCGGGTTTTATCTTCTGCCTCTATGAATAGCAAATTTATGCACACTCCACAGCCCAAGGGAGCATTCCTAAGATAGTGAGAATATTCCCAACTCTCGAAGATGGTGAAGCGCCTATCGATATGGTGTGCCCATGCTGAATGGGCTTACGAGTGATGTACAATCAAAGTGGTGTACTGATGTGAGAAGCACGTTTTAGTCGCGTAATATATAGAAAGGCCTCAGTGGGTTCGTCTAGCCAGAGGAAGCATACAAAATCTGCGAGAAAGGGGAACAGGAAGAGGGTAGGATTTTACAATGAGTACCACATCTTAATTATGGTGCCAAACAGGGCAATGGAGCAAAAGGTTTTGATGCCATTAGTATTAGCAAGGAGAAATATTTATACCACAGTACGGCTGATAGGTGAGTAGCAGAGAGGGGGGGGGTAGCAGGGGAAAATAGAAGTGAAAATAGAAAAATAGACCAAGCTCTGTGAATCGCATACCATACACTCTTCTCCATTGATTCCGGCTGTGCACCCGCTCCAGTGTGTACAATGTGTTGTCTGCAGGTAGGCCTATGAATCTCCTATCCACCCCTCTTGCAATACAAAACGGTTGTTGTTCAGGTTATGCAGGAATACATGTGAACACGAATTCAATCATTGAGAGATGGAATAGCTTAACCCAATGGGAACGGGGAACAAAAGACAGGTAAAAGAGGTAGATAATATATAGGAAGGCACCGATGGGCCTTTGTATCCTAAGCTGGTGGTGGTGGTGATAGGAGTTGCACCGCCAAATAACTCAGCGGTTTAACAAGAAAGAAAGAAAGAGGCTACTGGAAAGCACCGATTCACAATGGATATATACAAATCGGCCACCTAAAGCCCAAACGATACAAGAGGAGCGAAAGGAGAGAAGGTGAATTGGGGGGGACGAGATGACCCGATATCCCCGATGAATGATCTAGAGGTTTGACATCTATGGTGACTTGTCAATCAGGATATAAGAAGCTGCCGGAGGTGGGCTTAAGACTTTTTTTCCGCAAGATTTGCTCCTCTGCTGGGGGTAGGGATAGTAGATAGGAGGATAAGGATTGAATATTGACCCAAGATATTAAAACTTGAGGGCCGTTTCGGAAGGGGTTTAGCAACAGAACATTGGAGCGGTGTTCAGCAACGAAGGATATCGATTATATTGGGATTGACACCGTTCTATTCAAGTAGTGTCTCTACAATCCCCTCATACCCACTCCCAGTAGCTCGCGTGAGTGAGGTTATGCCAGATTGGCTGCATCCGTGTTGGGATTGGCATCATCTGGTTCCTGCAGCAACCGAGCGATGCCCTCATAGCAGCAATTCTCGGTAGCGGACGAGGGCGGAGTTTGTCCATCTTGGATGTCAATTGTGTTGGTGCTGGCGTCGTAGCGTTCTAGCAACAACTTCACGATCTCGTCATGGCCACGCCCAGTAGCCCATGAGAGCGGAGTTCTATAATATTGGGTGTCAGCTATGTTGGGATTGGTATCGTTCCGCTCTAGCAGCATCTTCACAACCTCCAGATGCCCATTCTCAGCAGCCCACGAGAGCGGAGTTCTACCAGATTGGGCGTCAACTAGGTTGGGATTGACGTCTCTCCGTTTCAACAGCACCCTCACCACCCCCTCATGACCTCTCTGGGCAGCTAACGAGAGTGGAGTTCTTCGAAGTGGGGCATTAGCTATGTTGGGATCGGCATCACCCCTCCCCAGAAGCATCCTCACAACCCCCTCATGCCCTTTCTGGGAAGCCAACGAGAGTGGAGTTCTGCCAGATTGGGTGTCAGCTACGTTAGGATCCGTGTCATTTCGCTCCAGCAGTATCCTCACAACTCCCTCTCGCCCATTCTCAGCAGCGAAAGAGAGTGGACTTCTTCCAGATTGGGCATCAGCTGTGTTGGGATTGACATCTCCCCGTTCTAGCAGTATCCTCAAAACCCCCTCATGCGCGCTCCTAGCAGCCCACCAGAGTGGAGTTTTGCCATATCGGCCATCGGCCAGGTCGGGATCGACATCGCTCCGTTTCAAAAGTACCCTCACCACCTCCTCGCCCCCTTTCTGGGCAGCCAGTACGAGTGGAGTTTTGCGAGATTTGGCGTCAGCTATGTTGGGATTGATGTCGTTCCGTTCGAGCAGTATCCTCACAACCCCCTCTCGCCCATTCTCAACAGCCAACGAGAGTGGAGTTCTGCCAAGTTCGGTGTCAGCTATGCTGGGATTGGTGTCACAGTGTTCCAACAGTAACCTCACTATCCCGCTATAGCCCTTCTTGCAAGCCAGCCAGAGCGGGGTTTGTCCACACTTGGTGTCAGCTATGTTGGGGTTGGTATTACGGTGTTCCAGCAGCATCATCACAACCCTTTCATGCCCGCCTTCGGCCGCAACCGAGAGTGGAGTTCGGCCAGATTTGGTGTCAGCTATGTTGGGATCGAGGTCATTCCGTGCTAGCAGCAACTTCATAGCCCCCTCACACCAACCACTACAAGCAGCAGCCAAAGAGAGTGGGGTTCTGCCATATTGGGTGTCAGCTGTGTTGGGATTAGTGTCACAGCGTTCTAGCAACAACCTGAGGACCCCCTGATTGTGCCTACAGGCGGCCCACCAGAGCGGGGTTCTGCCAGTTTGGGTATCGGCTATGTTGGGGTTGGTGTCATTTCGTTTCAGTAGTATTCTCACGACCCCCTCATGCCCATTTGAGGCAGCACATGAGAGTGGGGTTCTGCCACATCGTGTATCGTTTATGTTGAGATTGACGTCGTCCCGTTCCAGCAGCAGCCCAACGATGCCCTCATGGCCACCCCCGGCAGCGAACAAGAGCGGAGTTCGATGTTGGGTGTCAGCTTGGCTGGGATTGGTGTCACGGCCCCCCAGTAGTGCCCTCGCGACCCCTTCACGCCCATTCTTGGCAGCCCAAGAGAGAGGAGTTCTGCCATATCGGTCGCCTATGTTGGGATTGGTGCCATTTCGTTTCAGTAGTATTCTCACGACCCTCTCATACCCGTTTCCAGCTGCAAATGAGAGTGGGGTTCTGCCACAATAAGTATCATTTGTGTTGAGATTGACGTCCCGTTTGAGCAGCAACCTCACGATTCCCTTATAGCCATTCTTGGCAGCGAACAAGAGCGGAGTTCGATGTCGGGTGTCAGCTAGGCTGGGGTTGGTGTCGCGGCCCTCCAGCAGTATCCTCATAACCTCCTCATGCCCATTCTCGGCAGCCCACGAGAGTGGTGTTCTGCCATCTCGGTCGCCTATGTTGGGATTGGTGTCATTTCGTTTCAGCAGTATTCTCACGACCCCCTCATGCCCATTTTCGGCTGCAAATGAGAGTGGGGTTCTGCCAATTTGGGTATCACTTATGTTTGGATTGACGTCGTCCCGTTCGAGCAGCAACCTCACGATGCCCTCATAGCCATTCTTGGCAGCGAACAAGAGCGGAGTTCGATGTTGGGTGTCAGCTAGGCTGGGGTTGGTGTCACGGCCCTCCAGCAGTATCCTCGCGATCCCCTCATTCCCATTCTCGGCTGCCCACGAGAGTGGCGTTCTGCCATCTTGGTCGCTTATGTTGGGATTGGTGTCATTTCGTTTTAGTAGTATTCTCACGATCCCCTCATACTCGTTTTTGGCCGCTAATGAGAGTGGGGTTCTGCCAAATTGGGTATCACTTATGTTTGGATTGACGTCGTCCCGTTCGAGCAGCAACCTCACGATGCCCTCATATCCATTCTTGGCAGCGAACAACAGCGGAGTTCGATGTTGGGTGTCAGCTAGGCTGGGGTTGGTGTCGCGGCCCTCCAGCAGTATCCTCACAACCTCCTCATGCCCATTCTCGGCCGCCCACGAGAGTGGTGTTCTCCCATCTCGGTCGCCTATGTTGGGATCGGCCTTGCCCCGTCCCAATAGTACCCACACCACACTCTCCTGCCCGTTCCTAGCCGCCCACCCGAGCGGTGTCAAGCCCTGCATGATGCTGAAAGGGCGGAACCCAGTCGGTGCGGCAGAAGTAGGCCGCAGAGCAGCTTCACTCACTCTTCGAGAATCGGCAATTGGAGCCCCCAGAACGCAAGGAAGAGAGAAAGAAAGCAAAAAAGCTTCCTAAACTTTCTGTTAGCAAGCAAGTCCTACCCTTCAGGAGTTTTCACCTAGGGTCATCTAATACGCTTTCGTTCGTGTCTTTCTTCTCTCTCCTGCGTGAGAGGAGGGGATGGTTGTTCACCTAACAACCTTCAGCCCTAACTAGATGAAACTAGCTATCCCGACACACTGAAAAAGATTTTAAGGTGCTAAAAGAACAAGGGTTGGTCGGAGAATAGAATTGAACCGCCGGGAAAGCTTCGCTCACTAGATGCCACCAAGAGGAAAGGCAGGAAATAGACCCCTTTGTACGGGTTCAGATGAATATCCGGGTTCGCTTTCACTCAAATGCCCACGATTAGGGGGTGTTCACACCGGTTGGTAGGGTTACCAGGTAGAAAGAAGGGAAATAAGAGAAGACAAGGAAATGAATTGCAGTTGTGGCCGTGCTTGTGTCTGTTGTCCTCCTTGTCAAGGAAGATATCGCTGTCGCCTTGTCAGGAGGCAGGCGCTGGAAGGCCGCCCTTTATACCCGAATTCCTTTCCTCTACAAACACTCCCTGATGGCAGTCACTTAGCCCGATGCACGGGAGCGGTGTTCTCCCATATTATACAGTCTTAGGTGTGAGAGGATTGACGTCACTCTCTTCCGGTTGTATCATATCCATGACTCCTGCATGCCCACTAACAGCCCTAACAGGAGCGGCACTTTTCTATATCAAGGGAGTTAGTTGTGTTGGGGCTAGGGCGTTTCGTCCCAACCGTAAGTTACCAACACTTGTACCGTCACAGCTCCCTAGAGCCTTCTACAAATACCCTATAGGGCGGAAATAGGTTAATATTTTTTAGGTATTGGAGCTAACTGAAAGTGTGACCGTATTTTCGCCCACCAGTGTATATACTGAAGGGGAACAGCGCTAGTCCCAATATAGCTGGCACGATATATGACCTAACCGCCCTCTTGTACAGTACAGTGGTATCTTCACAACTCTCTAACTACCTATCGTTTGGCCATTTAGGCTATTGAGACCAATGCCGCTACTTCCCAGATCTTCCCTCAAGACCTCTCCTAGCAGTTCCTGGGATTGTTCTAAATGCCTTGGAGCTACAATATCTCCCGGACCAAGGTCCACCCCCAAAAGCCATAATGCAATAACAGTACCTCTGAAGACAACTCCCTCACTCACCCGTCGCTTTCAGTTTCCCTTCTACCACGTTAACACAATTTTTATCCCAGGAATATTCCAAATATCTAAGTCGGGAGATTCCTTCCGCACGAGTGCGTGCCATAACTCGCCAACATGCAAGCGAATGGCGGCTCCGAACAGGACACTTTCATTCGTGATAGTGTTGCCACGTAAGCATCACTCAGATCTTCTCCCCTCTAGTCATCTTACCAAGCCTTTTTCTTCTCCGATGGGCAATGATCTCGCCCAGGACCGGATCAACGTTTAGAGGCATGAGAACGAAGCATTATTGTTAGTGAACTTAGGCTTGCACCGGGGATGCGCTTGTTATGTTTTACATTTCTGATCCTGTCCGGGATGATTCATGGTCATGATTATAATCGAACAAATTACGGTGGTTATGCTCGAGTATGATCCGGTTGAGAGGTCCCCATGATCGAATAGCCGGTGAGGTGGGTGGGGAATCAAGGTGGCTTCGTAAATAGACAGACACTACACACTCAAAGTGAAAGTTTTTGAGTTATTATACCATCACCCATCTGCAGGGTTCTTCCCTTCCATTCTTCGAGGGCAGTGAGGAGTATGACGTCCTTTCCTTCAAAGCATTAACTTAGCTAATACCATTGCGGCTCCACAGGAGAGACATCGCAGCACACACCGCCAAGCCCATGTGCCAACAGCTCTGCGCAAACATCAAACCATAGCCTGAAATAAGTATTTGTTGTGCGTCGGATATGTCGAATATTTTCGGAAAAATTTCCAAAGCTGGGTGTCAAGATATCGGTGGAAATATAATGTCTAAAAAAATTCTAGCGTGTTTTAACCTCTATCTGGTTATCAAACTACCACTACCGGTATTAGAGGCCCTAGCCGAGTGATTAATCATGGCCAGTGCTCCATCACGGTCGAGCACAGTCAAATATCTCTATCTTCGCTGGTGTATAATCGATCTCCTATCTATCAGGGGTGAAAAATACATTCAGTTATATTGCCATAACCCTAGATCCCAAAATCAGGTTCCTACTAATTGCCCGATCATTAATTAGTCATCCTATTGATTAAAAATCCAATAATAATTATACAGGATTTAGACCATTGTTACAACAAAAATAGCAGTCCCCCACACTACCATCAGCCCTGTTTATTACGGAAATTCGTGGGCAATAGAGCTGGGAGGACCTTCTGACCTCAATATCTTTCATTCGTATGCTATAAATGGGGGCGAGAGCAAATCCTAGAATAAATACAGCCTGGGTGAGCGAACCCAACCCACCTGTTATAAAGCCTGTCTTCAGAACACCGGTTTCCTGAAGAGCCAGCGGTGCAAAATCTTGTTGCAAGTGGGTGTACGAGGACTTTGCGATTCGGCAAGCATTAAAAAGACCAAGGTCTAGTAAAAACCACTAGCCAGCTAGCAGCTAACTTACATCTCCGACTCAATTCTTCGAAGCAGTTTTTATGAAAAATATTTTAAGGAATGTGGTAGGATAAGTGTTTTGACCCATTAGAAGGCTTTTTGATGGTAACTTATAGTGATATTAGGGTATTTTACAAAATTATATACTCGAGTAAATGCAATCTCACCCCCTAGCTCTCTCCCGGATCATTCTCCAGATCTCCGGATTCCACTTAAGGATAGCCCAATGGAGTGGGGTTTTTTTTTGATCTCAGGATCGTTCCGCTCCAGTTGCAAGGACAACGAGTGCGCGATCTTTATTGCGTATAGAGAATAGGAGAGGAACACTGCCAGACAGTCCTACCCGGTATGTTCGGGTTGACATCGTCCAGTCCCATCAGTAGCTCTATTGTACTTGTATGATACCACTAAGTGTTTCCCGTTCTCGACAGCGAATGAGAGCAGAGTTCGCCCACTCCGGGTCTTAAACCCAGTTGGAATCGGTGACACCGTGTTTCGGTATCGTAACAGGCTCACAATCTTCCGGCGCCTCCCCTCGGCATCCCAGTATGGTGGAATTTGGCAGCCCTTTACCTCACCCATTCCGGGATCGGCTCTGCCGCCCCCCCCCATCAGCATCCCCGGAACCTCTACGTGCCCTTCCCTGACCCTTGGAACCGGCTGCGGTGGAACCACTTGATGTAAAAAAATTTCCAAGCTATCGTACGGCCGAGGGAGGCTTAGAACCTATTCCGCATGCTATCATATCATACATACAAATATCAGTGTATTTTTTTAATTAATTGGGGGTTTGTTTGGCAACAGCAAATAGGATAATCTTATGATATGATACCGTGATATTTTTTAATCCGGTATTTCCTGAAATACATTGCGTTTTATGGCCCAAGGAGAAAATTAAATATTCTTTCCCTGAACGGCAGGGCAGTGCTTAGACTTAGTAGAGGAAATTCTACTTATAGGGCTCTTCAGGAAATCAGATTCTGGTGTTGGGATCTCATCGGGTTGCCTTAGAAACAGGAAAAAACACAGTGGACTGCGGAGCGCATTTACTTTTAGAAACACCCTTCATTTTAACATAAGCCATTTTCAAGAAATGCCATGGTATTTCTAAAATGGTATTGTACCAGTACATGCCAAGCAAGCTACGGCGGTCTATAAGGACCCAAACCGCCACCGAACTCCAACATCAATTTTGGGATTTCAGATAAGCGAAACTCACAATAAATAAAAATAAAAAGTAAAAAGTAAAAGTAAAAATTAAAAAGGAAAGTGTCCCAAATTGTGTAAGGCGAAGCAAGAGTGATCACTGGTATAGGCAACGGTCACTGGGCTTGAAATAAGTGGCTACGATTTGGAAAGGAAAAAAGGGTACTGTAGTCAATCAATGTCCCAAGCGTCCAGTCGGTTCGTCTTCGGGTCTGGACGAGACAGATGGCAGTATCTAAATGAATGCCCGGAAGTGACGGGTATATGGGCTTCCGTCCGGAATATAGTCTGGGAGGACTGGCCGGGACTCAGGTGTCTTATCTTGCTCAATGTGCTAAGTCAGGTGACTGGGGGGTCCCTCCGTGAACCCAAGTGTCCAGTTTGTCTGTCTTTGGCTAAGGAAGGGAAGGATATTTCACTCGTATTCGTAGCAGGTGCAGTACCACCTTGAGTGCCATAGTTGTGGGCTGTTGCATCAGATGAACGTCTATCGTCGTAGTCAGCAGGTAAGATGGAGCAGAATACAAAATATCGCTTTCAGTAGATTTGTTATTATGCGTTTCTAAATCATAGCCAAAGGTCTGGTCAAAGTATGGAGTAATAACCTATAAAATCGAATCATCTAGATGTAAGGAGCCTTGACTAAGAGTCAATATAGGCGAAAGTGCCTGAGACATTAAAGCGGATTAGCGAAGACAGGAATATTTATGTATATACCGAATTACTTCATGGGAATAAGTCTCTTTTTTATCTCATTCTTGCTGATTGCAATGCATTCAAAGTAATTCTACCCATACCAGCTGACCCAAGATCAATCTCATGTCTAACTATTAGCTAGAAAATAGAAATTGTACATAGCAGAATCTCAGGAACCAATTCCCTGTTGGAGTTAGACAATGACTATAGGCACCGGCAGGTAATAGGCGGTGACGGTAGGTTACAGTGGGTAACTGTAGGTACCGCCAGGTGCTGATCGGTACCTAGAGGTGACGGCCGATAACTATAGGGACCTACAGGTGACGGATGGTGACAATAAATACCCGTTATCGCTTGCAGGTACCTATCGGTTATATTCAGTCCCGGCTGCTAACCCTCACACCCTTTCCTCAATCCTACTATTATAGTGCAGGACAGCGGGCACCTATTGTCAATCCCTGAGACTCGCGTCTTCATGAAAGACGGACGCCAACGCCCAGCACACTAAAACAACCTCCCCAGGACGCCCGGGTCTACGGCCCCACAGGACCCTACACTCCACCCGGGATGGTTGGGAATACTGTGGTCAATACGGACTGAAACTTCCACTAATGCTGGGATTTATAACAACCCAAACTGATACTATGCATTCAAATACTAGAATAAGAGTACAACACAACGAAAGAAAGTAGAATTGTATCTGTAGGAGGGGTAAAGCATTGGAATTTGCCCCAATGTGTGGGAGTGAAATGGTAAAGACCTTTTGCGCAACTTCAACTTGCAGTGATATTGATCTTCTTACTTGCTTAACGAAAATGAAAGTACCTAGTGGCCGAACATATATAGAGAACATCAGTGGCCTTATCTCTCATAAGAAAGAACCTGTGCTGATGGTTGATAGTTTTTTCATGGATGAAAAAGCATATCATGTTTTGAGAACGGCACTACAGGCGGAGATTTTTGGCTGTTGTTAGAGCCTACCACGTTGTTTGCCACCTGAAGGGGAGTATAATTGGACCCCTCAGTTGACCTCTCTGGTTGAAACATTAACGCTAGCTGGAGAAGAAATAGTACTACTCTAACAGGTTCCAAACCCCACCTCTCTTGATCACAGTATTCATAGACAAGATAAAATGAGTGATCGTGATAATGTGGAGACTGATGAATAGGTGATGGGTATGCATTCCGCTTCATCTTTTATATTTTTACCTTATTTTTTATCAATCCCGCACAGGCACTCAGGAATCATGTATTATCACTCATTTCTCACTTTTCTTTCCACACGCTCAAGTTCTTACCTTTCAACGTGGATTGTTCTGGACTGCTCACTATTTGCATATATTCCCATGCACATTAAATCACTATGTGGAAGGCACTGATCTAAGATGTGAAATGGGCAGGAAGCGTGCCGTGAAGGAAAGGTTTTGCCTCAAGGATATAAGAAAGCCTATTCTTCCCTTTGTTCATTTGTTATTTGTGTGAGCATATACACGTCCCTGGCATGAATGGACCGAACACCGCCAGGGTTACGGGAGCTGAAAGCCCTTTGCCAAGGAGCCCCCTGGTGTTTGGTCCATTCATGCCAGGGACGTGTACCAAAAACCACATACCTCAAAGTATATACAGGCATTTATTTGCATGGAATAATTCATACAATATGAACCGGAATAATTCACAACACCGATTGGACGTCCGAGTTGCCCAGTCTAGTAACGTATATTGTCTCAGCAGGCCATACGCCTAATTCATAAGCCCAATTCATACACTCTATTCACAGGTTCAAATCATATGCCCAATTCATAAGCCTTATTCATCCACTGGTGCCATA
>Ga0307513_10007412_pt1 | contig 14229 bp, 6 predicted proteins | sample 15_EM_MG_FD_202174 | JGI IMG/M metagenome (GOLD analysis project Ga0307513, IMG submission 202174) | Populus trichocarpa ectomycorrhiza microbial communities from riparian zone in the Pacific Northwest, United States - 15_EM | ecosystem: Host-associated > Plants > Roots > Unclassified | place... | reverse complement strand
TTATATTATTTAGAATATATATAAAAATAAATTGAATTAATAATCTTGAATGTTTTACCTTTAAATCATTTTTGCAGTGACAATTTTTTTCTTTTTTGTTAACAGGACCTTATATTTATTATTTTTTTAACTACTATCCTTGTAATATTTTTAGTTAATTTTCTAATCTAGCCCTAGTCACCTCCCACAAAATATTATAACTAATCAACCAAATGCATCCTTACTTATACATAATACACATTTTGCGAACTTGATTTAATATTTGTGGATAACATAAAGGGGAGTTACAAATTTCAGCAGCAAGATTGGGACATCCCTTTTAAAGTAGTGAACATGGTTCCTTTTGATATGGATAAACGAAAAAGCAATTAGTGTTAATTATTATACTGATATAGTTGGGCTTACAATAACGGGTGATTCTAGACAGTTAAGTGTGAGTCTGTCACATGTTTAGGTCGAAGAGAAGGTTTGGTTGAGCCAGACCAGAATAATGACTCAAAAGGGCCATAATTTTTTATCTGACTGATAGATCTTTAGATTTTCAAAATCTCGCCTCAGAATCCTGATTTTAGCATTTTTTATGATTGTCCTTGTTATTTTCGGATTTCATGCTTCTTTCCTTTGTAATTTTATATTTTTATTTTGTTTCTTAGTTAAGGTAGGGTTTCTAGTTTATTTAAGGCTTTGTAAACCTCCTGAAGAATTATTATTAGAGAGAAAATAAAACCTACAAACTTAAAATCTAAGACGGATTCAAAGAAGACCACCCTTTGAGCGAGAAAAGAACAGATCTAGGGATTTTGGATTACATATATTCCTGAATTTTCAAGGACTTTACAAGCAGAAGAATTCATTAACTGGTTAAATGAGATTAAATGGGTTTTTGGATACAAGGACATGCCTGAACAAATACGAGTGAAGTTGGTTGCAATCAAATTAAAGAGTAGGGCTTCTGCTTGGTGGGAGCAGTTGAAGAAGACAAGGATGAGACAAGGGAAAACTAGAATAAATGATTGTGACAAGATTAAGAAGAAGATGAGAGAACATTTTTTTTTCCTTTTAGCTACTCATAGACTTTATATTAGAGGCTCTACATGCTGAAACAAGGAGGTAAATCTATCAATGACTACACTAATGAATTTTACCAACTAGTTTCAAGGAATGATCTAGTAGAAACAAAGAAGCAGCTAGTGGCATGGTACCTTAGTGGCCTGCGATAGTCAATTAAGGATGTATTAAGTCTTCAGTCTTTGTAGACAGTGACATAGGCATATCAGAGGGCTTTAACGGTGAAGAAGCAATAGACTACCAGGAATGTTAGCATAAACTTTCAATCATAATAGAATAATAAAGGACGTGGTAGTGACCCAAGGCAGACTGATGCAACCATATTATTTGATAGTTTTACCCACATTTGCCTAGTTTTTTGCCTATTTTTTATACATAAAATGCCTTGATATTCTTTATTTTATGTTTTAAAGGCACTTTTGGATGTAATATTCAAAAAGAAGTAAATTGAAGATAATTGGCAGATTTGACATTCGATCGATGTTTTATGCAGAGCTTGAGCTCTAGAAGTAAAAACGAAGTGATTCTAGTGGCATTAGAAAGCTAACATCCATACCTTTCTGTACATATAAGGAAAGAAAAATAAAAAGCGAAAGAGCAAGGAGATCGCAGCCTTTAAAGTCAAATCTCGCATTCTGCCAGTGTTGACCTTCTGCTATTCCGACTTGAATATCTTGAGCTACAGAATTTCATTTGATGCAAACTCAACTTTGTTGGATTCCTGACTCGAAGACCTATCATTATACCAAAGTTCAGCAGAAAAAGAGCTCATGTGAGAGAGATGATTTTTTTAAGATGACACATGAATTCTGCCAGCAAACAGGTTTTGTGGAGAAACAAGTCCAAAGTACTTCTCAAATCATCCAAACCATCATCTAATTTTTTATTTCGGCAATTTAGCTCCTCTAAGTCAAAATTCAAAGCTTGAAGATTTTATGCAAGGCTATTTATTCTTTTTCAGGAAAATAGTTATTGAAAGGCTTAAATGTAAATTGTCTACTTAGGAAAAGACTATTTTGTAGAAAAGGGATTAGGGTTTCTGATGATATAAAAAGAAAGAGAGAAAAGGAAAATGGAGGAGGACAGCCAGCAAAGAGAAAAAAACCACCCCTTTCCTCTAAAAAACCTAAAATCATGTTTTATTCCTTCTTTTTGATTAATTGTTTGGTAGACATGCAAGGCTAAATTCTTTTTCTTGATTGCAAGGACATGGAAACCTTCAGATTTCAAGAACTGTGAGATTTATTTTACCTTTTCTTTTCAGTTTATATGATGAATATGTTTGTTCTTCTATGCTTATTTTTCCTATGATTGTTTATTTTAATTGTTAGAGTGGACTCTAAGTTATTATTGTAGACAATCTGTTGCTAAGTTTGATATCAAAACCGGAGTTGTGGTATATGAACTTGTGAAGGAACTGAGTTTAATAATTATGGTGGATCTACGTTATTAACCTTAGGGAGAACATTCGAACAAATCAAACATGGACTGTGGACAATCATGTTGTCAAGATTAATCTATTTATCTAGTTCTTAATGTTGTCATTCTATTAAATTACTAGTGCGGACACTGTGGTTATTTGATGGTTAGGGTTAGTTATACGGCGGATCCGTTAATTAACTAATGTTAAGAAAGGATAAATATTTAGAATATAAAATTGATGTATTGTTTCAGTGATCAGTTCTGATTTTCATAGGTGGATGTTTACTTGAAACCAAGGTTTGTTCTCTTGATAATTTTCTGATTTTATTTAATTTTACTTAATAGTTTTCTGTTTACTTTTGCTTTAGCCTAGATAACCTCCAAACCCCCCCCAAATTGCATATCATCTAGCATAAAAATCTGACTTGAACCTTCCTCATGGAATCGACCCCTTGCTTGCTCTGTACTATCTTGTGTGTTATGTTTTAAACTAAGGTAATTAATTTGTGTGACTGCGACGTCGCAACACAAACCACCAACCAAGCTAGTCCAAACCAATAAAATCAACGGGCAGCAAGTGAAGGTTCTGGTTTTAGACTTTGTTGCTTTAGATGTGATGAATTGGGACATCGAATTAGCAAGTGTAACGGACTAGAGAGTCTTCCGAGAAAGAATTTGCTAGTAAAAGAAGAACTCACGAATTTTACTAATAACAAGGATGATTCTATCAGCGATGGTAATGTTTTGGATGTAAATGACAATACAACCCTTGTGATCAAAAAGTGTTTGTTGACACCCAAGGGTGATTGTGATGAGGATTAGAGGCGTAGCAATGTCTTTCACTTGTGATGAGGATTAAAGGCGTAGCAATGTCTTTCACTCTACATGCACCATCAAAGACAAAGTCTACAGTTTGATCATAGATAGTAGGAGCTACGAGAATATGGTCTCTATGGAGGTAGTTAGGAAACTTCAGCTGACGACTGTAAATCATCTCAAACCCTATAAGCTAACATGGATGAATAAAGATATTGAGGTAATTGTGGATAGACGTTGCCTTGTTTATTTCTCTATGGGTCAAAAATACTTTGATAGTGCATGGTGCGATGTGGTCTCGATAGATGCCTATCATATTTTGTTAGGGAGGTCATGACAGTTTGATAGGAGTATGGTTCATGATGGAAAGAAGAACACTTATACCCTTAGTATTAAAGGGAAGAGTATAGTTTAGGCACCTAAGAGGGAGACAATAGAGATGAAGGCTAATAGTGGGAAGAATTTGTTGCTCTTATCACAATTTATGGTAGAAATAAAGAGTGAGTGAGTGGTGTTTGCTCTAATACCTAGAAGTATAGCCATGAAGGAGAAGGAAGAAGAGAATGACTAGGAGGGGCACGAGGTGTGTTAGTAGAATTTTCAGATTTAATGTCGAATGAGTTACCCCAAGATTTACCTCTCATAAGAGAGATACAACACCAGATTGACTTGATGTTGGGTTCTAGCTTGCCAAATAGGCAGCTTACAAACTTAGCCCTAAAGAAGCCGAAGAGTTGAAGAGACAAGTTTTAGAGTTGCTAAAGAAAGAGTATATCCAAGAAAGTATAAGTCTTTGTTCCATGCCAACCCTTTTGGTTCGCAAAAAGGATAGGTCATGGCGTATGTATGTGGACAGTAGGGCCATAAACCGAATCATAATAAAATACAAGTACCTCAAACCGCATCTAGATGACATGTTAGATTAGTTGGCAGGGTCTAAGGTATTTTCCAAGATTAATCTCAAGAGTGGTTATCATCAGATCAAGATCAGACTGGGGGATGAATGGAAGACAACCTTCAAAACACACCATTGGTTATATGAGTGGATGGTTATCCACTCGGATTGTCTAATGCTCCCAGCACATTCATGAGGTTCATACATTAGGTATTGAGGTCATTCATTGGTAGATTTATCATCATTTATTTCAATGACATTCTCATTTATAGTTCCATTCTAAAGTCTTATTTGGAGGACCTACGAGATGTTTTTGATACTTAGATGAAGGAACAGTTGTATGTCAACTGAAAGAAATGTAAGTTCTTTACTAATACTATTGTTTTTCTGAGCTTTATTGTATCTATTAATGGTGTTTGGGCTAATCAAAAGTAATATCTCTGCAATTATTAAGTGGTTGACACCAAAGAGCATCCATGATGTGCAAAGTTTTCATGGCTTTGCATCTTTTTATAAAACATTCATCATAAACTTCAGTTCCCTTATCGCACCAATTATAGAATGCCTAAAGGGATGTATATTTCAATGGACAAATGAAACTGGAACAAGTTTTCAGTTAGTGAAGTAGAAGATGATCGAAGCTCCAGTTTTGACATTACTGGACTTTGAGAAATTGTTTGAAGTAAATTGTGATGCTTCTGGAGTAGGCATTTGAGGAGTTTTTAGCCAGGGTGGGCGCCCCATCGCCTTTTTTAATGAGAAATACCAGCTCAAAGAAGAAATATTCCACATATGATATGGAGTTTTACATTACTTTTAGACTTGAAAACATTGGAGGCACTACCTTGTAAAAAAAAGAGTTTATTTTAATTACTGACCATAAGGCTCTGAAGTACATAAATGGGCAGTAAAAGCTGAGTCGTCAGCATATGAAATGGGTGTCCTTTTTACAAGAGTTTATTTTTTCATTGAGGCACCAATTAGCCAGTTTAAATAAGATGGATGACGCTCTTAGTTGACGTGTGACTTTACTCAATACTATACGCACCCATGTGCTAAGATTTCATACTTTCTGTGAGTTGTATTCAGGTGATGCCTCATTCAGTTAGATTTATGTTAAGTTAATGGGGGGAGATAAACGAGATAACTATGTGCTTTTAAATGATTATCTTTTTCATAGTTTGCAGCTTTGTGTTCCAGTTTGCTCTTTGTGAAAGTGTATCATTCGTGAATTGCATTATAAGGTGCATTTTAGAGGGGATAAGATGTTGGCTCTAATATCCACATATTATTACTAGCCTAAATTACTAAGATATGTTTCTAACTTTGTTAAGAAGTGTGTTATTTGTCAAAGGTCCAAGGGCGCCTTATCAAATACTGGGTTATACACCTCGTTACTAATTCTTGATGTTTCATGGCTAGATGTGAGCATGAAATTGTCTATGGACAAAATCCTTTTGAAGTACTTGAGTTAATTCTTGTACCTCGCATCGAAAGCTTAAGCATCCAAGCAACTGACATGGCAAATTATTTGCATGGCATTCATAAATAGGTCAAACAAACAATCAGTGACAACAATGTTATGTATAAGGCCCTGACTGATACTCATCATAAGAGAGTGGTGTTTAAAGTTGGTGATTAGGTGTGGGCAGTACTTGCACGCGACAGGTTTCTAAAGGGTGAGTATAACAAACTGAAGGAAAAAAAGATAGATCCTTGTAAGGTGTTGCAGATTATAAATGATAATGCCTACAGGATTTGTCCTCCTCATCATCTAAAGATTTTTTATGTCTTTAATGTCCACCACTTGACTTCTTATTTAAGGAGGAACAGAACACGAAGACGAGCTCTCTCCAACCTACGGAGAATGATGTAGTTGGGCTTGCGATAACCGGTGATTCTGGGCAGTTAGGTGTAGGTCTATCACAACTAGATGAGGATTTAGCCCAGATAGGTTACGTGAATGACCTAACAGATGCATTTATAAACCAGTGGGACAGGTCTAGGTCTAAAAGGAGGCCTAGTCGTGCTAGACAAGAATAACGACTCAAAAGAGCCATAATGTTTTATCTGACCATTGTATCACACTCAAATTTTTACAAGAGTTTTTAGAGGTTGTTTTCTTTAGAGTAGCGATAAATATGCTTCTTCATCCATTGAATCTCACCCCAGGGCCTTGATTTTAGCAATTTTTATGATATTCCTTTTTATTTTATTATTTCATGCTTCTTTCTTTTGTAATTTCATATTTTTATTTTGTTTCCTAGTTAAGGTAGGGTTTCTGATCTATTTAAGGCTTTATAAACCTCCTAGAGGATTATAATTATAGAGAAAATAAAACCTGCGAACTTGAGGTTCACATCTGCAACCCTTTTCGCTCATTAAATTTCATGTGTTATTTCATTGTTTATTGTTGTCTTTAGCTTTTGCCTGTATCACATACACAAGTCATCCAGTATGTTACTAAGATCAAAGATGCTTAGAGAAAAGAATTGGCAGCTATAATTTGCCTCTCAAGGAACTAAGTATGTATTTTTGGTCTCCACCCAAAGAACATTAGGTTAAATTAAACATTGATAGTGCTAACAAGGACAACCCGAGACTTATTAGAGCGAGTAATTAGATTTGAGATTGTATGAGGCGTTTTATGGTGGCTTCACAACAAGAGTTAGGCACTGTAACACTATCCAAACTAGGTTGTGGGCATTTAAAATAAGGCTGGAGATAGCTTGAAATAGGTTGGGTTAAATTAAACATTGAAGGTGTTAGAATAGAAGGTGAGGTTTAGGGGGGAAAAAAAGGGAAGAGATAGTGAAGGGGTTTATAAAAAATAGGGTTTGTTTTGTTAATGGTATTTTTAGAATATTATTTTTAATATCAATTCTAAGAGGAATTATCGTAGTAAATTATAAGGGTCTCCTTTTAATTTGTTTTTGGCCATTTTTAAACTATTGAATTTTGTTAAGAATTCAAATCAATACCCTCTAAAGAGTTCCAAAGTAAAACCCTTGGAATTAAATTCAATTTCAAGAGCTTCAAACAATTTGTCAACTGGAAAATTAAATTAAATAAAAATAGGAGGGAAATAAATTTGTTGGCTCTTTTTTTTATTCATAAAACAAATTGTTAGCTTGTTTTATTTCCTTCGCCTTTCTAGTTTCTACTTTTCTCCTCTAGTTGACAATATTATAATTATAACTATAAGAAAAAAAATAAATAGTATGGTGATTCACTATGCAAAAAGCATTACGGGTTCCCTCACAAAACATTGTGAACACGACGTTCACAATGTTTTTTTTTTCTATCCATTTTTTTATTTGGCCCTTATAGAATTAAATTGTAAGCCAATTTAGGTCACTTCATTACAGGAAGGTGAGATTGAAAGACATGGGCTTTTTTAAACATTGGGGGTGAAATATTTATTATGCCTTTAAAAACAAAACCAAGAAAACATGCTATTGGAGCTAATTCAATAATTTCATGATAGTCCATTTATCATTCCAAGATTTTAAAGGAAATTACTTTTTTTTTTATAATGCACGGTGAAATGATCCTTATATCCTTAGATTCATTATTTTTTAAAGCTTACATTCAGAGTCATTTTCATCTTTTTCATTTTTAATGAACGATAAAATGACTTGGCATGCCCTTGAAAGTGGAATTTTTATAGTTTATGTTCAGGGATATTTTTGTATTTGCACTCAGGCTTTTTTGTATTATTAGGTTGGTTTTAGGGAATTTGTGTAATTTAATATATACAAATATTATTAAAAAAAACTAATGATGCATGTGTTACACACGTCAGCGCTTGAGCGGCGTGTATGGAGTCGTCCAGTGGACAAACACCACCTTTTGTGACGGTGTTTGAATCATCTTGATGTTTCCTTCGCAATGTGGCATCGCGTGTGGCCAAAGGTCATCTAGTTTGACGTTGGCAACCTTCCCCCCTATTCTCTCTCTCCTTCTTGATTTTCACATCTACCCCTCCAAAATCTCAAAGAAGCTCTTCAATTTATGTTCTTTTGATTACTATTTATTTTATTTGAAATAATTTATTAAATTGTAATTCTTTATTAATTTCATCCCCCTCATTTTTTTAATCTTTCAAATTTAATAATCATTATTTTTATTGCTATTTTTTTCACTTTGGCAATGTTTTAAAAAAAATCAGTTTTATTCTTCAACATTAAATTTGTTTGGAATTGAACTTCTTAATTGAACCCGAGACTAAAATTTCATGAGTTGAGAATTTTAGAGATTAACTCATGTTTAGGAGGTTCACCCAGGTTGTTTTGGTTTTTTAAATTGATATTTTTTTGCGAGTTCATCCTTCAACATTATATTAGTTTAATTTTCTTTTTTCCAGTTTCGTTATTAAACATTGAATTGTTTTATAGTTGAGTTTCATAGTTTTATTCGATTCATTTTTGTTAACGATTTTTTTATCTTTTATTGGCATGAATAATCGTTTAATTAAAAAAACATTTGTTATAAAAAATAAAGTTATTAAATACAACTGGGTAGATGACCCGATGTCAAATATCTTAATTTTAGTTACTTTGGATGAAATGTTAATTTAATTAATTAAATAGTTTTATAAATATTTTACTTTATGATTGAGACTATATATATATGGCCAGAGACTAATTCCCTTTCAGTCTGGGAGTCCTCATGGTTTTGAGAAATCAAACTTGTTTTCTCACCTTTTTCCCAAATAGAGACTGTTTTCACCACCTCAACCTTGCTGGTGAGTTCCATATTTTAACTTTAATCTATACCGCAATAGTTTACCTTCCATATAAGTTACTGCTTGTAAGCATACAATTCCAGGAAACATAATTGTATGCTTACCTTGATTTTACCTTCCATATAAGTTACCACCTCAACCTTGATTTTAACTTTAAGATCCTGTAGCAGGAGCACCCACAGGAAACATAATTGATATGAACCTTGTGGCCATGGCCATGCCTTGAATTCCAGAAACATAATTGTATTCGGAAGTAGGTAAGCAAATTTCTTTAAACAACCCTTCACGAGGCTGATAAGGCCAGTACCTCCTAACCTGTCCCACACAGAATAAAATATGGCGCCAAGCAGTAGCATGCACAACTAAACGAAGCTGGCCTTTGAGCCCCCGTTGCCAATAGAGCCACCGCCTAACACGACCGTGTCCTTTGTGGAGTTTGAAACAACACGTGCTTATGTCATGAAAGATCATACACACACACACATGGAATTTAGAAAATGAGATGTGAGACTATTTCGAATAAATTGCATAGATAAAGAGGTTTTTCTTTGTTTTCTCTCAACAACGACAGCAGAATAATGAATAGTTTCTTTGTCTTCTTCCCTTGACGACCATTTGGAATAAATTGCATGGATAAAGAGATTTTTTTTTTACTAAGAAATATGGATGAAGAAGAGAGTTAAAATTATCATGTTATTTTACACTATTTTTTATTTCTCAACTCAGTATAATTGTGTTGAAAAGCCCACAATCATCCAGCATCAAAAGAAGTTTTAATCACTTTCCTTACATAATTTTTTTTTTTACCAGTGGACATTCAATTGGATAAGATATTGTTACCAATTAGTTGATAACATGTGAAATATATTTAATTTATTAATAAAAAATTATTTATTTTTAATATTCATCAAATATTTGATTAATAAAATCTAAAGTAAAGATAAAGTCATTAGAACAAAAATGTTTTGCAAATAAAATTATAAAGTTTTTATAAAATAATAAAATTCATATTGCATCAAAGCATTTTTTTAAAAAATGTTCCTTGTCAATCTCTATAAAGATTGGATATTAATTAGAATTGTTGTGACTTATACATATTATGTTCTTTCTTTTATGAAAAGAAACAGTTATTCTCATACGTTGAGGTATGAAGGATACCCTGGAACTAATATGTAGGTGCTTGTTAGATGACATATACACTGAACTGACCCACATGAGAATTTTATATGGAGAGATCACATGTGTCTATAAAAAGACTCACATGACGGTTGTGTAAATGATCCTTAGACTTGATATCACAAAGTTATCTTATACATGGAATGTTATACTTTGATTCTACTACATGTTGTTCTAATTAAGGGTAACAAATGAGCATATATTGGGCATAACTTGTACTATATGAAGGTATTTAAGTAATCGAGAGAAGATTTATCACTCTATGTGAATTAAGAAAAATGTTATATTTATTAAATAGTATTGATTATAAATCTTTACGCAAGGTGGAATGAGATTTGAAAAGAGTTTCAAATTGTATTCAAATAATCAATGACGATGGTGTTGAGAACAACATGATTTGACATAGTGGACATACTTCATGCTATAATATCTAAATCAAAACATTGTTGATGAAGGGATAAAATTACACTAAGAAACTAGTCACTCAAAGGTTAAGTTAAATCATGTATTACTTTTTTAATATTTAGAGGATCATGACAGGTTGCTGGATATTGTACTTAATCTTCAAATATAAATGAATCAATTGTTGCAACAATTGATAACAAATTAATTTGTTAAATTTATTTAATTCTATTTTGTTTAAGATTATGATTTATATTTAGGCTAACTTGTTAGGGAACCTAATGGTTCACACACATAAGAACCATTGGTCAGAAATTCAAATGGAATGATTAATCAAGTGTAACTTGATTGTAAATAAGTTTTAGAAATTAAGAATTAAAGTGTAATTTATACAAGGAATTACAATTCTAGACCTAGAAAAATCAAGTAGGGACTTGATTGAATAAATTTCTAAAATTGCCCTGAAATAATATGTGTGATGTTATTCATTATTCAGGGGCAAATTGATATTTTTCTATTTATAAAGTTTTCATGTTTTCTTATAAACAAAATGTCATGCCTCTTATTTTCTATGTAGCACACGATATGAAAACTATATAAGTTACAAAACACTTAAAAAACACAAAAAGAAAAAGAATTAGCACTTAAAGGCATAACGTAAATGCCTACCTTCAGGAGAATCTTACCGAACGAGCTACTTTCTTTGCTGCTTCGCTTTAGGAACAATAAGGGCCAAAAAGAATAGAAAGAAGTCTATGAGCGCCTATCTCTTCTCTTATCCACGCATATCGTTCTTTCTCTGGCTGCTCCAAGTAGTGCTATTGGCTACTGCTTGCTTGGGACATTCTCTACTTACGGCTCTCAATGGCATGGGGGCGCACATTTAGATCCCTTCATCCCTGGAAAGCCTGGCCTACGAATAGGAAGAACCTGAGAACAAAATGAGAGGTAGATGCAGTTAAAGGCATAACAAGTCCTTTCTCTGAAAAGGGTTTAGAAGAGTTTTTAATGGTGCTTCATGTGGATTACCATTAGAGGCCGGACACTTGGATGACTAGTGGTTTACGACAACTTAGTCTTAAAGCAATTATCCAAATCTGAAAAGAACATTTGATCTTCAAGTAATCTTTATATAAACCCTAAACAACCCTAGATATTTTTAACAAGATCTTGAAACTCCTAAAAAAATTCATAATTTATTGTTTTCACTACAAGTATGTGTTTTGGGGAAATCTAACAGTGGTATAAAAACCATTATTGAACAATTAAGGTTGTTAATTGCATGTTTTAATTATTATTGGCATTAGTTGTATGTACAAATTAATACAAAATGTTTTGAGTTTGGTAATATCCTAATAGGATTAGGAGTTAGTTAAAATGTTTAATTATATAATGTTTACAAAATTAGTTTTTCTAAAATAAAGAGAGTTTTCAAGATATAGAATTTTATTTAATTGATCCTAAAATAGTTTGGGATATTAATAAGAATCTTAATATGATTAATTTTCTTATTGAATTTAAAAAAAAAACTTATATAATTATGTAAATGTTATATAATTTAGAAATGTAGGAATTTCAATATGAAAATCTATTTTGAAATCCAAAATAAATAAAGAACGACAAAAAAGGCTATAATCATGGTGCTTGTAAAGAACTTATAAAGTTTTACAATAACTATCTAAGTTGTGACCATCTAATTCCCTTTGATGGCTCGAGGAAATTAGTATAGATATGTTTATAATCATCCAACTAGAATAACATGTTAAGGATGTATGTTTATATATAATTGTTATATATGATATATCACTAATGTCATGGAATGAGACTCAATTAAAATAATAAATCCCTCATTAATATATTAAGTATATATTGAGAACTAAAAAAAAAATTCTTCATTTTTTTTTTGTGTTTTTAGATTATTGTGATCTGCTATTATTAAAAATAATTTTTTAAAATAAAAAAAATATTTTAATGTATTTCCAAGCGAAAAGCACTTTGAAAAACAACCACTGCTACAATCTCAAATGGGCTCTTATTTAATATGACCTTAAATAACTAAATAAATTAAATTAGATAGATAACATAGCTTATATGACTCCTAAATCAGTAGCTGACAACTCATTGTCTAACTACTACCTCTAATTTTATATGATCATAAGTAACTCATACAAATCATATAAGATAGTTATGTAGGATTTAATTTTATAGCATTAAATATATTCAATTAACAGTAACCTGGAGTAGCTCAACAAGTTATTCATGAATAGGACTCTGGTTCTATACATATAAAATCACAAGGCAACAAATCATGGGGATTTTTATTTATTTATTTATTTATTTATTTTGCATTGTTTTAGAAAATTTATGTGTATTTTTTAGAATTTATAATAAGTTTGTAAAATTCCTTAAGGATTTGACCAATATTTTCATTAACCCTAAAAATTTTAATTCTTGAAAATTAATGGTTAACATTATGGTATAAATGTTTGGCCTACCAGTAGTCTAATTTCAAGTATCAGGAGTTGACTAGAAAATTTTCAGAATTATTTTGGATATTCATCAATTTTAATTAGAAGTATTTTTCACAATAATATGAGTTATGGAAAACACTTTCACCTTCTAGGATAGGTGAATCTTATCAAGACACCTATTTTATTTGGGCATACAAGTCTATAATAAATTTAAAATGTTAGATTTATTCATAAGTGTAAATCTTCATTCTGAATTATAGACGAACCAGTTATTAGAAACTTATCAACACCTTTAACCATATTCAGACCACACAAAGCAGCTTATCTCCGGTAAAATGTGCTATAGATGCTCATATATTTTTTAGTCACAACCAGTTTTTTATCCTAAAATTTAAGATAAAATCAGTCTATCCAGATCTTTTAATAATTTTAAACCAAATAACAAGATAATGACTTTTTGATCTCAATAACGCAACGCCAGACGCATACTTGCGATACAACTTATAAATAGATGAAACTTAAAGTTGTGATGCCACTAAGGGACACCCAGTAGCTGCAGGAACGGTGGAATTATTAGAGATTGGCAAGGTCATTTTCGTTGAGCTATGGTGGCTTAAATTAGTATATGTTCTTATGAGAGAGCTGACAGTTTAAGTAGGTTTGGAGGTTGCTTGAGACAAAGTTCTAAGAAAGCTTCGGGGCGGGTCAAAACATAGTAATATTATAATTTTTTTTTGAAAACTTGAGAGAGAAAAAAACTACTTTCTATTAAATGTAGTGGCGGAGCTAGAATTTTTTAAATGAGGGGGTAAATTACTAACAAATATTTGATATTATATATTATACATACATGTGTTATATATAGAAATTAATTTATATATACTAACTAAAGTTAAGCAAAATTAATTTAAGAATACTTTTAAAATAAAAAAACTTACATTATAATTGTTATCTTCGAGATTTTATATTTTAAAACTGTTTCATAATGATTTTATTTGTAATCTCATTAAAAATATCTTTCTCAATATATACAACATATTTTCATTTATCTATTTCTAAATTTTTCAAGGATTAGGGAAGTTCTTGACAACAATTCTATACTCATATATGGTAGATAACATCTAAAATCATAACTTAAAAGGATTGTTCAAAATTGATGTTGTTCTTGCTGACTTGTTGTTTTGTACAAATGGATTGAACATAAATATTAAATGTTTTTTTTAATTTATTTA
>Ga0307513_10007411_pt1 | contig 14230 bp, 17 predicted proteins | sample 15_EM_MG_FD_202174 | JGI IMG/M metagenome (GOLD analysis project Ga0307513, IMG submission 202174) | Populus trichocarpa ectomycorrhiza microbial communities from riparian zone in the Pacific Northwest, United States - 15_EM | ecosystem: Host-associated > Plants > Roots > Unclassified | place... | reverse complement strand
GTCTTTAGATGCTTTAGCTGTCCTAGAGCATCCTGAGACATCCTGGGATGTCTTGGGATGTCTCAGGATGCCCTAGGACAGCTAAAGCATCTAAAGACAGCCAGAGCTAGGTGGCCTTTTCCTGATGCGGCTGAAGCCTGAGGTCGGGGGACAGGCCACACAGATTAGATTAGATATCACGATGCCTCACGTCTGCAATTCCTTTGTGTACACGGCAGACAGTTTTCGTATGGCAGTTTCCACTTGCACTCATACTACAACATCCTGTATCTATGTGCCTTAGTATTCAATTAAGATCTCGCTACTACATGTTCCATCTGAGCCTTGAGACCCAAGACCAGACCCTCCACTCTTGACACATCCTCTGTGTTGGGAATGGCCATGTGACTTCATCAAGCGCCCTTGTGGATGCTCTTCACCACCACCACCACCAACACTATAACAGTCCTCAGTTCACTCCTCGAGCCTCCTACTGCTCTCTTAGGATGGACTTTGTAGCCGGACCATATGAACCGCTGCCACTGTCCGACGACAGATCTGAGACACCGCCTCCCGAGTTCGACCCGCAACCCTTTACCGGTGTTGAACTTATCGTCTCAGGCCTTCCGTTAGGCTCCCTCACTGCCACAGCGGACCACCTCAACGCTGTGGTAGAAGATTTACGTCGCAAGGGTGCCGAGATTCCACCTCTCCAAATCTCATCTCCCGCCACTATCCAACCCCTCGACTTCGTCTATGTCTCACTCTCGGGCCCACTGCGGGAATCGCCCTGCCCCGACCTCTTGGCCAGAGTCATGCAAGACTTGAAGGAGGTGGAGGGTTTATGCATCAACTGGAAGGTTGCCCCGGGTCGCACTGACAAATCGCGCCAGGCTTACTTCCAGGTAGATGAGAATCTGAATCCCTCAGACATCAAAGCGCGCATCGACCGTATCCTACAACAGAACGATCATCCAGTTCAAGGCTCGTTCATCCCTGGCAGCTCCCACTGCATCATATATCACTTCCTCAAAGCCAGCTCCATCACCACCCTCACTGACCATCCCATCATCCTCGACAACGGTTCCTATTACCCCCGTCGCCCACGATATGTCCAACCCTCCTATGGTTTGGAAATAGCCGTTGCTGGCGTCGGAGAATTTACAGGGGTCAGAGCCACCATTGACCATTACATTGAACGCACCCTCGCCACCAGCAACTCCAATGGACCGATCATTCACCGCAGCCGCCTCGCCCTTGATGACACTGTCTACTGCGCCGTCCTCAGCACCCCCGCGATCACACAACGCCTCCTAGCCGCTGGCGACGACTTCAAACCCTTTGGCAGCTCCCGTATCAATCACGATAAACCCCAATATGTCTACACACTTAACACAACCAGCATCCCTTTGTTCTTCAATGCCCGCTCCTTCGGCTCCTACTCCCAACAATCTGACCCCACCTTAGAGCGCCGGCTTGACTGTGTCAATGCTCAAAGCGAAGCTACCGCCGCTTCACTCAAAGAGGTTGTCAGAGACGTCAAGCAACTGGCCTATAGCTTCCAGGAAGCCCAGACTACCATAACCCGCGCCTTTACTGACTCCACAGCTATTTATTCTGCTAACAGCGAACTCACAGCGGCTCAATTTGACGTCTCCTCCCTCATGCAATCCATCTCCACCAACAACATCCTCCTTGGAATCGCTCCTTCTGAATGCCAAGACGCCATTCGGAGCGAGCTCCAGAGTCTCAAGGAGCAACTTAACGAGGCTAGAGCAATCAAGACGGCTAGGGCTGCCAAAGTCAAAGCACTCCGCGCCTCCCAATCCGCCGCTTTGCTTCCACAAAAGCCCATCTCCTTGCTCTCTGCCAACGTTCCCAATTCGACCCCCTCCACTGGCCACAAACGTCCCAGGCTCGAAGTGGAGGATGCCTCGGAGGAGAACCAGGTGCAGGAAATGGTGACTTCGATGGAAGTAGACCAACAGGTGCGCTCCATCCTCTCTTCCCTCTCTGACTTTTTCGAAGCCTTTTCTCTACTTCTTGATGAATCAGCCGCCTGCGTCGACCTCCTCCTAGAGGGATTTAATGGTCACGCTCCTTTACCTCTTCCTAAAACGCTGCATCCGGCATCTATTTCCATTTCTAAAAGTCGCCCTTGACATATTCTTCCTTTCCCTTTCTTTCTGTATTATTTATTCTTGTCATCTGTATTTCTATATTTCCTCCTACTGTGTGTGCTTTTCCGCCTTCGGGCCCTCTGCCTGTATCCTCCTCTTTGCATACCATGTCAATCAATGCGAATGGCCTTTACAATCCAATGAAACTCAATGCCATTCAAGACATGGTCAATAATGCTCAACCCCACATTGTCGTAATTGGGGAAACGAAGAGCGCAAACGAGGTTGCTTCACGACTGAAGTTGCCCGGGTATGATTCCTATGAGAATCCCGGACGACAGAGTGGTCGGAAAACAGGCAAATGGGGAGTCATAGTCGCGGTTCGCCGTGGAGTTCTCACTGTTCAAAGGTTATTGACTGCTGACCCTCTCCAAGGTCGCGCTGTTGCATTGGACCTCACCATCCCTACCACTAATAATGTTGCTTTTCCCCACAGATTCATAGGTGTCTATGCTCCCTGGAATCCAGGGGGCACAGATGACGATGAGCACCTTTTCTGGCCTGAAATCACCCGCCTCTGCTCTGAGGCAAAATTCTCATGGTCTATGTCTGGGGATTTTAATGCAACATTGTCACATTTTGAATCTACCTCCACCAATCTCTCCATATCCCCTGCCCGGTTGCAATACTCACAATTCTTACAACTCACTGACGCAGTTGATGTTTGGCATTCTCAACCTAATACAATTGCCTCTTCATCCTTCTATACTTGCAGATCACAACTCACAGCCCTCTCTGAACCCACCTTTTCCATCATAGATCGGGTTGCAGCTTCACGCACCAGCACTATCACTGCCAAGATCGCACTCAGCCCACACTTTATCCCTTGTACAGACCATCGACCTGTTTTCTCTCGCCTTGTCCTCTCACCCCCCTCTTCTATCCCAGGCATATCGGACATCCCTTCTGAGGTCCCAGCAACTGACTACGCACCCCGCTTTCATGTTCCTTTCCGACACGAAAAATATCGTTACCACCTCTTCTCTGCGGGTGTCGACGAAAGACTTAACGGTAGCCCTGAGACATTTTCCACTCACATCTCCTCGGATGCCGATTTTGAACAACAATATTCTGCCCTCACTGCTGCACTCCTTTCATCAGCCAAAGCCTCCTTCAGATCCCCTACCCCTTCTTCTCAATCCCGGAAAATTACCAACCCCACTATCAAACTCATCCTTACAGAACTTCACCATATCAACCGCCTCTTAAGTGCACTTTCCCGCAACACCCTCCCCCAATTTCCCCCCACCTCCTGGGTTAATAACTACATCCTCACCTTTCTCTCCCAAGAACCTGCCATCTCTATGTCAGGTGGTCTTTTCCGCCATCACTTTCACACCTTCCTTACGAACATTCGACGAAACCTCCACAAAATCTGTTTCGCCGAAGAACGCATTGAAAGGCAACAACGGATCAACAAGACCGCAAAACAACAAATCCGATCCGCCTTAGCTGGCGGCTCCTGTAAACGCCTCTACCCCCATTCCTTTTCCTCCTTACTGCTTGCCATCACCCCCTCCCCTGACTCAGAACCTGACCTTGTCATCACTGGTGCTGATTCTGTGAAAACCGCAACTGTTGCTTACTTCCAGAATTTATATCACCGCACTGACAGGATTTCCCAACAAAAACCCTGGCTAACTTCACCATCCGTCTCAGAGATACGGACTAACACCTCCTCTGACCCTTTTCAGTGGCCCGTTCTGCTATCAATGACCGACCTCCATGCACTCCTTTCTCGTGGCAACTCAAGACCCACACCAGGTCCTGACGGATGGGAGAAATGGTTCCTCAAACACCTGAGCGACCATGCCCTATCTATCATCCTCAAACTTCTTAACCACATCATTTTTTGTTCGCATTTTCCTGCTTGTCTGAAGCCCACTAACCTTTCTACAATTCATAAACGAGGTCCCAGCACTTACCTCTCTAATTATCATGGCGTAGCTTGCAATAATTGCTTGCAGAACCTACCATTCGCCTGGTTAAATTATCTACTCCCACCCTACCTCACCCGTCACCACATTATCCCTGAATGTCAAGTCGCAACACAACCGGGCACCCAGGGACAGGATCTCATCTTGCGGATGTTTGCGCAGTTCGCAAGTAGATTTTTATATTGTTCTAGCCGGTAGTCTACGGGGTGCGCAGAAGAAGTCGACGGTAGGTCGACTTCTCCGCGGGGCGAAGGACGATGGAGAGGGAGGATGAACCCCCTCCATCGAACCTCCTCTACCAGATAGAAGGATATGTAGGTGTGCGTAAGCAAATGTGATATGTGGTGTAGAAAAAGGAACAGGAGTGGGTGGGTGGGAAAAGAAAAATATGGGGGGCCCGAGACGAGGCGGAGACGATGACGAGGGCTGCAGAACAGGAGCTTCAGCGATAAGAAATCTAGTAAGAATATAAGTAAGTGAGTGAACTCGTTGCGACCTGCTGTCCCCAAGAAGGCACGCCCATGTGATGCTCACGTGGGTGTTTCCATCTCTTATATTTCACAGATTGAACTTTGGGCAGCTCGAGAACATATACCACTATATGTCCTCCAGCGTGACCAGCGGAAAGGTTTCGACATGCTTGAGCCACAGGGGTTTTACGACGCGATCACCACATATGGCCTCCCGCCCTCTATCATTGACCTTGACAGATCCGCCCAGGATTCAGTCCCATACCGCGTTAAAACAGCCTATGGTTTTACTGACCCATTTGTTGTGAATGGCGTCACTAAACAGGGTGGCTCACTATCACCACTGAAATGCACCCTCACCACTAGCCTATGCAACCGGTGGTTAATGGACCTTGAGAACCAAGGTGTGTTAACCGTCCAGACCCACATGTCTCACATAGGAACTCCACATACACCCTCCGATGATTTATCCCTCCGCATTTCTTTGATCAAGGCAATGGATGACTCACTAATTATGCGGCATTCTCTTGATACCCTGAAAGTCTCTGCTAGGTGTGCTGACCGTTTTCAAGCTACTTATGGCTGGGAAACTGAATGGTGGAAAAGTACCCTCTACGCCTTCAACACCCCAGCTCCGAATGGCGAGGAATGCCTCATGCCCTCTGTCGATTACTCTAATCCCCAATCTGAGGTGACATTTTGGCACTGTATCCCTATTCTCCAAGACCACATAACCTTCCTTCGTGTTCCCGTTAATCAACCCCAGAAACAGTTTCATTTTCTACGAGACATTATCTCCAACTTCGACTTCCCCCTTGTATCCTCCCCTATCCCACTTACACTCCTCCATCGTATAATTTCCCAAATAGTCGTTGCCAAACTCCGCCCACACCTCGCACTCCAACCAGTCTCCAATGCCAATGCCGCTGCTCTAGACAGGATGCTCGCCACAAAGATCCATGCTTACCTTGGATTTCCCTTCCACTTCAACTCTACTCTCCTCACACTACCGCTGGATCTTCGCGGCCTGGGCTTTCCCTCCATCTCGCGTCTCAACTCATCCCTCGCCGTATCAGGCCTCCAATGAAACTTGACCCACCACATTCCCTCCTTCCGTAAAATGGCCGAAATCTCATTAGCAGACTGGACTTGTTGCCATAATGGCTGTTTAAACCCTCTTCTATACTCTCCCTCTCCCCATCTTCCTTGTTATCCCTGCCTCCTTCCTTCAGCCTGGTCCCTTGCTTCCTCCACCTTATCTCTCCTCAAATTATCCTTTATTCCAACTGATTTATCTTTTATTCTCCATGGCAATACCTCGCTCCGTCATTTACACTCCCTTTTCCACACTTTCTATCCTTCTTTCCCTTCCATCCCTGCTAAAACCCTTTCCAATTTCGAAAAGCATGGTTTCACATCCTTAAAACATTTTGGTTCCTTTTCCCCCCTTTTTCATTTTTCTTCATTACCATCATTCATTCCACTGCCGCTTCAATTTCCTTCACACTTATACTACCTTACCTGAGACTGGCCCCTTTTAACTAATTGGTTTGCCTTCCTTCCATTGCTTATCCGTTCCATTTGCCTTCCTGACTCCTCTATCCTCCTTCCTCCTTCATACCGAAGAGACCTAGCAGAAAACTCTATTCTCGCGCTCTCCAAGGCACCTCTCCACTCCTATTCCTATTCCCACCCCGCCCAACACGCCCACCTTCTCACAACAGATGGCTCTATGACTACTACATCAGGAAAAGGCCACCTAGCTCTGGCTGTCTTTAGATGCTTTAGCTGTCCTAGAGCATCCTGAGACATCCTGGGATGTCTTGGGATGTCTCAGGATGCCCTAGGACTGCTAAAGCATCTAAAGACAGCCAGAGCTAGGTGGCCTTTTCCTGATGTAACCCCTTTTCTGGCCGTAAATCAGTCACCTTCGCTGTCGCTGCCAATGGATGTGCCTTTTCTGCATCACTCCCCTCCACGAAATTCGACACAAACATCCTCCATGGGGAAGTCTATGCCATTGTCACTGCCTCCCTCCTCTCCCGGCTAAAATCTGGGCCTAGCCACCATCCTCACATTCTCTCTGACCACCTAAACTCCATCAACTTTCTTCACTCTGGCCCTTCTCCTCAGCGGCTTCTCCATCATCCTGCCCGTTCTCTCTATCATTGGATTTTAGATATCTGGTCAAGATCGCATTCCGCACCTGCCCTCACTCACGTCTGTGCCCACACAAATGCAACAGATATTGAATCCAATCTCAATAGGCTGGTTGATCATATCGCATCATCCTCGCAACTCCTGCACCTTCCTCCTCCTTCAGTCCCCACCCCCTTCTTTTTCATGGATAAGTTCATGCTCTTTTCCACTTTTCACAGCTTTGTAGAATCTAGTCTCCTTTCTTTCATAGATACTCTTCTTGCCAAGACTCAAGCTGCCTCCGTACACTCCTATCACGAACCCATCCCACCGCTACCTCTTTTTGACGCCACCCCTCCTCTGGTCTACCCCTATGCCAAAACTCCATCTGCCTATTCCACTGTCATTCAGCTCTATGCACGTTCAGGACAACTCGACTCAAAATACCTCCTGTCCTGTAGGCTAAAGGATGGTCACCAACCATGGTGCCGCTTCAGCTGCCAACACATTGAGGACGCCCACCACATTTTCGTTCAATGCCCAAAGTTCATCATGCTCCGAGAATCATACTCAACGTGCCTACATGACGCCACATATACAATCCTCAGCACCTACCATCTGCCTCTGCAAGACTTAGCATTCATCACAGAATGAGTATCAAACTTATTCTTTGATTCGGATGTCTGGCCTTCGCGGAGAACAGCATTCTACCTGGGCATTTTACCCCGGCTAGTCCCTCACTCCCATGTTGGCTCCATCATGCACACCCGTGTAGCCCACCAGGCACACACCCTCAGTATTCAACTCGCCGGTCATATATGGGGTTCCGTTCATCAAGCAGCTCATGTCAATCACAAGCCACAACGAGACCGCACTGTGCTTTCACTCCCGTCTCATCTATCTACCTTATTCCATAATCTTTCTTTTCCCTCCTTTACGCTCACCTTTTCATAATCTCTTCATGTTTCATTTAATAGCTAACGAGGTCGCTATGGTTACCTGAGTTACTTATGTAACGTAGTTAGCTAATACATCATTCTCATTCTCTTCTTTACTTCTTTTGCAGCGTATCTTCATGACATCGTTCTCTGCTTCTTTGATACATGAATGGACATCTCGGGGTCAAGCCCCTATTCTCCTTTTACTTATATAGCCTCGTTTCATATCCTTGTACCTCAGCCGTTTATTCTTTCCGCTGAGGTACAGTTTCCTTTTGTTCCCTTTGATCGTATACTCATTATTTTGTTCCTAGACTCATTCGTACTTCGTCTAGGTATATTAATACATTAGCCATTTATTCTTTCCGCTGAGACTCATTTGTACCACCTGTAGTGACCACTATTATATATCAATACATGGTAGCTGCCTAACATAGGTCATAAATCCACAGCGGAACTTGCCCACCACCCAAAAAAAAGAGAGTATCGCTGTGATGCCAGGGTTGGTTAGGATTAGTAATAGGGTATTTTGGGTGAGCGGGTAGGTGGATGATATGCCGAGGGTGCCAGATGGGAGGGCGGGGGTATATAATAGGGTGGGGCTGTTGAGCAGGGGTTGGGGGCATCAGTAAATACATGTAAACAATGCCAGAAGTGGTGGTCGGGTGGTGCGCTCGCTGCTGGGCTCGGTGGGGGGGAATTGGGGGCAGGATTTTTTATATTTGGGAAGAAATGATATATTATACACCTATCTGGGATGTTTTAGCGCCCCGGGGGGAGCGGGTGGAGGCGGGAGAGGATTTGGCAATGCGTCCCAGATGTCCATGTTCCCAATTAGGCAGGCAGTGCCAGTTGGCCTTTCTGCTCATTTTTGCTCCTGGGCTCATTGGGGTTGGTTTTTCATGGAAAAAAAGATGTACATATCTAGATACAATGTACTTACATAGAATATGATGCTTTCTAAATGCCTAGGCAGGCGTTAATGGATGGATGGCATCGGATGGGTTTGGATGACGACTTCCCAATTAGGCAGGTGCTCCCAGTTGGGCCTGCTCGGGCTTGGTTTTCCTCCTGGGCTCGTTGGGCTTGGTTTTTCATAGCAAAAATCATGTATTGCAGTAAATACAATACATTTACATCCATTCTAGCCTTTTCTGTAGCTCAGTGGAGGCAGGAATCGGTGGATAGCGTTGGATGACAGACTCTTATCTTAGGTGACAGTCCCGGTTGAGGAATCAGACATTGGTTGTATTAATAAATATATTATTTCCCAAGGAGGAGTCCCTCCTTGGGTATGTTCATAAGTACATGAAAGAAAAGAGCAGAGCCATCTGGCTCTGCTCGATTGTTGACACCCTGCGTTTTCGCGTTTCCCTTCAACCCCGGCTTCCTCAACCTCCTCCTCCTCATCTTTCCCCCCTCCTTCTCCTTTTCGTGTTTCCCTCATTGTCGCCATTGTCGTTGTATGCCCCCTCCCTCGCCTTATCATCGTGTCCTTCGTTGTTGTTGTTGCATCCCCCTCCCCCCTTCTCCTCTTCGTATTGTTTCTTCCTCCTCCTTTTCGTGTTGTTCCCTCCTCATCCTCCTCTTTGTGTCACTTCCCCCTCCTCCTTCTCCTTATCGTGTGCTCTACGCTCTATGCCCCGCCGTTCATATCTCCTCCTTCCCCTCGTCGTTCGCTCTACACTCTACGCCCCGTCGTTCGGATCTATGGCAAGTCTGATGGCCCACTGCCCCATCGTCCAGCTCTGTGGAACCCTTCTGGCCACCGTCGAACCCGTCTGGCTGTCGTCGAACCCGCCTGGCTGTCCTCGAATCGACTGGTAGCTGCCAATTAAATCATACCACCCTGACAAGAGCTGGCAGAGCGATCTGATATAAGGCCGGTAAGCATTATGATGCTGTTTCATTACATTTACCGGGCAGTTTCATTTTCAATCTTACGGGGCCATATCATTCTTACCGGGAGGTTGAGTTCATTCCTTACTGGGTCTGTTTCATTAGAGAGAAAGTAGGTATCATACTGGATATCATTACCTTTCTGCAGCTGAATCATTGATGACTCCTATTGAAATCATTATTGATCTTGGTGGTATCAATGGCGGTTTCATTTAATACACGGTGGGGATTTCAATAGGAAAATCATTGCTTGCGATTGTGATATCAATGGCAGTTTCATTTAATACACGGCAGGGATTTCAATCGCGAAATCATTGTGCGGAATCAATGATTATTAGCTTGGATCTCAAAACCGAATCATTAGTTTATCGGGGGGATATCCACAGGGAATCATTACTTACCGTTGTGATATCAATGGCAGTTTCATTTAATACACGGCAGGGATTTCAATCACGAAATCATTGCTTGCGATTGTGATATCAATGGCAGTTTCATTTAATACACGGCAGGGATTTCAATCGTGAAATCATTGTGCGGAATCAATGATTATTAGCTTGGATCTCAAAACCGAATCATTAGTTTATCGGGGGGATATCCACAGGGAATCATTACTTACTGTTGTGATATCAATGGCGGTTTCATTTAATACACGGCAGGGATTTCAATCGCGAAATCATTGCTTGCGATTGTGATATCAATGGCAGTTTCATTTAATACACGGCGGGGATTTCAATCGCGAAATCATTGTGCGGAATCAATGATTATTAGCTTGGATCTCAAAACCGAATCATTAGTTTATCGGGGGGATATCCACAGGGAATCATTACTTACCGTTGTGATATCAATGGCAGCTTTATTTAATACTCGGCAGGGATTTCAATCGCAAAATCATTGCTTGGTAGTACTAGGCATTGGCATGGGTAATCCTGGGGTTTTCCACCACTACCCACACCTGTACCCCTGCCCAACAGTATGGGTTTTGACAAACCCAGGGGTATGCAACCCGTGTGCGGGTAAGGTTCCGAGACAGACCAAAAAGCCTCGCAACGGCAATGCAAGCGTCAACTGACACTGCTGTGCAGCGCTGCGAGGGTAGAAAGATCATGCACAAGGGGATTAAACATGCCAATGACTCGCTGTGCGCGGAGAAAGGCCATGGCAGTGGAACGAGATGGCGGTGGTGTGGTGATGTGGTGGGGAAAATGCAGCTGTCGGGGTTGCTCGCGGTTGGGCTTTTGATGAGCTTGACGAACTGGGGTGATATCGTTAACATCGCAGGAAGGGGTGAATTGTATTAGTGATGTGGCAGTCGACGGGTGAGTAACACGTACTGAGACACCGAGTATCCTATTCCAACCCTACTTGACATTTTTCTGCTACTCCCATGCACGCCTAAGAGTCATCACCATCAAAGAACAATGCCTACATCCCTTGTTGGAGGGGAGAGGCAACATGGTGGTCTTGGTGGCAGCATCAGTGCCGGTGAAGGATCAGCGTCACTGTAGTTGAGACGGTTGATTTCATTTCTCAAGCGGAGTTTAAATGCACGGCCCCCACCCCCGGGTACTTTGCGACATCGAAACTGAATCCTTGTATTCGTACTTTGGGGATATCAACAATGAAATGATTGCTTTACCTGGTTGGGATAAAATCACTATTGTATGTGCAAAAAGGCTTATTCTAATTGAGTATCTATTCAAAAGGCAATGAGGGTGTAATATCTATTAGGTTTGCTAGTATAATGAAAAAGAGGAAATTCCCTGTGAATGACATGCCGAAGACTAATACGTGGAAGCAGTAGAAATTAGTGCATAGATGACAGGCGTTGAACGCCGTTGATGAGTGACATTTTGTGGCCGAATTACACTCAACGACTAAAGAAATATGATATTCAGCCGTTAAGCATAATGATAAACATGCAACAAGTGCATTGAATCAAACGTACCGTTTACCCTTACGGGCACTTTCAGCTTCTGATCGAGCATGCTTTTCTGCTCGTTTAAGGCCGCGAACCTGCTGGATGACCCAATGTAGATCACCCATGACGGAACACAAGTCCAATTGGTCAACCACATCCTCGACAGCCCGAACCCACCACGAAAGTGCCACGACAACGACATAAAGGCCAGCAGAACCACCTTTTCATAAGCTAGCCCATGTTTCGTCAGCCGGAACTACCCTGCTATATTGACCGCCAGGAAGGACGCGCCAGGTTGGCTGCATAGCGGTCCACCAGGCACAGAACTGAGGGCCGTATTCGTTCTGTTCAATGTCGATGGGTTCGTGCTTCTTGGCATGTCGCTTGATCCACGGGGCAACCAAATCCGGTCGCGAGTCTGTTGACAGTTTCTGAAGTCGTTGTGAGCTATACATGTAAAAAAACGGAGAAAGAAAAACATACCCCAGTAGTGGGTCCTTCCCTCTCGAAATCCAAGTACTCGGTGAGCAAGTCCTGCCAAGGAGACGAGATCGAAACACCGCGTAGGTAAGTAATCATTGCAGCCGAAAGGAAGGATGGGAGCCCATGAGAATTGCTAGAAACGGTCGAAGGGCTGATGGTAGACGAGGTAGCGGAGGTAGTGGCTCCCTCATGAGAGTGTGAAGCAGGATCCGAGGCGTGGGTGGTCGAGGTCAAGGACTGACCCGGAGTTGTCCTTTGGTCATCAGGGCTGGTCACATGCCCACTATCATCGATTGATGTCTCATCTGTCGCCGGCATGGCTTCCTTTCCCATTGTAGTGGTGTCAACCTGGTTGTCGATATCCATTGCATGCAGGTCCGTTACTGGGCTATCTGTCGAAGAATTCACCTCATTCGCGACGGCAGGTGGGGGTTCAGACAGCATTTTTTCATCTGCTGAAGGTGCAGCTTCCTAATCTAGACATTAGCTTAGTTTCTTTCGGACAACGATTCTTATGCACTTCTTTTCCATCACCACCCGACCCACTTGAAGATCCATCTCCGCTGGCAACAGAGGAACTAGAGGCAGCAAATGGAATGTCACAAAATGGCACGGCAACTTTTGGTAAGTTTGACTCACTTCTTCGTGGCCTGTCGAGTTGAAACCCGCGCAGGTTCGGCCGCTTTGGGTCCCGTTTCGGCTTTCTTCTTCGAGGATCGTTTCTTTGTGTCGACTTTCATTGAACCCTCGACAAATTTTCCAAGCCCAGCTTCATTAGCTGCCCGCATCAAGAGCTCCTTATTCTGAGCAATGTTCTCGTGCTTTGTACATTCATATTCTGATATCCCGTTGCTTGGTTTCTTGTCAATCTCGTCCACGTCACTTCCATCCTCTCCGTTTTCATCTTTACCTTCGCCATCTTCATCTGTAACCCCCTTGGTGCTATCATCCTCTAGAGCTCTTGCAGCACGATCTTCAGGAGCTGACGCATAGAAGGTAAGTCAGGGAATTTTCTAGTTTCCAGTACTACGCACTGAATGCATCATGCAGGAAATCTTCGTATTTATTGCCGACTAATTCTTGAAACTCAGCTTTCCCCATATATTTCTCAAAGTCTTTTCCGTCCTTCTCAGAATGGTATCTGAGAATATTTATATTTTGAGTCATTTCCACTTCGCAACACCACTGACAAACTCACATTAGGGTCGATATCTGGCCATTGTCATTTGGCGTGGGTCCACCCATTATGAAACTTACGACCCAACCAGTTTGCTCATAAATAGAGTCAGCAAAGTTTGCAAGGCTGCGTGGGAGCATCTCGATGGCTCTGTTAAGGTATTTATTTAGCTGTTAGAGGGATTCGGCCATATGAGAAACACTAACTGCTGATAGGAAGCATTCACTTCAGCCGGTGGAGGTTTGCTTATCTTTTGCCGATGCTCCTCAACGCGCTCCTTGAGTTCATCATCATCTTCGTAGCGGGCCTTCATAAATGCATTCATGAAGGTAAAGCGATTCATAGTTAACAGTGTGTCGCCATGTTCGGCTTTCCAGCTCTTGATATAGTAATCCCACTCAATGTCGATTATAGGTTTCCAAATTTCGTCATATGTGAGGTCGTGATAAGCTTGCCAAGAGTGCCACATTCGTTTCTTTTTCAACTTGAGAACGCCCTTGGATGCTCTAGAGCTACCTGCGCCATCTTTATTCCCTCCCATTGCAGGCCACTTATGGTTTCTAAACCACGTTTTGATTCGCTAGTGAATATGTAAGCAGAGCTTAGTTATTATCGAGACAACCAGCTCACCCTCTCGGTCAAGTCATATATGACTTTCACAGCCTTCTCGTGTGTCTTTGCCCGCTCAAGGTCAGCCTGCATTGGGGCAGGGTTCGGCCATTTGAGTAGCCACTGACGGTAAGTTTCGCTGAAGAACGCTTTACGCGTGTTATCCTGCTCAGCGATGCGGAAGTCCTTGCAGAGCGCCTTGAGCCATTTTTCCTGGTCTGGTTGTGTCCATTTTAAACAAGTCATCGTACAGTGAAGAGTTAAACTCCCAGTGTGGAGAGCTATTCGGGAACTCGGAGCGTTGTTACGTGGCAGGAGCCCGCCTCATTTTTTTTCTTTCTTATGTAAATTGGCTGAGTTGTCTGAGTTTTGATTCACCTGTAGCTGCTACCCCCAAGCCTTCAAACTGGGGTTTGGCCCACTATACATGATCAATGTATATGGGACTAATCCCACCACCCAAAAAACAGAGTAAATCAGGGTGTATGCCGGAGAGCCGGG
>Ga0307513_10007410_pt1 | contig 14232 bp, 11 predicted proteins | sample 15_EM_MG_FD_202174 | JGI IMG/M metagenome (GOLD analysis project Ga0307513, IMG submission 202174) | Populus trichocarpa ectomycorrhiza microbial communities from riparian zone in the Pacific Northwest, United States - 15_EM | ecosystem: Host-associated > Plants > Roots > Unclassified | place... | reverse complement strand
CCTTCTTCTTGGAAGGACTCATGTCTGTTCAAGAGCACTTCAATCCTCAATCCACTGATATATTTGTCGCCAGTTTTCCAAAAACTGGCACAACTTGGCTTAAGGCCCTCACTTTTGCTATTTTTACACGATCCCGTTTAAGTGGTTCAACAACTAGTTCTTTACTTACCAAGATGCCACATGACTGTGTTCCTTTTTTGAAATATAACCTTGCTCAAAAACCAAGTAATCGGGACTTGGCAATTCCTCTGCTATCTACTCATGTTCCTTACAGTTGTTTACCTAAATCTATCATTTCTTCTAGTTGCAAGATTATTTACATTTGCAGGGACGCAAAGGATGCTTTTGTTTCTTTGTGGTACTTTCATGCCACGCTGCAAAGGTCGAAAAATGTTGAGCATCTTCCTCTGGAAGAGGCTTTTGAGCTGTTCTGCAATGGAATTGCAAATTTTGGACCATACTGGAACCATGTTTTAGGGTATTGGAGAGCAAGCTTGGAGTTCCCCGAGAAGATACTGTTCTTGACATACGAGGAAATGAAGAAAGACACCGCTGCTCATGTTAAGAAATTAGCTGAGTTCATGGGTTGTTCTTTCACCTTAGAGGAAGAGGAGGGAGGGGAGGTGCAAAAGATAATAAGCATGTGTAGTTTTGAGAAGTTGAGCAACTTGGAGGTGAATAAAAATGGGAAGTGCCTTCGAGACATATCAATTGCTATTCCAAATAGTATATACTTCAGGAAAGGTGAGATAGGCGACTGGGAAAATCACTTGACACCTGAAATGGGAGCACGTCTAGATGACATAATGGAGCAGAAGCTCAAGGGTTCAGGCTTGAAGCTGCCCAGGTGACTGTGCCTGGGCCCCGTTTGCTTATGATTATTGGCTCAGTGGGTTCATTAAAAGCTGTTATCAACATCTCGTGAAACAGCAACCGTGTATCCCAATAAATACCCTCTCTGTTCATCTCTTGTATTTCCTAGCAAGTATTCACATTTTGTGAATCATCCATGTCAATAAGCAATATTCTTTTGTGAATCTGTGTTTGTGACTTTCATTGATTTCCTTGCTTGTTTGTAAGAATTCAAAATGGGATTCATTTTTTCTTTTTATTTAACACAAGTGTATGCATTCCATTAATCAGTTTGATATGAAATAAATTTACTCTAATATATAATATTAGAGTGTTTTCTTCACAGAAATTGCAGTGTGTTTTCTTCACAGCTATACATGTTTTAAAAGAACCGAGACAACCATACATGAGGGAGGAGCAAAGACCAACAGAGACAACCAGCCATTAAGATTGTTGAATTGCAGATCAAATGAACGTAGGCGGCACATCTGCTGAAAGGATCTCGAAATGCCTTGTAATTGGTTAAAATAAAGATCAAGATCTGTACGAGAACTCGTGTTTTCCACTACTAAAATAAGCCCAGTTTCCGGCTTCATGTGCAACAGAGGCACATAGAGAATCTGAAAGCAGTTTTTATGCACTATCAGCAGAATAATTTGATCAGTCAGAATGATTTTCCCCTCTACTAGGCTCAGATCACAATCCTTCTTACTTCAAACAAATCTTTTGGAACCGATATATATGTCGAGGGATGGCTTGATTTATACCGGAGATTTTGTTGGAAAATTAAAGAAGCATGGCTTAATTTGTACCTTGGATGCGCAAATTGATTACAGGGAAAAAATGACAGAAAGTGAGTTGCAGGGAATGAAAAAGGCATTAGTAAACTCAACACCTTTCAGGGCATCGTTCCTTGGTTTGCTCCCTTCTATTTCTTATTTTGTTTTTCCAGCCATTGTCTAATGTTTTTCTAACTCGCAGTCTGGTCTCTGCAGAGAATGAGAAAGCACAAACTCTTTAAGAGAAAATATTCTCCGGCAACGGCATCAAACAGAAAAGTCCGACGTTAACTAAATGAGTTCATGGATCCCTTGTCTGAATATAGAAGTGCAGAAACTAACCTTAACCAAAAACCACCATGCTACCACCTACATCTCAACAAGCAACAAATCAAATGTTTTGTGTTCCGCCAGTAAACAGCGAATGGACACTGCCCCAGCAATAGATCATACAAGTTCTGACCAACCGGTGAAAGATCATCAGGACCCTACCCCATTATAACCAATGAAGCAGACCATACTCCATTGACAATTCATCAAATAGATTTGTGCCGTTCACCACTGCATTTTTAAATAAGATCTATGAACTCAAAAAATATTCACTCAAATATCTCTCTAGAAAACTAACCTTGAACTCTTAACTAGGAGAAAAACGAGGAAAATTAGAGCTTATAACATAGGAAACTCAGCTGAAAACTGAGGTGAAAAAAAGTGAAAGAAATTTTGTAAAATTTTCCAGAAACACTCCTTTATCCCCTTCATAGAGAGGATTTTGAAACAAAAACCATTATATAACTAATTCTAGTAATTATTAAAAATTAATTCTTACCATTATCAATTTTAATTACTTGCTATAAATTGAAATTAAACCTGATATTTAGCTGAAAAAATTGTTTAAATTGGAGAAACTACTCAGACTTTATATTTATTAAAGGTACAAACTAAAGGGTTAAAGAGAAAAAAAAATTATTTAAGGGTCCAAAAAACTATAAACTCATACCCAAATTCAAAATGTATTGGTAAAAAATAATTCTTTGTAGTTTAAGAAATTACAGTAAAATCATACTCGGGACTATCCAAGTCAATTTAACACATGTGACTTAAGCTGAAAGCTCATTTTACTGAAGTTTTTCCTTTTCTAAAAGCTTGTGTTTTTTAAGTGCAATTTTAACTCTTTATATTCTCAATATATAATTAGCAAGAATTTTTTTTTTTCTATGTGAGATTAAGATTTTGAATTTCATAAAAACGATTTTTTAAGATCAATTTCTTATTTTTTTATAATTTATTTTAATCATTTTAATATAAAATGTTAAAGAGATTTGGTTAAAGAATAAATTCTAATAAGAATTTAATCCTAAAAATAAATAGATCTTATTTTTTATTTGATCTCAAATGTATTTATTTTTCATGTTTTAAAACAAATTTTCCAATATATATATATATATTGGTTATATATATTGGTTATATATATTGTAAATATTCAAAATATGGCGGTCACCCTTGTTAGCTTGCTATTTATCGAAGTATTATCGCCAAATCCACACAAGCAAGGCAAGCTACACTGCATATTCATACTGTTTTTCCTGTAAAATATTTAAATATTACAAACATGTTTTTTTATATATAAAAAAAATTAATAGCTCGTGTTATGGTTTTCACCAACTAAATAAATTAGTTTTATTTGAATCATATAGAAAAAAAAATAATGATTAAATGAAAAAAATAAATAAAAATAAAACAGCGATAACGATAAATTGAGAAAAAAACATTCATCCAAGAATAAAAAAATGATGTTGTTTAATTTCTAACTAATTAAATATAAAAGAATGAAATAAAATTAGAAAATGGATAAAAAAAAATTGCGTGAGCTAACCTGAGCTAATATGATAAACATGTAATATGAGTATTAAAGGGTGAGCCAATCCAATTTAACCACCAAACCATGTTCTAAGACATGAAGTCGGGATAATCAGATAGAAATTTTTTTTGAAGAAAATCTCACAACCATATATATATATAAACAATGTCAAACGACAATGTTGGAAAAAGAAATAAGCCAAAAAAATATCGGCTCCTATTAACTTTTTAAACTCATGACCTGAATCTATAAGAAATGAAGTGTTGAAGCATGAAATTGAAAGAAAGATTACATAAAAAAATTCAAAATAAGACAAAATAGCAATAAAGAGAATGATGGTTGAAATCGAAATAAAAAATAAATTAGAGGGTGACAAAAAAATTTCAATTTGAAGGTTAAATTGAAAAGAATTAAAACATTAAGAAAATGATTAAAAAAATTAAAAAAAAAAGAGGACCAAGATAAAAAAAAATAACATTAAAAACTTTGATTGAATGGTGGAATTAAAAACAATAAAAAATTATAAAAAGATCAAAGGAAAAAATCAAGAATCAAAAGAAAAACACCAATACATGATAAATTAGAATTGAAAGATTAAATTGAAAAGAAATAAAACTTTTATAAAAAGATTAGGGATAAAAAAAATTAAAAATAAAAGAAAGAGAACTGAAACCAAAAAAGCTTAATCAAAGAGGAAAAACTTGCAATTTAAGAGGGTGAGGAGAGATAAAAAAGATTCATCGGTGACAAACCGCTCGACCTCCACCTGCATGCATCGTACCATGAGAAAGAGAAAGTAGTGGTGCTTCCAACAACATGATAGAAAGTCTGATTTTACAGCTAGAGCCATTGCACGCTCTGCTTAAAAATTCGTGAGCACCTCCCTCTCGCGGGCAGCTTTTTTAATATTAATATTGTTTATCTTTTGTTAAAAAATTATAATGCCCTCAACAAAAAATAATAAAGAAAAACAACATGAAAAGATAAAGAATACCTTGAAACTAAAGTTTTTTTTTTTTTACTTCAAGGATATTTAAGTAAGTTTATTGTAAGTGATCATAATGTTCTCAACAAAACAATAAATAACAAAAAAAAACGAACTTGAAAAACAAAAAAATCCCTTGGCCGAAGGCAATATTTTTTTACTCCAAGGACATTTAAGTAATCTCATTGCACATTTAAAAGCAAAAAACCAAAACTGTCCCTAGATGCTACTAGGTAATGTTAGACCCATAATTAAATCTGCTTCCATTGTATTTCAATTTTGGCGAATTAAGCTTTCCTTTTAACATGGGCTGATGATTCATGATCAGGAACTTGTCTGCTGTGACAAGAGTCTTGGGGAAGCTGCCTTTTGTATCATTGTCGGAGGTGCAATCTAGCAAACCTAGGATTTGATAACAAAGATTTGGCAGGGAGTCTTGGTAACATTTCTACAAAAGATTATGCAATCAAGCACTACATATGGAATCATGGCTTGCATCACTCTCTCTGTATAATAAACTCTTTGATAATGGTCGTGTGATGAGATGTTCATGACACTCTTTTATCCCTCAACGGTGGTATAGTTTAGCTTTCACCCAAAACATTTTTCCCTGCTAGTGTCGCCTCGGGAAACATCCGATTGCAATACATAATAAAAACCTTGAAGAGAGCATACAGATAGATGTGTCATGCACAAAGAAATACAATTTGATTCTGCTTTCATTACTGTATACAAAGCGTCTCGCGTCTCGGCCTAGGTCATACAAAAAGAATGATATGGAATATGGGTAAAAGGAAAGAAAAGAAAGTGGGGAAGTCTGGAAAAGGTAAATCCGTCCAAGGCAGGCTTGCAGTCAGTTCCCTGGTGTCCTACGACAAGCTAAAACCATCTGTGTACAAAAGAGACTTGACCTGAAAGAAAAAAAGGCTGTACAAAGCTTTGCATTTCTGGTACTTTCCATCATGCTCTACATGATTCAATCACATTGCTCGCATCTACATGAGTAACCAGAAAAGCAAGTATTTCATCGGATTCTACATGATTCGATCACTTCGCTCACAGCTTTATGAGTCTCTGGTGATATCATGTTTAATGTCAAGTGAAATGCCTGGAGAAAGCAAAATGTATAATTTATTAGAGAGAAATAATAGCCTACTTCTTTGTTTTCACTCCTGCATGTACATGTCACAGCGTGCTAGCTAGCTACAATGCAAGGAACGTAGTGATTATTTTACCAAAATGCTCCCTGATCCATTTTTTATATAATGCAATGCTTGTTTTAAAAAAAAAAGAAGCAAAGAATGTTGATGCAGGGAGGACATGGATTTCAAAGCTGCAACTAATCTCATGCCTTGATGTACCCTAGGACAAAAAAGAAAAGAACAAAACATACCACAAATCTCTCCAACACAGGAACAAGGATAGCCAGGTTGTGATTCGGGAGGCAATCAGCAATGGAATCATGTATGCTCTTGCTGTCATTGAACAAGGACAATTTGAGAAACATCGGACCAAAAAGCATGTGCAAGAACAAAAGAATGGAGCACAGCAAACCTTTCAGTTGATAGGAATGCAAGTAGCAGTGCTGAATAAGCTTCAACAATCATCTTCTCTGCTTCCTTCTCTCCTTGTAATACAGCTGCCTCATCATTCTGTACAATTCCCAATAACATTAAAATTTTGGAAACATAAATTACAATTCAATTTATTCAAATTGAATATTACAGTATTAGGAAAATGAACAAGAATAAACATTCAATATTACTCTATTATTTGCATGCATCTCCACATACATGTGTAAACAAATTGCATTTAATAAAATTCCTAGAAATTAAGCAGGTTGCTCACCCAAGACACGATGTTTCCTTCTCCAGCTGCATCACCTGCACCTTGGTTGGCTAGAAAGATGGAGCACAGTAGTGGAATTACATCCTTGCGACTCTCATCTTCTGACCCTTCTGAGCTTGACAGCGAAATACTTGTTGCAGCAAGCCTTGATCTGCAATCAACTTTAACCATAAATTTTGGTAGGCAATAAACATCACAATTACTTTTTCCACCAGAAAATTATGAATATATAAAGAAACATGAACCATATGCCTCCGATACGATCAAAAGAAGGGAACCCTAATGAGCAGACTGCTACTTAATTGAGAGATCTAATCATCAAAAAGATATCCAAGTGGGGTTAAGCCAGTCCATAAAATGAAGGGCAATTGCTAAAATTCATCAAATGCAAATCTGAATAGAGATTATTGGAGTGTTCAAAATAAGAACATCTTCTCATCTAACATGAAAAATAAAGAATTGGAAATTTCACAGAAATTTGAATGTAATCAGTCAATAGCACAAGGAATCTAGGTAACACAAGGAGAAAGTTGGTTTGAGGAATTGTTGCTTAAATACAAGCACAAGTGACACTTCCAAAGGATGGTCAGAAAGCAACACCAATACAAGTTCAATCCAATACATGCAGTAGCCATCTAAAATCAAATTTTCAGAAATTCCTAGGATGTATATATCTACTCGTATCATACTTACAAAGATAATAGTTAACATGAAGGAAAGCTTCAGCAGGTTTAAAGCAACACAGCAAGGATAATAAATCAAGTTTCAATAGGTTAAATTCATAATAGCAATAAAGAACAAGAAGCATTTCACTGTGCCATCCACCAATTGCAAGTAAACAATATATGCATTAGAGCAGTGATTATAGGGCAAGTAAAATTGACCTGTTATCCCCGTCCTTTTCTACCAAGTTCACAAGTAGGCCCAATATAGCAACAAGCAAATCCAACTCTTGATCAGTAAGATGAATATCATTCTGATTTTCTAGTGGAATGCTTGAACTGTCCTCTTGCATCTCACCAAAGAAAGATATAGATGAACTGAACAAAGGGAAGTGGCCGGCAATCAATGAAGACATAGTCTCCAGTCCTCCACAAGCAGCAATTTGTTGACAGCCAATAGGATTGTCATTTGTTAAATTCATTAGAACCTGCCAAGAAAAGATTCTGACTACAACGGCAAAAAAAGGGCATATGCAGCAACCTTCTCTTACTTTGACAGAAGAAAAGAAGGAATGGAACATGGAAGAAATTCCTCAAAATGGTTCAGAGGAATACCTTGATAGCAGTGAGAAGACAGTCTGCCAAAAGGCTGGAATGTTCTTCATCAGGAACATTGCAATAAGAGCTTTTCTGTGAATCATGATGTTCCCTGTTACTTGATTTGTGTAGGCCATTTCCACCATTACTTGATTCTTCCTGACTCACTAGCTTATATTGACACCCATTTTCAACTTCTTTGGGGGTTACCCTACCATTATGAGTTCGAGAGATTTTTCGTTTCCCAGATAGCAAGTCCCACTTCGAGGGCTGAAAATCATCTTCATCAAATGCATAAGGATCTTGGCTATCATCTAACAAGTCACTGCAGGCATCTTTTGTACAATTAGTTTTTTCAACAAGACCAAATTTGGTCCTTGACCTATTACTATCATAACTCCTTAATGTCTCACTACATGAACTGGGCATGGAAGGGACTCTCATCTTCAGTTGACAAGTATTTTTCATAAATCGTGTGGCAGTTTCAGAACTGGAGGCAGAAAGACTCAACCGAGCAATGGAATTCTGAGATACATTTAAGCGTTTCCCAGAGGAGGTCCTCTCTTCATTGCAGCAATCTGTAGAAGAACTGATACAAATAACCCCATTGCTGTCTACTGCTAATACAATTAAAGATGCATCATTAGTAAGAGAGATAGAGAAAGAGGAGCAGCTGCCAAACAGAAACACTACAGTGATATTAGGCTACCACACACCTCTGTCATCGTCAATCAAGGCCAAATCAGAAGCATTATCACTCCTTTCAGAAAGACTACAATGGTTTCCATCAATGGAAGCAGCAGGAGAACTCTTAAGTAGATGAAGACCTAAAAAACAATGCCATCAATCATCAGAAAACATGCCAGACAAAAGAACTCTAGTTAAGAACCGGAAACAGACAGAGCAAGAAAGCACTGTTACTGGATAGAATTTTTATGATGCTTATTATGATTTTAGTAAAAGATAGCCGATGCCCATGAGAATCTGAGTTCCCCCTCATTCCAAGCAGATGAGTCTGTATTAAAGAAGAAAATAATGAACATTAAAATCCAATAACTCACTTCAAATGGCATTTTAAATCCCAATAACTAAGTAGAGGAAGAATAAACAGGAGAAGAATAACATAACAAAATCGCGTTTGATTGCACCTGATTATCGGTACTCAAAAATGTAGCATTTTCCATAATTTTCAAGCATTTCAGAAGCAGCACCAGGCTCAAGTGACGCATGTCATCTTTTGTATCCTGAATGGAAGATGAATTATGTTTTGTCCACCTCTGCAAATAAATTTGTGTTCAATAGTTACCATCTCCAAACAATCACTAATTAGAATGTCAAAGACAGAAATGGACTGAGAAGGCATGAATTTATTATCAGGGATGATGACTCAATTTAGAATAAGTAAATCACAAGAAGACTTCCATATACAAAACAGATGCATGTCATCTTTTGCATCCTGAATGGAAGGTGATTTATGTTCTGTCCACCTCTGCAAATAAATTTGTGTTCAATAGTTACCAACTCCAATCAATCATTCACTCTTTAGAATGTCAAAGACAGAAATGGATCGAGATAGGAATGAATTTATTATCAGGTATAATGACTCAATTTAGAATATGTAAATCACAAGAAGACTTCCATATACAAAAGAAACTGTACTGATAAGCAAGTTAATGTGCCACCATTGGTTTAGGATATGCTTTAGATCTTATAAGGTGAAAGTAAAACACAGGGAAATGCATGCATGCACACCACTAATCTTTGATTCTGGCGAGAACAGTGATGACTATAGAATTACATTCCAAGATGAAGAAATTAATAACAGAGCAGTGCTATAATGCTAAATGTGAGAACCAGAGATTAATAAGCAATGCTGAAAATTTTATCATGCATAAGATGAGAAAAGCATATGACAGATTTTTCCCACAATTGAATACATTAATTGAGCACAGATTTCCCAGTTGCAAACTGTTCCTCATTTCTCAAATGATTAACTAGAATAAGAGTTGCACTTAAACTTTAAAGCAACATATAAGCTCTTGATTTTTTGTGAATTGCTGAAAGATGAAACAAACATACAAGCTCACACCTCTATAACAGAGTGACAGTTCATGGTGACCTCAAAGACAGCATCAAGTCCTCCATGCTCTCGTAACTTTTCCTTAAAGCCCCCCCCTGTCTTCCTTACCATGCCAGATGTATCTGAATGAATGCAACCCACACAGTGAAATAAATAAGCAATCAGAAAAGGAGAGAGAGAGTGTGTGTGCACGCATGCATGATCATGCATGCAAGGTTCTATTGCTTAGAGAAAGACTTGCACATATGGCACTGCATATACATATGATTATGGGTTTTGCTAACTTGTCTGTATTTGAGCAAGTTAGCATTGTGCCCATTTTTCTATGATAAAAATATTACGAGTGCCTTTTATATTTAAATTAAAATGTGGGTAGAATTGTAATTTCATAGGGTGTTTCTTATTCCTTCTCCATCCTTGCTTTAGAAATTTTTGCAGTAAAAAGAAAAAAAATTAATTTCACCTCCCAATCACTTCCTTATCTAGAACAAAGGAGCAAATCTCTCCCTAATAACAAGTGCTTGTTTCCCACTAGAGATTCCAAACTCTTTTTAGTTTTCATTATGTTTCTTATTTCATGAATTCCTAGAGAGAGATTGAGATAAAAAGATTATCCAATGATCAAACAAAATGCTGCCGTCTAATGAATCATGCTTAAAAAGACTTGCTTGTTTCTTCCATAAAATGGAATCTGTTTATGTACAAGATGAGTAATTATCAAACACTGATAATGGGCTTCCGAAACCATTTTCTTTACAAAGACACTATCATCCAGATATGAATGAGCTGCTGCATACAATTTTAATAGAATTTAGGTTTCAAACGAAAGAGATAAAGATTTGATAGATTAGCCAACTAGCTCACAAAAACACAAAAGCCTCAGCAACATTAATTTAAAACATAGACATGTACTCCAGAAAGAGAATTGGGCATTTCCACCTATCTGAGATTACATTTGTACCCTCAATTAATTTTTCAATACAAAATGCACTCAAGGGGTATTTTTGTTATGGAAAAATGGGCAGAATGCTAACTTGCTCTAGTTAAGATCATGCAAAACAATCACTAAGCATTTGAAAAATAGCATCCCAAATCCTCAACCAACTTATCATGCAATTCTTGAAGATGGCCTGCATTCTTCTTGTTCCATGATATAAAAAAAAAATCATAAATTTCAATAGAAAATGTCCATATAGAATAATTAAGTTAAAGAAGTCTGTAATAAACAGCAATATGCAAAACTCTTTGTGCCTAGATCATTTTTAACTCAAGTAATTAATAAATATCTAAAAACAAAACTACACCAGCATGTAATCAAACAAAAATAGACACCACTGAAACTTGCAAATAAAAATGCCAAAGAAATTATAAAGACATGCTGTTCATTACATAATGGTGTATTTTAGATCTATTTCAAGAAGATAAGTCAGAAGAACGAAGCAGAAGTAATGAAAAGCTAGTGTAAAAGCATTTGCATCAACAATATCAGCTTTATAATAAATGGTATCCAGGAATTTATTCATAGTTCTGATTAACAAAACCACTATTCATCCTTTGATAAAAATAAACCATAAGGAAACTAATAAATGGCGGGCTGCATATGGAAAGTATGCAACAGAAATGAAAAACTAACACTTCATTATCGACAAAATTGGAAGATATGATATCAAGCATACCTTCAAAAGATATCTTAGATAAACAAGCTTTCTCCATGGACAACAATGCAATCCATTTTGGAGTCAATTCTGGCCTCTCCGTTCTACTATCATCACCGGAATGTGACTTCATGTCCTTGCAATTAACAAGAATTTCCTGAACTTTGGCAGCAATGGCAGTAGAGCTAGAATCTGCCAGCTTACTTGTATCTCGTAAGATGTCAGAATCCTTGCGTAATGCTAAAAGCTTACTGCCTATATTTCGAGTCTTATCTTCAGTGGCAGTAGAAATGATGGGTTTTAACAATTTAATAAGAAAACGAATGCAAGTTGGTGACTCTAAAATGTGTTCATCTTGACCCTGAAACAGTGAAATTAAAGCTGTCAAAACTATTCTGATGGGTGACAATATACATGGAGAAAATGAGTTCCAGCCTTGAGAATCAAATAAACAAACAAGAAATAACCAACTACAAGCAGCAGCATGTGATTTGAGAGCATTACAACGTTTGAAAACTGAAACTGAAGAGTTGTGCTTGTACAAACATAGAACTCCATGTGAACTTAATTATCAGTAAAGTTACAGATTCTACTTGCTATTATTATGTCTCTCAAAATAACTGATGTCAGTCATTGCCTTTTATCCATGCCCAGACAACAAAAGACAACACAACCGTATCTAAGAACTCAGAGGGAGGTAATGCTGAATTCCCAATTGCCTTTGTATAGATTTCAGAGGTTCGTTTTGAGGTTTTCAACAAAACATGTACATGCACAAGAGAGTGCAGAAAGAAAAGGTATAAAACATAAAGAACTTACATCACTCGTCAAAACATAGAAGAGTGCAGCAGCAGCCAGATTGCTTGTTGAGTCATCAAAGCTGAGGCCCAGAATAGCATCAATTATTGTCTTGGCCATCCTGAAAGCACAAAACTTTAGAATTTTAACATGCAACAGAAATAAGACATGAAACTTGAGGCCGGTAAAATGAGAATAGTAAATACATGATAGCAGACCAACAAAGGAGTGATTTTGTGTGCATAAACCAAAACATCTAACAGGAGAACCCAACATGCTGTTTTTCATTCACCAAATGGTATAGGGAGTAATAAGTAGAATTCATAACTTTCACTTCTCAGAGATCTTCCTACTTTTGGATATGCATACTGAACTCCCATATTAAATTTAATTTTAAAATATTCCGCTCATTCCTTGATTAGGTACTTCAAAGCTTAAACAGAAAACCCATAAACCATTACAAAAACCAACAAATGACATAAATTCCATACGCATAGTAAAACAAAGTACCAAATTCCGAAACCAAAGCAAGATCACCCACGAAACAACCCATCTCTTTAATTTCAAGAACTTTAAACAGTCCAACAACTACACTCAAAATCAAACAGAACACTCTCCAAGAAGCCATAAGAAGATCAGGAATTTCAAAACTCAACAAGAAATTCTACAAAACACCCATGTAAAAGAAACAAAAAAATAATTCAAGAACTCACGATACCCTTTAAACTACACTAGAAAAATTCAAAACGAAGACTCGAGAACCCATCAACCGAAAACAACTCTTTGAAATGCCAATAACCTCTCCCCATCAAAAACCTTCCAAAACAATCCCAAAAATTTCTAACGCAACAACCCTCAATTCAGTCTTTCTAAATTCAAACCCAGCCTTTCAAGAACTCAAAAGGTCCCGACAATTTCTAAAGCAATAACCATCAATTCAATCTTTCTAAATTCAAATCCGCCTTTTTTTCTAAATTCAAGAACTCACAGAATCCCCAAGACCATTACAAAAATTAAAAAACACGAAATAATTCCAAATTCAATCTTTAAACATCACAAAACAAAACCCACATACCCTTGAGCCCTCAAAAGCCGTCTCTGTTGTTGAGTCCCACAAATCCCTAACAAAGACAACAAACTAGCTCTCTTAATTCTCAAAGGCTGTCCTTTCTTTAACCCATCAAGTGCAAAATTAACCTCGTCAACATGCTCCATCATTTCCCCAAATTCTTGAGCCTCCATTAACGTCGTCGAGCTAGTCAAAAGATTAGAATTCCCAATACCGTTTCTCTCAGATTTTGACTTACTACGCCTCGGCTTCTTCGATTTTCTTGGGACGACGCCGTTAGGGATGGGATTGTCGTCGAAATTGTAGGGATCGAGATCGAGAGAATAAGAGGTGGATTCTTGAGAAGAGAAAGGGAAGTTATGGCTGAAGAAATCTTGATTAGATTGGGTAGTTTCTTGAGAGAGAGAAAAGGAGTCGCTGAAGGAGTAATTATGGTCAGCTACGTCGTCGTCTAATGAATCTGAATAGGTACTCGTTAGGCTTCCTCCGTCTCTGTTTCGCCGACCGTACGTTCTCACGATCATGCTTTTTTGAATTTCCCGTTTGCTTAACTCAGGTGAGGAGGGGGAGGGGGAGAGAGGAGGGTAAGTTTGGCATAGAGATGGAAAGACGAGGGCTTTTCGGGGGAAAATTTTGAATTTCACTTTCTTTCTGCTGGGGTTGCGAGCTCGAGAAACGAGAAAGGAGGGGGGGGGGGTTAGGGCAATCAGACAGACGGAGAGAGGGTCGTTAGTTGATTATCCAGCAGCAAGATCTAGAAATATAGTCTATAGTTTAAAGTTTGTTTTAGTCCCTAGAGATTCAGTGATGTTTCAATTTGAATCATGTAGTTTAATGTTTATTATTTCAAAAAGATCACAACAGTACATTTGCGTGGGAGAACATAATCACAGCGAAGTTGGGCATGGGGGACAGATGGGGATATGGCATTAAGCCTTCTCACAGTCCGATTATGTAGCATTTTTGTGTATATAAATTATTTTTGTTGGATTAATGAATAATTTTGAAATAGATTTACTATTGAATTGAATTCTATGTATGTGAGT
>Ga0307513_10007409_pt1 | contig 14237 bp, 6 predicted proteins | sample 15_EM_MG_FD_202174 | JGI IMG/M metagenome (GOLD analysis project Ga0307513, IMG submission 202174) | Populus trichocarpa ectomycorrhiza microbial communities from riparian zone in the Pacific Northwest, United States - 15_EM | ecosystem: Host-associated > Plants > Roots > Unclassified | place... | reverse complement strand
ACAATGCTTTAATACTAAATTTAATACGAGACAAGAGATTTAAAGTTAAAGAAAAAAGAAGAAGAAGAAAAAGCCAAAAAAAGAGAAGAAAAAGCTGATCAAATACTAAAACCCTATTTTGAACAAGCAATTAAGCTTATAGCTTATTAAATAAAATACCTAATAATAATTAAATCAAACTCAAAAAATAAAATCTATTTAATAAATCCTAACTAAAAATTCAAATAAATAAAACTAAAATATAAGATAAAACTCATTCTCTCAATAGGTTGGATTTCCTATCATTTATATTCTATGATTACGCAAATATGTCAAAAGAAGGTTGCACCTTCAGCCGTTTAACCTTTAAGAAGAAGTGAAAAGAAATGGTAGAAGCAGACATCAGGGTTATCCAAAATGCTCTATTTGATCCCCCATCCAAGCAACAAATCCACAGCCATCACAGAGATCTTGTCCACTTCTTTTGCCTTCCTTCTCTTACTTTTGTAGCTATTTTTTTCTACTTCTTTCTACTATCCATTCTAGAGCTATAGATTCTTATATTGTACAGAGAATTTGAGTCTAGTTTTTGAACAGTTCATAAGCCTCGATCCATTTTGTGAATTTTCAAGGTGGTGATGTTATAATTTCAAAAAACTATTTGCATGCACATAGTTATAGAAAATTTACCTATCACAATCTTTAAATAATCTTTTTATCTCTTTCTAAAGACATTTAACCATTTAATTTATAAATACGCAAAACATGTTTAAAAACCAACTTTCACACCCTAAAATCAACACTTGTAATCATTGCTTATGCATTTGCAATACCATGCCAAAGCCAAATCAATCTTACTCATAGCAAGAATGAAAACAAAATAAAATAAAATAGAAACAACACCAAAAACATCCTTTATTCATTATTAAAGATCTCCTCATGAACAAAACAGAAGAACAAAGTGAAAAAAATATTGGTTTCAATGGCAAATGCATAAGCAAAAAATAACCAAATACGGAAATCATAAAGAGAGCAACGAAAGGACAAAAATCGATCAAAAAACCCTTACTAAAAGAAGAAACAACACACCTTCGCCTCATGTGTTCTCCATCGATTTGTTCAAGAAAAAAAGAGACAAGAACTGCAGCATCACCATCTCTATCCTCTCTCAGTAGCTTCTTCTTCTCCAATGTGCCTACCTTTTTGGTTCTCACATGTTCTATGCCTCCTCTCCCTCTTCTAAATCATGACTACAAGTGAGGAAAACAACTCTAATCCCACCCAAGAACAATGCTCTAATACCAAATTTGATACGAGACAAAAGAGATTTAAAGTTAAAGAAGAGAGAAAAGAAAGGGAAGTCAACGAAAGAGAAGAAAAAGCTTATCATATACTAAAATCCAAACTAGAACAAGCAATTAAGTTTATAGTCTACTAAATAAAATACTCAACAATAATTAAATCAAACCCAATAAATAATATCTAATTAATACATTTCACCTAAAAGTTCAAATAAATTAAATTAAAACATAAGGTAAAGCTCATTCTCTTAATGATTTGGACTACCTTCTATCATTTATGATCATATAAATGCATATTTCGAGTTCATATCCCCACTATTTTTTCATCTTTGGTGGAAACAAAAAGAGGTGCATATGTTTTTGTTAGGCAAATTTTTTTTTCCTGCCCTGAAATAAGAAAAAGAAGGTTGCACCTTTAGCCTTTTAACCTTTAAGAAGAAGTGAAAATAAAATGTAGAAGCAGACATCATGAATATCCAAAATGCTATATTTAATCCCTGGTCCAAGCAACAGATCCAGAGCTATTACAGATATCTTGTCCACTTCTTTTGCGATCCTTCTCTTACTTTTCTAGCTATTTTTCCTACTTTTTTCTACTATCCATTCTAGAGCTTCGGATTCTTATATTGTACAGAGAATTTGAGTCTAGTTTTTGAACGGTTCATAAACCTCGATCCATCATGCAATTTCTCAAGATGATGTTGTTATAATTTCAAAAAACTATTTACAGAAGATTTATCTTCAAGGACAAGAGTTAAATCCTTAATAGCAACGTTTATATTCCCCACTTTTCATCCAAATTTCTTTAACAAGTAAGTCATATTTACTTTGTTATTATATTTATGTCATCTAGATTAATACTAGTTAGGTGGTCTGTGCTACACCGCATGCCAACCTTTTATTTTCATAAAAAATATCAAAAAAATATAAGACCCAAGAGCGTTGGGTTTGACTGCAACACCAAATCCAAGAGCGTCGAGTTTGGTTGTAACGCCAAACCCAACAATAATATTTATAATATAAATAATAATATTTAACTTGTCTTCCTAAATTCTTATATTTTTAAATCTTTTTTAAAAAAATTATGGTTTTGCTACAATAGTATTATTTTAAATTTATCAATGATAATAATAACAATAATGATAATAATAATAATAATAATAATAATAATTATAATTATAATTTTTAATTTTACCCTTCAAATCAAATCTATGATTGTTTTTCAATATTAATAATATTTGTTTTTCAAATTTATTAATAATATTAATTATAATAAAAATAATAACATTTATAATACAAATAATAATATTTATAATATTAAAACTATTAAATATAATAAAAATAATAATATTTATAACACAAATAATAATATTTAGAAACCTAAGACCTATTAGCGTTGGGACCTGACGCCGGACCCAAGAGAATTGGGTCCTGACACAAGACCCATTACTGTTGGGTCCTGACGCAGGACCCATCAACCTTGAGTATTGAAGCCGGACCCAAGATAATTAGGTCTTGATACAGGTCCCAAGAAAGTTGAGTTGTGACGCAGGACCCAATAGCCTTAGGTCCTGACGCCATACCCAAGAGAATTGGGTTTTGACACAGCAACTTGGATGAGGCGTTCCAGCCGCAGGTTTTTTGGGTCTCGAAAGGGATGTCTGACCCAAATTAACAACAATAATGATTGATTTTACCCTTAAAATCAAATCTATGTTTTTTTTTTATATATTAATAATATTTATTTTAATTTTAATAATATTAATGAATTGAATAATATTTATAATATTAATAATAATATTTAACTTGACTGCCCAAGTTTTTATATTTTTTAATCTCTTTAAAAAAAATGATGGTTTTTCTTCGATGGTAATAATATTTTTTAAAATTTACTAACAACAACAACAACAATAATAATTTTACCCTTCAAATCAAATATATTATTTTTTTTCAATATTAATAATATTTTTTACAAATTTATTAATTATTATATTAATTATAATCAAAATAATAATACCCCAGGTGCGAGGGTCTGCACCCATCACGCGGTTCTGCAGACCCAGGCGCTACAGACCCGCTCTCCTAGGTCTGCAGTCAATGCAGGGGTTTGACCCTAGCTTCCAGGGCAGACAGGCAGCCCCAGCGCCAGGTGTTTGCAGCCCCATCATGCCCCACCAAAACTTGCACTGACTGTTTTCTCTCAAACCATCATTTCAATGTCAAATGCCTCCCAATAAAAAGACAACCCCACACTCCCCCTGTAATCTTTGCAACTCTATATGACAAGAGCATTTTTGTCATTACACTGCTTTAATTTACAGTGCTTTGTACTTAAGTAAACAGTAACAGGAACATTAAACCCTTTTAGCATATTATATAATAATTTTACTGTCAGTTTTATTTATGTGCTTGATAAAGTTATTTAATTTAGTTATGTAATTATATTTATCCTATACATTTATTAGTTGTTATACATGAAATATATTTTAATCATGTCACATTAAATAAAACATTAGCATTCATATGCTAACAATTGCAGCTCAAGAAGAGAAGCCGCGAATGATAGAGTTGTGCTTGGTTTTTCTCAATATATCGTAGTCCATTTTGGTTGTTAACGTAGTCCATAAGCTTAAGAAGAGAAGAGAAGCTATGTGTTTGTTAATATATCATTGCTTCTATAATAATTCATCCCTAAGCTGATGCTGATGCTGATGCTGATGCTGATGCTGCCTAAGATTAATAGTAGAGATGCTATGTGTTTGTTAACGTAGTCCATAAGCTTTTGCAAAATAACATTTGGGTTGGAGAATGCTTTATTCATATGTAAAAACCATTAAAAGATATTAATTTAAATAAAAAAACATTAATTCAAAGCTTTTCCATACAAAACATACTTTGAAATTCACTTTATAAATATCATATTGTCGAAATTAATAGTGAAAGATCTACGTACTCAACCATGATTTTAAAAGTTTTCCTTGACGAACATGCCACGTCACTTAGCCAAGAAAATACGATGTTGCAGGGCAATCTTTAAAACTTATTTTTATTTAATTACGTGGTAATTAAGATAAATACTTGTAGGAATTCTAACAATTTAAATTATGGAGAATAAACTTATTCATTGTTCAATAAACACTGTGATTTGTTAGTATATGCACAGTGCTGTTTTATGTACAGAAAAGGGAGCCATGTTTTAGTTTATATAATGCGTTTGCACGTGTTTTCAAAAAATTAATCATTTTTTTATTAAAATTTAATATAATTTATATATTTTGAATTGTTTTGATATGCTGATATCAAAAATAATTTTTAAAATATTATTAATATACATTTTAATATAAAAAATTATTTAAAAAGCAATCATTACTATACTACCAAGCACTCTCTATTGTTACTATTTCATGAGAAGCTAATCCAGTTCCCATGAGAAGTAAAAGATCGTGTACAAAGTTTTCTATAATGACATTTTGTATTTAATTTTTTTGTTTTAAAAGAAATTAAAACTTTTTAATTTTCTTTTAAAATAATTGTTTTATATTCGAATGTTGTTTGAATATATCAATTTTAAAAAATAAAAAATATATTATTTAAAAATATTTTAAAAACAATTGTATTTCTGCAGAAAAACCAGCTATAAATTAACATTTTTAGCCGGTGATGGTGGCGGGCAATCCTGCCCCTGACAGTGACGGGCAATCCTGCCCGTCATTTCAGTGTGACCCCAGATGAAAACATTTCACTTTTTTTAATTACTGAAAATTTAACCGTTCATTTGCTAATTTCTTGAATAATTCAATGGATGCTGAAATTAAAGATTCTTGGCTTACAAATTTTCACTTCAAAGTGCAAAGCTATAAAATCCTCCATCGATTTTGAATTACAAATCATAAGCAATGTTGTACAAACCTAAACCTAAATTAAAAAATCAAACAAAATAAGTTTGGTGTTTTCTAAAAATATTTTTTATTTAAAAATATATCAAAATTTATTTTTAAAATTTTTATTTTATTTTTAATACCAACCCATCAAAACTATTAAAAAATATTAATTTAATATTTTTTAAAACTAAATATATTTTTAAAATACACCTAAATATAGTTTAAACCCGGACTGTCTCAAATCCCTTAACTTAACCTTGAATTTTTTTAGCAATTAATTGTCCCAACAAAAATATATTAACTAATTGATCCTCCCACTAATATATAATATGAATAACTAGTACTTTTAATAATGCCAATAATAATAATAATAATAATTATTATAGTGATATCTTTTTTAATAATAAAAAATAATATTATTTATAATAATAATAATAATAATTTTTTATGGCTCCTGCTTTCTACTACTCTTTTTCTCTCACATATTCCCACCCTCACCCTTTCTGCAAAAATCCACCATGGCTCTGGAGTTGATCGGCGGATCAATTCTCTCTCCTGTCATTCAGGTTGTTTTCGACAGGTTGGCATCTCGTGAGGTCCTGGGCTTCTTCAAAAGCCACAAGCTCGATGATGGCCGTCGTCTGGAAAAGCTGAATGAAACACTGAATACTGTCAACGGACTACTCGACGATGCGGAGGAGAAGCAGATTACAAATCGTGCTGTGAAGAACTGGCTTAATGATGTTAAACACGCTGTCTTTGAAGCTGAGGACATATCGGAGGAGATTGATTATGAATATCTACGATCCAAGGACATTGATGCCCCTCGACCTGACAGCAATTGGGTAAGCATAAGTTCTTGCACCTATAGACCTTGCTTCCTCATAAAATGTTTGTATTGATCCCTCTATTTGTTTGTTTTTTTTTTAAATCCAAAATGCTATATTTTTAAAATCAAGAATTATTTATATAAATTTTGTCAATTATATATATAATAATCACCGAGAATTATGCACTGATTTTTTATTAGCACAATTATAAATTCAAATGATATTTTATATATGAAAGGTTCATATCTTTGTTTTAAATATTAAAAATATATACTTTACTTTTAAATTGTTAAACAATTATTTTTGGAAATAAAATTATTTTTCCATTTTTATTTTAGACAAAAAATTAATTTCGTTATATTTATAAATATAATATAATATAATATAATAAGTGCTATGAAAATCACTAGTGACATTCAATCAATATTTTTTTAAAACTTGAATTTACTGCTTACATTAAGTTAGCATCAACAATTGTAAATTCTTGAAAAAGATCTGTAGAAAAAAAAATGTTTACATTAAGTTAGCGTCAACAATTTAATGGCATTAACTTATTAATTCACTAGATGTAAAAATCTTAATGATTATGTTTTGATATTATAAAATTATAATGTTTTCCTGAATTCTATCTCACATATTCAGTCCACCATGGCAGGTAAGGAATCTGGTTCGACTTCTAAATCCAGCTAATAGAAGGATGAAAGATATGGAAGCAGAGTTGCAAAAGATCCTTGAGAAGCTTCAACGTTTACTTGAACACAAGGGTGATCTGCGCCACATAGAATGTACTGGTGGATGGAGACCATTGTCAGAGAAAACAACTCCACTGGTTAATGAATCTCATGTATATGGAAGGGACGCTGATAAGGAAGGCATAATGGAGCACTTGTTGACACAACACAACACGGATGGCTCAAATTTATGTGCGGTCCCTATTGTGGGCATGGGCGGGATTGGTAAAACCACTCTTGCTCAGCTTGTCTACAACGACGAAAGGGTAGATCAGTGCTTCCAACTCAAGGCCTGGGTCTGGGCTTCTCAACAATTTGATGTTGCCAGGATTATTAAGGATATTATTAAGAAGATCAAAGCAAGGACTTGCCCCACCAAAGAACCAGATGAGTCTCTAATGGAGGCAGTGAAAGGGAAAAAACTTCTACTTGTTCTAGATGACGCGTGGAACATCGAGTAGAGTGAATGGGATAAATTACTGCTACCTTTGCAGTATGTGGAGCGAGGAAGTAAGATTGTCGTCACAACACGGGATGAAGATCTAGCAAAAGTCACTCAAACTGTCATCTCCTCTCACCGCTTGAATGTAATAAGCGATGAAGATTGCTGGAAGTTGTTTGCAAGGGATGCATTTAGTGGTGTAAATTCTGGAGCAGCCTCACACTTGGAAGCATTTGGCAGAGAAATAGTGAGAAAGTGCAAAGGTTTACCGCTGGCAGCGAAAACTCTTGGGGGTCTTTTGCACTCCGTAGGAGATGTCAAGCAATGGGAGAAGATATCCAAGAGCAGGATGTGGGGTTTGTCGAATGAAAACATCCCTCCGGCTCTAACATTGAGCTATTATTATCTCCCTTCACACCTGAAACGTTGTTTTGCTTACTGCGCAATATTTCCCAAGGGTTATTTATTCGAGAAGGATGGATTAATCACTGAATGGATGGCACATGGTTTTTTAGTCCAGTCCAGAGGCGTTGAGGAGATGGAAGATATAGGTGAAAAATACTTTGATGATCTTGTCTCCAGGTCACTTTTCCAGCAATCACTTCATGCTCCATCACATTTCAGCATGCATGACATCATAAGTGATTTAGCTGAATACGTGTCAGGAGAATTTTGCTTTAAGCTTGGTATTAATGAATTGGGCTCTGGGTTGGAGGGTGAACATTCATGCACGCTTCCAGAAAGGACTCGTTATTTATCAATCACTCGAGCAGCCTTGTTTCCACCATATACTGGGGCAGGACGTCGGATATTTCGTAGCATTCATGGAGTCCATCATTTGCGCGCCTTGTTTCCACTATATATTTTTGGGGAAGCTGATATTGAGACGCTGAATGACATCTTGCCAAATTTAAAGCGCTTGCGAATGCTATCTTTATGTCATCCAAAAGATACTTCTTCTCAGTTGCTCAATTCCATTGGCAACTTAAAACATTTGCGGCACTTGGACCTTTATGGGACATCGATTGAAAGGTTACCTGAAAATGTGTGCACCTTGTACTATTTGCAAAGCTTATTGTTAGGAGAGTGCCGACATCTCATGGAGTTGCCATCCAACATTTCCAACTTGGTCAACCTACAACATCTCGATATTGAAGGGACAAATTTGAAAGAGATGCCACCAAAAATGGGGAAACTCACAAAGCTTCGAACTTTGCAATATTACATCGTGGGAAAAGAGAGTGGGTCTAGCATTAAAGAGCTGGGGAAGCTCTCACATTTAAGGAAAAAACTTTCTATTCGGAATCTCAGAGATGGTGCAAGTGCTCAAGATGCTTTGGATGCCAATTTAAAGGGTAAGAAGAAGATTGAGGAGTTGAGGTTGATATGGGATGGCAATACAGATGACACACAACAGGAGAGAGAAGTACTTGAGAAATTGGAGCCTTTTGAAAATGTGAAACAGCTTGCCATTAATGGTTACGGGGGTACAATGTTTCCAGGCTGGCTTGGAAACTCTTCTTTCTTAAATATGGTAGCGTTGACTCTTTCTGGATGTAAGAACTGCATCTCCTTACCACCATTGGGGCAGCTGCCATCTCTTGAAGAGCTCCATATTGAAGGATTTGATGATGTCGTGGCAGTTGGTTCTGAGTTCTATGGAAGTGACCCTTCGATGGAGAAGCCATTTAAATCCCTCAAAATATTAAAGTTTGAGGGGATGCGAAACTGGCAGGAATGGAATACAGATGTAGCTGGTGCTTTCCCTCATCTTGCAAAGCTCTTGATAGCAGGTTGTCCCGAGTTAACAAATGGCTTGCCTAATCACCTTTCTTCTTTATTGATACTTGAGATTCAAGCGTGTCCACAGCTTGTGGTTTCAATTCCAGAGGCTCCCCTGCTCACCGAAATCAACGTAAAAGTCACTCAAACTTTCATCCCCTCTCAGCGCTGGAATGCACTAAGCGATGAAGATTGCTGGCAGGTTCTTCTTGCAAGGTATGCATTTTAGGGGTGCAAATTCTTGAGCAGCCTCACACTTGGAAACATTTGGCAGAGAAATAGCGAGAAAGTGCAAAGGTTTACTGCTGGCTGCGAAGACCCCTGGGGGTCTTTTGCACTCTGAAGGAGATGTCAAGCAGTATGTGGGGTTTGTCGAATGAAAACATCCCTTAAGTTAAATTAAAAAAATATTTTTAAACTGTATATTTTTTTAAAAAATAATACACTAGCTAGGTTTATTAAGTTTGTCAAGCAATGGGAGGAGATATATTAAGTTACTAAAAAAAGGTGTTTATCATTTTGTTTGGTTGTCCATAAGGTTTTGTTACGCAACTATATAAAAATAAAAATAATAAAAAGCTATTAACAAAGAAATAAAAGTGTTTTTCTGGCCAAAGATGCCGCACATATATCAGAAATCAGGATATCCGAAATGCTACATTTGGTCCGCTGTCCGAGCAACAGATCCATTCAGAGCCACAACAAAGATAGTCGGATGTTCACTTGGCAGCTTTTTTTCCTCAGCATTGTTAAGCTCCCCCAACCGTTTAGAATTGCGGTTAAAGTACTTATTCATCAAAATTTTAAATATTTTTTTTAAATTAATTTTTTTAAATAATTTTGGATTGTTTTGATATCATAATGCTAGAAATAATTTTTAAAAAATATTATTTTAATATATTTCTTAACGAAAAACACTTTAAAAACACATATGTTACCACACTCTTGAACACCTCATTCAATCATGTTTGTTTTTGCGTTTCAAAAACGCTTTTGAAAAATATTTAAAATTTTCTATTGTTTTATTTACTTCGAATAATTTTTATGTGTTGATATCAAAAATAATTTTAAAAAATAAATAAAATATTATTTTGATACATTTTCAAGAAAACAATTCTTTGAAAAACAACCACCACCACATTAACAAACATGCTTGAAAACAACTTTTTCAAAGCATGGAACTACAAGACCAACTATATTAAGTTGCTTGTGATATTACTCCTCGTGGAACCAAATCAATCCATAACTTACAAGATTTGTCGCACGTGTGCGGTGTCGCGGTGAATGCGTCTACTCTCATATGTATCTGGAAATCAAGAAATAAGGAAGACAAGGATTTCTTGTTTTTTATCTGTGTATAGAGGAATGAGAGTCGCCACCTAGTATTTTGGTTACTAGGAATCCTAACTGGTCTCAAAGATCGCGTATAAGGAATGGTTGTGTAAAAGAAATGTATTAGCACCCCAAATACGCCTTACATAAGATAAGCTGCATTGTTTAATTATTTGATAAAAATCTAAGGAGTTATTATATTTCTAATTGTTGGTTCGTTTATGGTTTAAGAAAAGTTCTTCTCGGTAAGGAGGTCCTTATCTTATAGGGTAAAAATTTAACTGTTCTAATGTCTATAAAAAAACTATCTTTTTAATATTAGGAATACATTTTACTTATAAATTCGTAATCCCATATACTAAAACAAAACAAAATATTTTTTAGAAGTTTTTTTAAATATTGACCCAGTTCTCATAGCTTTAATAAACAGGTTATTAAAGCCAAAATGCATGCTAAAATATATTTTTGAATTTTTTATTATATGAAAATACGATATGATTTTTTAAAAAAAGACTTGGCCGTATGCAAGAAAGCAAAATATTTTTTTTTGTTTTATAATTTTCTTTTTGCAACATTTTAGAGAAAGCTGAGTATTTTAATACCGGATTTGTATCTTTACGATATAAAAATAAAAATCAATATTAAGCAAAAATTTAATAGAAAAATACATGGGAAAGTCATAGATTTGTTTTGGACTGGGTCGGGTCTTTTGGTCCAGGCTGCAACTATTTGACCTTGAAAACAGTGGAGCAACTCTTCATTGTTCATGTAAACAGTGAAGAGTGAATTAATTCACTCTCAACTTTTCACGCAGAATAATGGAGAAGGGATCGATGCAGGAGAACGAGAAGAAGGAGGAGGAGTAGGGCGGGGAAAGGCTGACCCGGCAGCGGTGCTGACGGTGGCGCTAGTGGTTCTTCTTCCAAACGAGGTGGTTGTGCACTGGGGAGCTGCTTCACCAGCCGACTATTTTATCTTCTTCTTCTCTGTGTGCTTTTCCTCTGGTTCTTCTTCCTCTCTTTTTCCTGTTTTCTTTATCTTTGCTTCTGCACCTCCTCCTCTCTGTTTTCTTCATTTTTCTTTCGTTCCTCTTCGGTTATTTTTTTTCAGTTCTCTCCTCTCTGTTCGCCTATGTTTTTCTCTATTCTCTCCTCTCTTTCTCTTCCCTTTTTTTCTTTCTATTTTTTTACCTCCAAAACTCCTTAAAAGTGTCGTGTCAATCCCCTTGTCTTCCCTATTTTTCACCTTCTGTAATCTCTTCTTTCTCTGGTCATGTTCCTCTCTCTATAATGTCTATCCATTTTTTTTCTTCCCCCCTGTTTCTTGAACAATCTCCCCTTGTCCAAAATCTTCTCTCTAAAATCCCCCTTCTACTTCCCCTTTTAGCTTTTGTTATTTATAAGGGCAGGGGATAGGCAACCACCCTACCCCTGTCCAGTCATGAAGACAGGGTAAAGTGGCTGGGGCGGTCTCTGTGCAGGCGCCCCAGCTGCCCAGAGGGCATGGTATCTCTGTCTAATCTTTATCATGGTAGCAGGTGAGGGGCGTGGGTTGTGCCAGGGTTTGGACAAGTGGGGAGAGAGGGGGGGGAACAAATGCTGCAAAGAAGGGGAAGAAAAACCTTTTTCCCCTGCCTTTGTGTGCTTACAGGACAAAGATGGCAAACAGTGCCCTTAAAACGACATTGTTTGCATTTTTTTTAACAGGGCACTGAAATGACGTTGTTTAGTACAAAAACGTGTCGTTTCATTGAAAAGAAAAAAGCGCCAAAGAAGTGCTAAATTACAAATCCATCCTTAATTTTTGATTTGTTTAATCAAGTCCTCAATTGCAATTTTGATTTTAAGAATCAATTCAATTGCATCCCTGCCAAATTCAATAGATGGCCTTGAAGTTGGCCGGCTTTTTCATTTTAGTCATTGGTTTTGAATTTGTGCATTTTGACTCTTAATTGATCAATAAACTTACAATTTCTTCAATTTGACCTCTGATTCAGTCAATTCAAGTTCCTCTATTTACGTGCCTTTTCCAGTTTGGTCTTTGGTTTCGGATGTCTTCAATCAAGTTCCTAATTGGCCATAAACCTTCAATATTTATGCAATTAAGCCTATGATTTGACCAAATCAACTCTTAACAATTATAATTTGACCTCTAAACTTTAATTTCTTTCAATTAAAGCTCAAATTAACTTAAAGTTTAATTGAGTCCATAAACATTTAATTTTAGACTTTTCTTTTTCAAATTGAATTTTTTTTATCAACAACGCTCTCATCAGTAAAAAAATATATTGTCAAATTTCAATCTTTGTATTTTTGAACCTCCTCAACCAATTTTTGGCTATTTTCTAGGTGCTCTGGAATCCTTTTATCACTGCTATTTGTATTTTCTTTTTTCTTGTACGGGGACCTAAAAATGGGTTACAACAAGATTTATTGCAACTCTTGCTTACTTTCAATTCTATAACCTATACTTGCTTTCAAATTCCTTTCACTATAAAATTTTTATACGAAAGAATTATTTCAACTTAAAAGATTCACGGTTAAATAATATTCTAAAAATGTGTATTGTCCGCGTTTGCCATTCAAAGTTAGTATCTCAGCTCACTATTTTCGAGTTCTGGTTCTGCATAATAGAGGAGCATGAGATTCTTAAAGCCAGCGTCTAGCGTTAACAGAGCATAGATAATTGGGTTTTCGAGACAAATGAAATGACAAGTCGACGTCAAAGGAAGATTGTTGGTTAATTCGATGGTTTACCAGATGGCTTCATATCAATCTATGATCACCGGCTCAATCAAATCCATCATTTTAATAAAACCCAATTCAAATCAAAATATAAATTGATCCTAGAGCTGAAATGAATTTAATAACTATGTTTTATTTTTTTTCTTAGAGTTTATTTATTTATTATTGTGATAATAGTTATTTTTTAATTTTTTGTTAACATCAGTATTTTAAAATAATATAAAAAAATTATTATTTTTAAATATTTTTACACCACAAAAATAAATTTGTGCTAAAATGTTGTTTTTCTTTTTAAAATCCTTTTCCTTCAGAAGATTTGAGGAACGACTTGATAGAGTGATGCTCGGAGGACCAATATAAAATACTTGGAAAGAAATGGAGAAATTAAAATTAATATTTGGGTCTTTGAGGTCAAGGTTCCCAGCTGGGCTTTCCTATTAATTAGATCAATGTATTGACATTAACATTAACAAATACTAAAAAACATGTTAGAAAAGTACCGTAGCTTTCCTCACACGTTTTTTTTTAATTTTTTAATTTTTTTTTTGTTTTTTTCCCAAGTTTGTCTTTTTTTATCTGTCTTTTTGTGTTGTTTTTAAATTTTGCTAAAATCTAGTTTTGAATTGATGAATCACAGAGTTGATTTGTTAGGTCAGACCGAGTTTAATAATATTGTTTGAAACAACACTTTTTTAATAAATAGAGTTTAATAACATTGTTTGGAACAACACTTCTTTAACGAATTAAACTAAGGCTCTTGACCTCAAACCTTAATCATGGAGTATCAATTTGGCTTCAATAGTTAAGAAGCATATTTTTGAGGAAAAAATGAACTCTTATTTGACTTGTCTCAGCCAAATAATATTCCAACTCATCTAAGAATTAGTTGATACAATATTTCAAAGGTCGATAAGCTACTAGCTTAGATTCCATGTGGTGATGCAATATTTCAACTGACCTTAATTTGATTTCGCTTTGGTCTTTTACGCTTTGAAAATAAATGAAAGGTGAAGAAGTCTTCAGATATGTGAGACAAATTAAACCTACCCCCTTCGACTGCGAGCCCTAGCAAGTTGAAACGCTACTTAATTTAAATGAATTAATAATTAAGAGGGAGTCTTCCAAAATCAGATGAAGTTTTTCCGCAAAGCCTAACCCATTTTTTATTGGGCAGGCTTGCATGTGGAATGAATTTTCCAAAATCTTCATGTTCAT
>Ga0307513_10007408_pt1 | contig 14237 bp, 12 predicted proteins | sample 15_EM_MG_FD_202174 | JGI IMG/M metagenome (GOLD analysis project Ga0307513, IMG submission 202174) | Populus trichocarpa ectomycorrhiza microbial communities from riparian zone in the Pacific Northwest, United States - 15_EM | ecosystem: Host-associated > Plants > Roots > Unclassified | place... | reverse complement strand
AAGAAAAATATTTCCTCAAATGAAAAAGATTTTCCAACAAGAAAAATATTTCCTCAAATGAAAAAGATTTTCCAACAAGAAAAATATTTCCTCAAATGAAAAAGATTTTCCAACAAGAAAAATATTTCCTCAAATGAAAAAGATTTTCCAACAAGAAAAATATTTCCTCAAATGAAAAAGATTTTCCAACAAGAAAAATATTTCCTCAAATGAAAAAGATTTTCCAACAAGAAAAATATTTCCTCAAATGAAAAAGATTTTCCAACAAGAAAAATATTTTCTCAAATGAAAAATATTTTCTCAAATGAAAAAGATTTTCCAACAAGAAAAAGATTTCCTAATATAAAAGATTTTCTCAGATGAAAAAGATTTCCAAACATCAAAGAATTTCCTCATGAAAAAGATTTCTCAACAAGAAAATATTTATTATATATAAAAATGTTACCAGCCTAATAACTGATTTGTTTTGTAGTATAAATTAAGAGAAAACATACCTTAATTCCTTCCCATTCCTCAGCTTTTACCAAGAGCCATCCAGCAAATATTCCCATTTTCAAAAAATTGTAATCCTCCAAAACCAGGTATGGAAATGGCTTCCCTTGCCAATCAGTTTGCCTCAACCTGCTAAAGTCCAACCACCAATCTCTCCACTTCTCTGAATATTGTCCATCCTTCTTGAGTAAAAAACAGAAGGAGTTATTTTTCCCATCACCGATTGCTCCAAAATTAGACTTTATTATCACTTGCAGCTTCTCATCTATAATATTCATGGATTAGTTAAAGAAGTCTAAATATTCAAGAGAAATTCAAACTTACAAACTGTTTTAATAATGACATTTTTAGTCATAACAATCTTGTTTGATGTCCAATTGTCATAAGTGAGCTGCACCTCTTCAATCTTATAGGCAGAGATGTTCTTCTTTGTTGCAAGTATTGCAATAGTGGACTTTGAAGAAGACATGGTAGAGGTTGCAACACTTGAGAATGTTAAAGAAAGGGAAAATGTAAGAGACTGAGACAAGGTCAGATAAATCTTGAAGCAAAGATAGAGTGTAGAAGAGATATTAACTATCAAGCAAGAGGAGAAGAAGAGGGATATATAAGTTGAAAAAAAGCAAAGTGCTATGTGTGTCATGAATGTGAGATGTGATAGGAAGAAATGTGTTGGTCCAATCAGCTTTAGGAGAAAATCTTTGAGTTATTATGAGAAAATATTTTAAAGCTACAAAAATAGAAGATGAAAGAATAAGAGAATATTATCTCCATCCTGTTCAAAGAATAAGAAAAGGAATACAAGGTAAAGAAAAACAAAAGAAAGCCAATTTCTTCATGCAAAATTCCAAAAACATTCTAGTTACAGATTTTAAGTAACAAGTTCCATATTAACAAGAAGGACACTAACAATTTGCTTCTTGATGTTTAAAATATCTTTCTGACCAGAGTCTAACTTCTCTCCTATCAGTAATAAATGAGCAGTATGCATAACAAAGTAAGCACAGTCAAGAGAGTCTTCCTGCAAAGGATGACTTTTCTGTATTATTATTAGTCATGACTAAAAAAGGAGTGTAACAATTGTAACCTTTGGTTGAATAATAGTCCATTCTGTAATTAGAGATGGAGTTGTATCAGGCTTAACCAAGCCTTTATTCTGAGCTTCTTGCCAAGAAGCCAATTGTAAATTTTTTTAAAAAAATTTTAACTTCGAAGAATCAATCAGTATACAGTCAGAGTGAAAAAGAAGTGATAACTAACCTGCAGGGTTTTTCTTCCTAACTCATTTCCCAGAGAATCAAAGATTTCAATTATTTTATTCTCAATACCAACTCTGATAAGAATCCAGTGATTCTCATTGAGATTCAAAGGAAAGTAAAGAAATTCAAGCAGGTGCCAGTAATTGAAACAATAGAGATTATTGAGAGCAGCAGGGAGTAGGACTTCAGATATATTCTGAGTGGTAGATGTAGGAATATAGGCAACAAGAGTGGAGAGTGAGGCAACTTTACATTCTTCTCTAGAATGTATAGCTGCAAAAGAAAATAATACAAAAAACCAGGAGTCCAATACTGGGTCAGCAGTCAAATGAGTACTGGTACTAGTCATTTCTTTCAAAAGTTTCCACTGCAATTTATACTGGCCATCGAAGGTTCTCAAGCCAGGCTTGTTAACTTGAGATTTGGGAATTTTCTCAACCTTTTTAAAGAATTGAGCAGTATCTTCTGCATCAGCAAAAGGTAAAGGGCTGGGTAGTTTCAAGGTTGGTATCTGAATAATTGTAAGTTTAGAATAAATAAGTGTTAAATCACACCAATAGGTTGAGAGAGAACAAGATTCTTGAAAGAAAAATATATTTCATAAGATAAATCTTTCTCACAAGAAAAAAGATTTCCAAAGATCAATCTTTCTCACAAGAAAAAAGATCTCAAAAGATAAATCTTTCTCACAAGAAAAATCATTTTTCAAAACTTGATCTTTGTCATGAAAAAAGATTTTTTATGGGAAATCTTGCATAATAGAAAAAATATGTCAAATGAATAACTCTTTGCTAAAAGAAAAGAGAATTCTCTAAACAACTCTTACCAATAGGAAAAAAGTATTTTAAAAGATAAATCTGTTTGATTGGAAAAGAGTGTTTCAAAAGATAAATGATTCAGTATAGAAAAAGGATTCTAGTAGAAAAGATTTTATATTGTGAAATTCTTGCTGAGAGGGCAAAGATTACAAAAGAGAAAAGTAATAATAAAATAAAGACATACCTCAGTAATTACTGTACTAATATCTCTCCACATACCAAATACCTTTGTAATATAAAGGTTTTGGGCATTAACTTGCATTTTCAATACTGCATTTTGATATTCCAATCTGCTCAACTCTAAAGTCTCATCCTTCTTGGTTACTGTAGAGGTAGAGATAACTAGAATAGTATATATATCAGCAATTATGACCATTTTTAAAGAATAGAACTGGTATTTCTTACTAACTGGATCACTTTGTGATACAACTGTAACTGAATCACTTTGTGATACAACTGTAACTGAATCACAAGGAGGTTGAGCATTTTGAGTAGACTAAGATTATGGAAAATAGAGTTAGACACTTTTGTAGGAGCAATTATTTTGCAAATCAATCATACCTTTGCTGCAACAGCCAAAGCCTGTAATGGTTTCTTGGGTACTCTTAGAATGAGAGTTTTCTTCATGGAGGATTCTGGTACTGGGTTGGAAGGAAATTGAGTTAGGTTCTCTGTGTTTGTTTCAACATCCAGATCATCAACTCTTTTCAAAATCTCAGTAATAGAATCTTGAGTAGACATGGCTGGAAGAGAAGATATCAGTAAAGAACAAAATAAAGATAATAATTAAAGGAGAATAGATGGTTTTTAAGAATAGAAGAAATGAAATGTAATAGTAAAAATAAATTAGAAGGAGGTTCAGATATAGGATACTGACCATTATATAAATAAGTAAGTCAAGGGAAAAAGAAAATATATGTGATAGAATCTTATAGCATGATGTAGATAGGTTTATTTTTAGTAAATGTATAATTTAATCCAAATATGATATGTGATATAACAGATGATATCTGATATAACATATGATATCTGATATAACACAAAAAGGGTAGAGATAGTTTTATATAAGTACTGTGTGCTCTATATCAGATGTGTATTCCACTTTACTTATTATCTTGTGATTCAACCTTACTCCTATATATTATAGTTTAAAAGATTTACACACAAGCTTGTGTTATCAGAAGCTCCCCAGCACCCTTGATCATGTCTCCCACTACCTCCAAATTTCATTTACTTGAGACTGAGTCAAGCATTCAAAGATACTGCATGGAGGATAACACATTCCAATATTGGAACTGGGATAAAAGAAAGGTCATTATGTTTAAAAAGGTCTTGACAAAATTTGCCTGTAAGTTTTCTCTGTTTGAGATAATATGATACAAGTAGTAATATTGTTACAAAATAGATGATGAAATTGGAATTGTTATAAGTTCAGAGTATCATTTCATTAAGGATGGCAGAAATCAGGATTTTGCTCTTATTTTTAACCCAGAGGAAAATGTGGAAGATTATTATAAGAGGTGGTGGTATCAATTTAGCAGATGTGAAGCTGTTGGTATAAGAGGTAAAAGCTTGAGCATAGCTAATGAAACTGACTATAACAACCTGAAGAATTGTATAAGAAGGAAATAGCTTTTGATTACAGGACCAGACTGGGAAAAGATTGAGGTGAGTTAAGTTTTCTTTGACTTCTAACTAGAACTTTGAGAAAATCTTCTTAGAAAGATTTTCAAGAAAAGATTTATCCTGAAAGATTTTTATAATGAGATTTACTCTGAAAGATTTTCACAAAAAGATTTACCCTCAAAGATTTTCATAACAAGATTTTCAAGCACAGATTGTTTTGAAAAAATTTGAGGGAAAGATTTTCTTGAAAAGATTTGAGGGAAAGATTTTTATCAAAAGATTAATTCTCCTCTAGAAAAGAATTTGGGTGAAAGATTTTCTATAAAGAATTAACTTTTTTTTGGAAAAGATATTCTTGATAAAATTACTTATCTTGGAAAGATTATCTTGAAAGATTAATTGTCAGAGAAACATTTTCTTGAAAACACTATTTTCTTAATTCTTTAAAGAAAACTTTGATTTATAACTTCTTTTCACTAACTGCTTTTAAAGAACTATCATAAAGATGTTATCTCTCTAAGACTTCAATATTCTTCTGTTGCTGTTGAAATTTATACTCAAAAGCAAAGGCAGAGTAATATTGATACTTCACACTTACCTCATTCTCTGGTAAATTATTCTTTTTCTTACAATTCCAACTCTCAGAACATTCTACAAGATCTCATACTATAATTATACAGGAAATGTTGGATCTCCAGGAGTCAACCAGCCAATCACCTCCTTCATCTCACCATTCCTTTTCACTCTCAGATAACAGATCCCTTCCAACTCTTTATCAGTCTACTACAATACTTGATGAGCCAATTTCCACCAAACAATTAGTCTCTGATGGTAATAATTCATTTTCAAATATTAATTGTTCTTGTTTTGAAGAATTAATTTAACCTAGTATCTAGCTGATTCTGTCTCCTCTTCTTTTTCCTATCCTTTTGATTTGAGATTTGTAAGTTTTATTTCTTTTCTTATATTGATAGAACAGCCTTTTTCTAATTGGTTTCCTAGTTTTCTCAATCACAAGGGCCAGCTCTTTTGAGATCCATAAGATTTGGCAATCTTTCTTCTTCTCTCCCTGACCAAGGTAGTACTACTTGTACACCAACAAAGGTAAGCATTGAGAGTGTTGAGAATCTTGATCAGACTCAAGGTATGTTTTTATCTGTTATTTTATATGAGAGATATTTATTTAATTCTAATTATGATTGATAGAAATCCTGGTTAGAGAAAGAAGGAAGTTAGAATTTGCTCTTTACTTGAAAAATCACAAGTTGAAAGTAGTTGATAAGGGTTTTCAAATTGCAGAAAAAGAAGAAATTGTAGTTTCAAGGCTTGAGTATAACCAACTTCTGGATTCACAACTCACAATATCAAATGAGTTACAATCATTGAGAGCTGAGAATAAGGCTATTAAAAATAGTATTAAAGAGTTAGAGAGAGAAACAAGAAGTACAGAAAATGAGGAGGAACTGGGAAAGGAGGAAGCTTTGAAAATGTTTGAGGATTTGGAATCAAAGATATTGCAACTTTAGATGAATTTCTCTTTTTTTCTTATTTAATATTTCTTTTATCAACTATTGTTCATGTATCTCTACTACTTATTCTTATTAAAAGAATTTATAACTACAGAATTCTTTTATTTAACAGCTAAACTTGTAAATGAACTTGGAAAAGAAATATTAGGGGACATTGTCAAGATTATAGGTATAAATGAGTGGTGAAATAGATTTTGGAACTAATTTGAAAAGATTATAATATATAAGAAGGAATTTTAAAGGGATAGATAAAGGATGAGAAGGTAAAACTATTTTCAGAAAATTAGGTTCTATTAGAAAAGGATGGATTGTGTGTAAATATGATTGAGAATTAGAAGTTAATTATATTGATCAAGAACTGGCTTGTAGGCCAAATACAAACAAAGTATAAGTCAATATGAGTGAAGCGAAGTGTATGAGCAGGCAATAGAACGTGTCTGAAAACAGTTACTCAGATGACAGAAAGATTTCGTAGTATAAGCGGTTTTTCACTGTTAAGAGATTGGGTTAGGCCTAACCGACAGGAAAAGGGGAGTGGGGTGGATTGGTTTGGTTCAAAGTCTGAATTATGTCTCCGGCTTCGAAGAGATTTTGGTGTGTAGCTCTACCCACAAAATCACTCTCCGGCTGCAAAGATATCCTGGAGGGTGTCACTATACACCCCAATTCTCTTTCCAGCTGGGAAAGGACTTTGCAGACTTGAGCTACCCACCAGGTTGCATTCCGGCTGGAAGAGGTCTTGCTGTAATACTTCTTTATCAATTGTGTCTCCGGCTGGGAAAGAACTTGGGAGCGTTGCAGTAACAACCAGATGTCTCTCTGACCGGGAACAGATTTTGCAGGGTCGCGCTAGGGAACCATGTTGTGCCCAGTAGGGAAAGGACATTGGAGAATGGTACTATGCAGCAAATATCTCTCTTAGGGTTAGGAATTAAGTTGATTGATTCTAGAGACAGAGTATAGTACAGGACCAGACCTACTGCCAGGGCGGGTACATTGAAGAGTCTGAGAAGGAAACACAACATGTGAGAAGGCAATTACAACAAGGTAAGAGACCACTGAGATGAAGGAAACAACAACTGCAAACAACTCCAAAGGATACAAACAAGGCCTGCATCAGGCACAGTAGTGGGTACCACTACTATTGTAGCAGTACCCAGGGTGCAGTTCAGAGGAGACAGGTTACCAAGCAAGCCCAGCAGCCTGCCTACAACTCGAAAGCTACCATACCGGCAAGCGCATATGGAGCACCCCTCGGGGGTGGAAGTACAAGGACCTACCCACTGGCCGAAAGAGAACAGGAAACAGAAAGATAACCAAAAGCAATATCAGTGCAGAAAGGAAGTGTAACTTTTGTCAAATCAGGAGAAGCAAGCATGAGAAGAGAAAGAAAATGATTCAAAATATAAGACAAACTTTTAATATAGAGAAAATGACAAGAACAGGAGAAGAAACTCAACTCGCATATACTATTTGAGGATAAGAATAAAGAATTGCACACAATAAAATCAAGGCCAAAATAGAAGGAAAAGAAATAGTAGAAAAATAAAAAGTGCGAAAAGGCTATTGTGCAGGAGCATTAGCCCTGACCAGTAATGCAGCATCGTCTCCCATCCGGCAAAACCACACAGTGCCGCCCTTCACCCTCCAGCAACTTCCTTTACGAAGTTACATCGCAGCCCCTCTGCCAATCTGTTCTGGTGGTTCCTCAGCACGCCAAAGAATATTCTGTGCATAAACTATGTGTCCAATATTCAGTGCTCAAGGTATGTGTCAAGAACGGGTAGCTCATGATATTCTCCAAATGCAGGCTCTCCTCTGTTTGCTTCCCGCCTTATGCAAATCATATAATATAGGATAAGGGCACTGTTAATCTCACTACTTTTCCTATATTTACTCTGGCTTTGAATGACTTGTTATATCATTCCTTCAAACAAGGCAGAGAATTAAACTTGGGTGCTTTCTTCCGCATTGAAGGTAATAATCCTAATTCTACTGCGCTGCTTGGGTTTGAATCATTTAGTACTATGTATTATACCTATAGCCGCCAATCAGATGACCATTATCACCGAGGGCTGAGTTACTCGATCGATATTAAATAATTCCCAAGCAATATATCTCCCCTGCTGCTTGGTTCAACATCTATTATCCTTGCCGAGTTATTCACCCAAGTCTATAATGATATTAGAGTGCCTGATTTCATAATAATCTTATGTACCATCTCTGAGATTGGTAAACAACTCTCAATTTGTTATTTTTTATTAATAATATACAAGGTATTTCGATTTTACAGCAGGCTAGCCCATGCCATATTGTCTTACATTATGATCATATTTCATGAGATAAATATGTATTTACCTGTCATAGTTTCTGGAACTAATACTTTCTTCATCTATATAATTTTATTATCTTTTTTGACCCTAATCAGTATTTATGGCTTAATTATCAAGATTGTTTTTTAACTCTAAGTTCTTAGTTATATTGTCACACAAGACATCTTGGATCACTATTGTTAGTGCCAAGTATGACTGCTCTGTTGAATACTATGAGTTATTCATGGTTACTCTCAAATATGGAAGAAAACAGCCACTAGTGTAACTAAATTTGAAACTATAAATATACAGGTTACCAGGGATATGGCTTCTCACATACCGTAGTGGCTAACAAGTAAAAATATCTGAAAGTTTGTAGGCCACAAAGTAGTAGATGCAAATTCATAACTCGAGTGCCGTGTAAATTGAAGTAACAAATGGATAAGGTGCAAAATATAATCGTGTTAAATTAAAGTGGTGAAAGAATTAGGGATAGCTGTCAAGAGTTTGCATATGTTATTTGATTGCGATTGCAGGACAAAACTAGGATTAAGATCTCCAAGAAAAGAGGAGTGCCTGCCACATTTTCACCAGGCGTTGAACGCCTGTAAGGAGCTTTCCAGAGAGATCGATCCAGATCGATCCAGATACCTGTTACCCCAACCTCAACAATATTTCGCAACTCAAATAATCTACGACTGATTTCCTGATGAGAAAATAATTATCAAGTATGAGTTTGACTATCACTAGGTTCATTTTGGCGAGTACATGTGGCTAATACAAAGCCATACTAAGCCTCAGTCAGGTGTCTCCACACCTATCTTCCATGTGGTATAAGAAGGCTTCCGTGTGAAATTGGTCAAGCCTTTCATAGCACTGGCAACCCCAGTAATCGCAATATCCTTTCCAACTCAAGAAACCTCTAGAACAAGTGGTATACAGATACCTCTCCTCTTGTTGCGGTTCATGAGTGAGCATCATTCGAGCTATCCTAAAGCACTAGCCTGCTGCTATACCGACAAGGGTTTCTATAGCACAGAATGTGCATTATGACTACCTATCAAATAGGTACTGAGAATTTCAAAGTTTTTTCTCCGTCCTGGTACCTTTGGTAATACTTTCATAATAGTCTCTGCTACTAAAATAAGACAGCAGTAGCGCATCTTTCAGATAATGTGATTTATACAAGGATTTTGAAAAGGCATGACATTACTTGTATGACTCATCATTTCAAGACATCAGCTGGTTTTCTAGACCTCTAATTTGTCACAATAGCTCTGACCAAATCCACCACCTTTTGCACACTGATGACGAACACCAATTCTTCTTCTCCCATCCCATATTTCACCTTTTTCCCAAATGATTGGAACAGTATAGGTCCAGGCAAAATAGTCATAAGCACAACTTCGATCATCACATCCTGCCGACCGATTCAGTGAGCCTGATCCAACAGATGGTGAACCTGGAATGGTTAGCAACAAGGAGCGGGGGACATATGAGTAACTAACACTCTCCCAAGAAAACCTTGTTTAGGAAGCATATAAGTGTGGTCTTAGTCCTCAAATAACTTTGTGCCCGCATCAATCTAAGAGACTGAGACAGCATGGATTTCAAATATTCTTGAGGATCCCACTAACAGCTTGCAATTTGAATCCTGTTTGTAGTCATGATAGGAACTGGTTTGGAGTACCTTTGGCCAAGAATCTGAGTCAAGCAAGCCTGATTAACAGAGGGCAGAAGGAAGTCTGTCGGGGACATGGGGAGGGGCTTGTAGTAAGCAAATTGCTATTTTAGATTCTGTAACTGGTAGAGGTACTAGTGTTACAGATGGATTATTCTTTAGGATTTGTGTGGTTCCAGGATACAAGCCTTGTGGCTGTAGCTTGTGATGTTATGCAAGAGGTATCATTTGATACCAAGTTTGTTTGATGTTTGGGTTCAGGATATGAGGTTGTACCTCTCCATGAGTGTATTTCAGCTGTATCAGGTGATACTCCTGTTGTTTGATGTTTGGTTTCAAGGGATTGCATTCATACCTTGAATGTTTTATGTATTGTTTTATACTATCAGTTTGATATTATGGTTGCTTTAAGATACAAGCTGTTCTCTGAGAATAAAGGCTTTGCAAAAGCCGGCCATCTATTTAAAGCCAGCATCTTTCCAATTTAGCAAGGGCAGACTTCAGCAGACAGAGTTTTCAAAATACTTGGTTGGATAGTTACCTCTTCAGTTACCCACGATAGTTAGAAGCCACCAAATACTTCCAGATCTTAGTGATATAGCCAAATGTTTTATCAAACAACATTTTGTAGCCTCAACATGATCAAGTCACCTTGGCCAGACTCTGCCTAGAATTCCAAGTTCACAACCTGAGATAGTTTCTTAGAAGGACTTAGAGAACGGAGAACCAATAACGAAAGGTTACAGATGCAGTGATTTCAAGGGTACTAGAGCCGCTATATTAGTATTGGTTAGGAGAATAGATAATGTAGGAGCATTGATTGGTACAATACTATACTAGGTGTGCTTGAAATTTTGCAAATCAAGGTAGTCTGGTACCCAATCGCAATCTATGGTATAATGCATAGCTTTACAGCTAAGGCTAGCTTGAGCTAACAAACCAGTGCTGTAAGAGAATCTAAAAACCCTACAGTGGGCCTATGTACCATTCACCGATCTACTACTCCTGACACTATTGGCACTGGACTTCAGAAAATAGGCCGTACTGTAGCACCTTACTATATATCATAATTTTTCATATCAGCATATATCAGCCTACTCACTACTAAATTGTAAATACCTGGTTACTTGTTCTATGCATTATGGAGTAGTGGGAGAGTTTTCCTTTACCAGGTCTTTGTATTACACCGCCTAGAGGGTATACCTTTTGTGTTATCTCTGCCTGACCCAGATTCTGGTCTCACTTGCCTAGCCTGGGTATTGGATATCAGCATCAGACCTCATTGTACAATAAAACTATAATGTAAAGTGTTGAAAAGTATCACTTTACTACTAGATGTATTTCAAAATTACGTTGTATCACTAAATTCTTTCTATTCCGAACTGCCATTGAACTACCACTGGAAAGACAATATTGAACCAATACAGCAAACCTAGCCTTTTACTATAGCTACATATCACTACGATGGTATATTTAAGGACAAGGATTACTTATAGATGTCTACTTGCCTATCGTTCTGCCAATATACCATTGTGTGCTTTACATTCAAGTTTTGAGTCTGGTTTTACTCAATAGTTTTAGCTGTAGCCGATTGTAGGCACAGTTTATTGCAAATCTGGCGGAGTCAATAGGCAAAATTAGCACACAATTACACTTTGCGTTGCTCCCTCCAGTAATGGGTTGGTCCAGGACAGATGCGCCATAGTGATGTGATATAACTCAAGATAAGTGGAGTAGGCAGGTTACAAATTGTCAAAAATTCAGATAGAATCAGACACATTTTAGATAGAAACAATAATTTGATATACACGAGAAATGATAATGTCAGAGTGCACTGGTTTGGGCTTGGTTCTCTCATTCCGGCTGACATTGAGAGCCCAATTCCAGCCCCTTTTGAATCAGACCAGTGGGCCTTTGTAAAGTCTATCTACCTTTTTTTATTTATAAATCAATTATAAGGAGAAGGGAAGACAAGGAGGAAATATATATTGGTGGACAGAATACAATTAAAAGGAACAGATTGTAAAACCTGAAATGCATCTCACAGGGAAGCTTGACAAGGATATACAGATCTAGTTGACAAATCGAGCATTGATATAATGAAGATATAAACACAAAGTTTTACAACTTTAGGTATAATTATTAGAATATTTGGACACTTTGAGGGCTATAATTCAGGCACATGTTGGATTTGAATAAGTAACTGTGAGATGAAGTGAAAGATGATTTCAATACTGATACAAAGAGCATAGAGAGGAAAGAGCAAGGATGGTGATACATTCAACAGGGTACAAGATTCCTCAAAGTTGAAAAAGGATCACACTCTAGGGGGAGGAATTCAGCAGAATATGAGCAGAGTTCACTGGCCGCTCCTAGTTTACCTTGCTGGGAATTGTTCATACCTGGTGGGTGGCTCTGAATCTAGCTTTTGTAAAAACATCCCAACTGGCAAAAGATTGATAACCTGTTTATGTGCCGTGGGGATAGTACTCTGGTGTGGTATTGAACGATCTCCGGCAGAGGGATTGGGGGCGATATTTGAATAAATGATTAAGAATCCTATGATAAATATTGATAGCAGCATAATGGAGTGGTGTTGAATTCTAGTATTAGGGTAATTGGGGTCTACATCATGCTGGGCTAGTAGTATGTTGACCACTTCATTATACCTCCAGAGAGCATGCCACCAGAATGGTATTTGTTACAGGTTTATTCCGGTCTAACAAAAATAGAGTAGGACTAGTGATAGCCCTAGTAATGCTGGTGCTAAGTGAGGCCACAAGAGCCTGGTAGCTGGAAGAAATGATTATTGAAGGACAAATTGGACTCAGGGATCACCTTTCAACCCAGTGTATTCTTAGACTGAAGGTTTGTTGAAGTCTGCTGTCTCCTGCTAGCTAGGTGACTGGTTTAAATATATAAATCCAGAGCGATATACTTCGTGCAATCAAGATTATTACCAGTAGCTGCCCACACACTGGAATTCAGTTATCCTCTAACCATGCAAGAACAAAGAGTCATAGCTCAGACTCTACCAGTGTTACATGACTATTTCATACATAGAATTCCAAATATAATATCCAGTGATATATATTCAACTTTAGGATATGATAGCATAGCCTATTTGACTCAGAGTCAGTGGTAGAGCTGAAATCAAGTCAAATCAACGACAGATAAATCAAACTAAATATAGGTGATTCTGCACTGCCCGCTCCTAGGTGCCTTTACTGGGGCATGTGTTCATATTGTATTCCCTTATTCTGGAAAATCAACAATCGTTCCAAGATCTACGCTATCGTCAGTGCTCTCGTGGGTGTGCTATTGGAAGCTGTCATAATCTGTGGTGAAATAATTGTGCTCAGAGCTGCTAGAATCAGATTCTTCATTGTAATAAGGTTTTCAGAAGTTGTTGGCGCAATTGTTTGCTATACAGAGTATGGAGGAATCTTCTCGGGGCTACCTGGAGGTTTTAATGATGTGGGAAGTGATCTGAACTGTGGATTCTGCTGAGAGGTTTGTATTTCAGTATGCTGGTATGAGTTCTGGTAGTCATTGAGGTTCTTGATAAGTTCCTTGATGTCATCTGCTAGCTCATCGCCTTTCCAGTAGACCAAAACTTACTGCTTGTTATGCTGGCTATTGTAATCGAGTATGTCGTCTGGTTCCCATTCTTCTCCACGGTCGATAAGCATGGGTGCTGACTTGTCCATTCGACAGGACTAGAACATATCAGCATTGCTGTCTCTATACTCTTTAAGCGAGCAGACGAGGAAGTAAGGCTTTTGGCGGGCCATCCCCGGCACGAGCTGCACTTTGTAGTTATCTTTGTCAGCTAGGTATTGTGGAACGATAAATGGTCCAAACATGCGTGGTTCTAGCTTCTTTGATCATCCAGAGGCGGATGTATAAGGGTGGCCTCTGACAGGAACTCTGCTCCCATTCCTGAAGGTTTGTCTTTTAAGATTGTGGCTGTTGTCCGCTTGCATTATGTAGTGGAAGATAGGATATTTTCTGACCCTGTTTACTTCTATTCTCGTGCCTTATGGGCCTTTAGTATATCATCCACAGCTGCTACAATGCTCGGGATTTCTGGACATCATTGAATCTCTTCCAGGGGTATCCAGAGAGAGTATGATAGGGCGAGATGCCTAGATGTAATGGGTGCACTCTGTAGGAAGATGGATCCTAAGATTGCGACCACACCGAAGACTCAAAGTAGAAGTAAGGATTAAAATAAAGATAAAGATAATTCAAAGTAGAATCAAGCGGTAAAACTTAATATCATTAAGCCTGAAAGCTTCTCTCAATAGGTTCTCTCGAGGATCGTTGGTTATCAGAATAGGGTGTCTCTAGCTTTAGTTAAGTAGAATAATGTAAAGCCAGAGGACACCCATCAACCATTCTGACCTTTCGCGAGCACCCTGCTCAGCTCAGGGCTGTCCAACTCACCTGCCTGGAGTGAGCTAACACTCGGAGGCAGTCGGACCGCTCGGATATTAACTATCTCCACAAATAGGAAG
>Ga0307513_10007407_pt1 | contig 14240 bp, 10 predicted proteins | sample 15_EM_MG_FD_202174 | JGI IMG/M metagenome (GOLD analysis project Ga0307513, IMG submission 202174) | Populus trichocarpa ectomycorrhiza microbial communities from riparian zone in the Pacific Northwest, United States - 15_EM | ecosystem: Host-associated > Plants > Roots > Unclassified | place... | reverse complement strand
TACTCCTCTACCAAAGGATACCCTCCAGGTAGCATCGCCGTAGCTATGTTGTTTTTCGGGACTGCCGTGGTGATTCTGACAGCCGTCATTTCTCTGGCCTGTTTCGCATATAGCTTGATGGGTGCCAGGCACGCTTCCGCTGACACGACGGTCGTATTTGTTGCATAGAAGGAGTTCGTAATCCACCGAAGGACCCTATTCCAAAATGTTTGCATCTTCCCTATCATCGTCACAGTCAGGTCGAATATCTTGGCCCCGTATAGCAACGTTGGTAAAATTATCCCTTTCGCTAGCCTCCTTGCACCATACGGGTTTAGGCCTTTGCCGGGCATTGACAGTCTCTGTATTCGCATGAAAGCCGCTTGCGCGAGCACAAGCCTTTTTCCGAAGTGTGTTGACGTTTCTCCGTTATCCGTAAGCCAGAAACCCAGCCATTTCACTGCTTTCCCGGCGGGTTCGATAACGTGTGATTGGAACATTACTGTGCATTCTGACCTTTCACCCTTCTCCTTAGGTTTCCTCCAGTACATCAGTTCGGTTTTCGCAATACTGAAAGATAGCCCCAGACTGGCGGCTGTACTATTCATCCTCTGTATCCTCTCTTCCAGTACTTTTGTATTCCTGTACCAGCTTGTCGACGCTACCGTGATTTGGAAGTCGTCCAGGTATGATGATGTAAATATGTCCGAGTGTTCTATTTCGGGGTGTAGTGCCCTGACGTATATCACAAACAGTAGGGGTGATAGCGGTGACCCTTGGGGGATCCCCCTGTCGACCTTTTTTGAGGTCCTAGGGCTACCCGAGTAAGCCAGTGCGATTTGTCTTGTGTGTATGAAGTTCGAGATCCAGTCCACTAAGTATCTTGGCACCTTTTCGTCGGCTCCCAGTAGATCCAATAGCTTGCTGTGGTTTACATTATCAAAGTCCCCTTTTACATCGAGGAAGACCGTGGAGGTCTTCTTCCCGGCGAATTGGGATTCCCTTATCCAGTGTTTCAGCGACAGTGCTGCGTCTACAGTCGACCTTTGAGGTAGGCTCCATAGAAGCAGGGGCAACACTTCCTAAAATCTTATACAAACCCGAAAACCCCCTTTTCCGGTTCAACAAGTCAAATTCAGTGAGAGATTAGACATGTTAAAGAGTGCTTCCGGTTCAGCGGGGTATCCTGTTCAGCGTGATCCGGGAGAGCGGGGTGTGAGTGTATTGTCGATTTCGAAGGGGTCGTCCACTTGTCGGTTCTTCAACCTTCTCACCCCTTTCTCTCTCAACGCCACGGCAGGGATTCAGATTGGCCCGGTAGCTGACAGAGTTAAAGCCCATAGCTAAAAGTATGAAAGTGGGTTATGGGAAATTACGTTCGAGGCAAACAAGGAAACCGTAGAGAAACCCCAGCACCGATGACCTTTTCGAAATCGATAATATTATTCGACGTAATGGAATCTCATTATCGCGAGAAGAGAAAATCCGGACTCTCGGCGTGCGTTATAGCGGGGTGTAAATCTTGGATCCTGAATTATGTTAGGCTTCGGTAGAAGGCCATTCATCAAATTGAACAACTTTTTGATTATGACCATGAGAGAGAGAGCGGTCTTACATATAACATGGCGCTCAAATGTTGGACGCGCCATCGTTACCCGGCCAACTGAGCCAGAAGAGTTACTCCTGGGCCCAGAATTGACCTTTGCCACTACTAAATTCAACAACCCGGCCCCGACAAGATTTTTAAGAGAAAAACCCTTGATGGCTCTAATCAAGACTGGCTGCTCATTAATCCTATTGATTTTTCGGGTATTGGTTGGTAGGCATTTTGGAAGAAAGAAAATTGAACCCGAAGGTTCCACATTTATGCGGGGGCACTACTCTTGTGGTATCTATTACTAAGCGAAATAAAGCCAAACATGAGGCTCTTAGCTCAATAAATTTTATGCTGAGGAAACCTTACAACAACTCCAAGAACGCGTGCCTATAAGAAAACCCAGGGGCCAGCAGGCATACCGTACGCGGCAATCCCAACCAAACCAGAACTGCTTAAATATAGCCCCGCAAAACCTCCTCCACAGCACAGTACTCGAGCATTGGTAGACAACCTGTGATACAATCTAGCTGGATCCCGTATTGTGTGAGAGCCGCCCCCACCAATGCCATTGTCAAACATGGCCCGTCTGTAACCTCTCCCCTGCTGTCTCTGCCTCATCTGGCAGCCTTAAATGTTTCCCCCCCGCCGCCACCACCCTGCTGTGTCAACAAGAGGCTCGATTTTGGGAGTCTGGTGGCCCCTCATGTGTTCCTTTCCCGCAATCTAGCATTTAAGGCCTCACACAATTTCCACAGCGGATGATAGTCATGGTGGGCTCACTTGTGGAGTGTATTATGCTACTCGAGTAGATGCATAGGCTCGATTTTATACGATGCGGAACTTGGCACCTTCGCCCACATACGAGTAGACACCACTGAGAGGTACGCCGCGATCCTGTGCTCCTAATAGGCTAATATTGTCGGCACCACAGCTACAATATTGTGATTGGAACGGGTACTGTATGCCACCCATATCCGGGCAGAAAGGCTTTAATCTCACACCATTATCATATGGTGCCGGGTATTTGAAATCAGCCCTCATGGGTAATTCAGTTTGCTTCATAATACATATAAAATAGTGAAGCTTAGCAAAAGTAACTTCGAAAATGACAGATACATGGGTAATCTGGAATTTTACTATCTCTACTAATGTTGCTCTGATTGAAAATCGGAAAACATAGAATCAAAGAGGAGTGTCTTCTGAACACTTCTAGGAAGCCATATCTTCTCAAAGATGTGGTGGCGGTTGAAATTTTTCGAGGGTTATTGTTGTGTTAGTTTTCGGTTGATTTCATGTGCCCGGAACAGTGCCAGTATCATCCACAAACCACAAGGATTCCTACAAACCCACCCAGCGTCCGCCCTAAGCTGCTGGTTTCCCTAGGGCAAGGCAGCCCAACACACACCCCGTCTATCCCACAGCCTAGCTAAAATATTGCGGCATGCAATGCCAGCGGCCAGATTGACTCCTGAGCCAACGCTCGCAACCCCAATTTCCCACCATCGTGATAACCACATTCTTTCACCACTGCTTCACCACGAAAAATGCCTAGAGCCTTAGAGCAAAGTGAGGAAACCCACCGCATGGGTAGCCTGTATTTTTAGTAGATTTATTAGCCATTACAGTTGTGGTCGTGATTATTGTCACCGTTATGGCTATCATAACGGTTGAATTTTAGAGGGAATCGCCGTCGCTTGCCGGCGCAAGACCTACCAGTAGGGCCAGTTTACCTAACCATCTAGCTCTTAAAAAACGATGGCGCCTCAACCGGGACTACCTTCCGACAGATGGCGCAAAAGTGTTTACCCAACTTTCCACCGCCCTAAACCCTCGCTAGAATGTCAGGAGATGAAGTTCCCTCAGTGGTGAGTTGGCAAATTCTACCAAACACTAGACCACACGCTACTTTAGGTAAACACTATCTACCTACCGGTACCCCTCCACACACCTCCGACCGTCAAGCCCCCCTAAATGGTTACTACCGTCCCGAGCTACTAGACGGCCGTCTACGGAGGTACAGCGTGTAAGTTTTGTAGGTTACACAGGGGGTGAGGGTGGGAGTGTGTACTACCGTAGTATGTCCACCACGTGCTATCATACCCAGAATAGCGCGAGTCCGTAAATAAAATAATTGCAGTATCCAAAGGAGATTACCCAGTTGCCTAGTCACTACCGTAAGACTGCACTTAGCCCTCTCTTTTGTTAGACGGGCACATGGATGGATAACCCGATTCATGGCAGTCTTCGTTTGTGGAACCAACGGAACCTACACGCTGTACGGTACCTCCGTATGTAAACTGGCCCTGTTTCGCACGCCTGAAATACAGTATGACATTTCTCTCACTTTTATGGCATTTTTCCATATTGAGACTGTGTTCAGCTGGTGATAAAAAGTTCTAACATTGCACATTTTCAGTTATAGCTCAACTTGCAGGACTCCTACCAGATTTCCGTTCCGACCATAGCTATCAGCAATGTAGTTGCCATGTGGATATAGCTTTTTTTTATGCTCTTTAGTCAATGAGATTTAATCTTTGGCAAAATTAAATCCACAGGAAAACTTGCATTTTTTTTATATTGTAGCCTGCCAAAAAGAGTCTTAACCTCACCAGGAGTAGCCTGGGTGATATTTGAATTTCCCGAGAGATCCATTCATGGGGCTTGGTTTACCTGCCTATTAAGCCAGAAGATTCCACCCGGAGCCCACTACTGTTAGTGTTTCGTTCGTCGCGGCGACGAGTCCGCGAGGCATTTGTTGTTACACAAGCAGAGGGTCGTTTGATTAGACGGCCGGAAGAGCCCGGCGAGGGCCATAAAGCCCCCTCTTTTTTCCGAATTCTTGCGCCTGTAGCGGACTGACCTCATCTTCCACCATCTACGATATTTTAAACAGCAAAAAACGAAAAATGTCTCAATCACTCAGCGAATCTTTCGACACTACTGTTAATAACTTTACCGGTGCCAGTGACCGATCTAATATCCTAGCCTGGCTATCCCCACTCAATCCGAGGATACGGCATCAGAATATTCAGGACCGTCGGGCTGAAGATGTGGGGAAATGGCTCTTGCGAATCGAGGAGTTTGGAAGCTGGCGTGCTAGTGTTGGGGGATGCGAACCCAATAACGCAGTCTTGTTTTGCTACGGGGACCCGGGGGTCGGGAAGACTTTTATTAGGTAAAGGGGACGAAGCTCGAGAGGGAAGAAAGGGGAGATGCTGACAAGCTGTGATGTTAGCTCATTGGTGATAGATGAGTTGTGTGGTCAGGATGGGGAGCGGGGTGCCACCGTTGCATGTTTTTATTTCGACTTCGCAGCCCGAGAGGAGCAGTCTCCCACGAGCGTGATGGGCGCCCTACTAAAACAGGTTGTGAGCGAACTGGAAGAGGTACCCGAGAAAATAGTGCAGGAATATGAAGACCAGAAAAAAACCATTGGTGGACGGGGACCACAGCTTGCCGATATTGTTGCGATGCTGCAAACTACTGCTTCCGAAAGGCCCGCGTTCATATGCATGGACGCTCTGGATGAATGTGTGCCCGGATATCGAGTCAAAATCCTTGATTCGCTTAATCAGATTCTAGACAGGTGTCCAGGCACTCGGGTGTTCATGACAGGAAGACCGCACATCCGGGCTGAGGTCAGGAAGCGTCTTTCTGGAAGAGTAACCGCTATACGCGTCACTCCGCGGAGACATGATATCGTCAGTTATCTTCACGCCAGACTGGACGAAGACACAACGCCAGATGCGATGGACAGTGGTCTGGAGGCAGATATCCTAAAGAAAATTCCGGAAGATATTTCAGAAATGTGGGTAAAAGCAACGCCATTGGAGAAGCCACCTCAAGTTATCCGCTGACAGATACATATCTAGATTTCTGCTAGTCTCGTTGAATCTCGATGCGATCCTGCAAGAAACCACGGTCCGCGGCAGGCGACAAAAGCTTAACGCAATGACCGACAGCTTGGGGCTGGAGGGCGCTTATGGTGAGACGTTGAGCCGAATAAAGGGACAGGGTGGGGAGAGATCGAGGCTCGGCATGGCCGCATTGATGTGGATCTCTCACTCGGAGCGGCCTTTGAAGGTCGATGAACTATGTCACGCTCTAGGGGTCGAAATAGGATCGGCGGATCTCGATGGCGACAATGTTCCTTCGATAGGGACACTGCTGGCTTGCTGTCAAGGACTTGTTACCGTAGATGACGAGGCTTCCACGGTCCGATTAATTCACTTTACGCTTCAAGAGTACCTCCTTGCCCATCCCGATCTCTTTTGTCGAGTTCACTCGACAATGGCAGAGACCTGCTTAAGTTATCTGAATTCCCGCCAAGTCAAGGCTCTTTCGACTATTCCCTTTCCCGATCTCCAGGACACACCCTTTCTAAAATATTCTTCTCTATATTGGGGGATGCACGCAAGGAGAGATCCCTCGGATTATGCGAAACAACTTGCCCTGATGTTATTTGACGACTACAGTAACCACATATCCACGAGGATCCTCTTGAATGCAGTGAAGTCGCGTTCGTTCCATCTCGGTTTCGATGAACTTTCCCGATTCAGTGGTCTTCATTGTGCATCTTTCTTCGGGATTGTTGAGGTGGTAGCCGGTTTTCTAGAGGTGGAAGGTTGTGATATCAACCAAACGGACTGCACGGGTAGTACGCCTCTCGGGTGGGCTAGCTTGAACGGGCACGAGGAAGTAGTGAAAATACTACTCAGACGGAGCAACGTGAATCCCGACAAACCGGATATCTATGGCCAAACACCACTTTGGTGCGCTGCTGAAAACGGGCACGAAAGAGTGGTGAAAATGCTACTCGGGCGGAGCGACGTCAATCCCGACCAACCAGATGAAGATGGCCGAACACCACTCTGGTGTGCTGCCGGGAATGGGCACGGGGGAGCGGTGAAAATACTACTGGGACGGAACGACGTAAACCCCGACAAACCGGATATCTACGGCCAAACACCGCTTTGGTGCGCTGCTGAGAATAGGCACGAGGGAGTGGTGGAAATACTACTCGGACGGAGCAACGTGAATCCCGACAAACCGGATATCTATGGCCAAACACCACTTTGGTGCGCTGCTGAAAACGGGCACAAAGGAGTGGTGAAAATACTACTCGGGCGGAGCGACGTCAATCCCGACCAACCAGATGATGATGGCCGAACACCACTCTGGTGTGCTGCAGGGAATGGGCACGGGGGAGCGGTGAAAATACTACTGGGACGAGACGACGTAAACCCCGACAAACCGGATATCTGTGGCCGAACACCGCTCGGGTGCGCTGCTTCGAGAGGGCACGAGGAGGTGGTGGAAGTACTCCTCGGGCGGGGCAACGTGAACCCTGACAAACCTGATAAGTACGGCCGAACACCATTCTGGTGTGCTGCTGGAAATGGTCACGAGGGAGTAGCTAAAATTCTACTCGGTCGGCAAGACGTCGACCCTGACAAACCCGCTGAGCATGGCCAATCACCTCTCTGGTGTGCTGCTTCGAATGGGCATGAGGCGGTGGTGAAAATACTCCTTAGGCGGGACGACGTTAACCCCGAAAAACCGGATAAGTACGGCCGAACACCGCTTAGGTGTGCTTCTGAGAATGGGCACGAGGGGGTAGTGAAAATCCTTCTCGGACGAGACGACGCCAACCCCGACAAACCTAACATGCACAGTCAACCACCATCATGGTATGCTGCTCAGCGTAGCGACGCGACTGATAACGCTGCTACGGCTCCCAGCACCTGTCACTCCCACCACTGCATAAGACCGCGGAGGTGTCGTTCCCCTCAACACTTTCGACCTCCGATAACCTACGTGCCATTTCTCCAAGGACCCCGATGGCTCCATAAGCGCACTTATCCCCATCACCGCCTACCTCCTCTCATCCCCTCCTTGCCCCATCCTCTTATCTCCTACTTGCCCCCTCCTCTAGATTGAAACGCCTTCTCGTGGTAATTACCGCCTTTTCTTTCCCTCCGGAGCAAGCCCACTACGGAAACTCAGATTATTTTTCCTTTGGTCGCCGGAAATGATTTGCTATAGAGGATGCACAGATCTATCCCAAACCCGTTCAAACCTCCCCATGTATTTCCTTATATAGTCAGGTCGGAACCTAGAAATTTATATTTATAATCTGGCCTTTGGCGTCGGCTGCGGGATATTTCTATTTTTAGGGGATAGCCTGGTATGGCCTCGAATTTCAGTCGTGTTTTTTCTAATTGCTATTTTCCTAGTTCCTGGATTCTCTTTGCCCATTTATAGTTTCTTTGATTTTTTTCTCCAGGCCCTTTTTCTCCCTTCCCCCCCTAAATGTATTGCCATGAAGGCTATATGGATACAATACAAGTACAAGTACCTGGCGATTTATAAAGTATTCGGATGTATTGGCGCCAAAATATTCTAGCATGCGCCTAAAAGTTCAAATCATGGCGCTAATTGATCCGAATACTTTATAAATCGCCAAGTATAGAGACCAGCTGTTAAGTAAGTAAAATATCATGGTTTCAATTATGGGCACGGTTTAGTGGGGATAATGCCCACATACAGTACGGGGACAAAACTTTTCGTCCGATGCCCCTTGTTACACCAAAAATGGACATTTTTAAACAAACAATTCTCAACACTGCTTATATAAAAACACTTGAAATCTTTCTATCAGCTAGGGAATCACTATCTATTCAAACCTCTATAAGTAGAAGTGTAAGTAATCAAAGCCACCTTCATGGTTTGTGATTGCATCAACTGGTGTGAAAGTGACTTAGATTTTTGTATGGGGCTTCATACAAAAAAGTACATGGCAACCGATACCATATACTTAAATGACCTTTTCTCCACCACTGGGTGATATTTAAAGATTCTGTAAATTTCTTCATGTTATCTACGGGTCTGCTAATGCAAGGTCAAATTTTCACTGATTCTCATAGATATTGTGCAATGAGAGAGGGTGGTGAAAATGGGCACTTTTGGTGTAGAAAGGGCATCGGACGAAAGGCTTTGTCCTAGTACTTTACTACAGGTATGTAGACTTCAAAGTATCAGCCCAATTATTGTGATCGGTGGAGTCCATGCAAAAAAACAAGGGAAAACGCTTCAGACACGCTGCTACACTCGCGCTTTTATTCCCAAGTGGATATGATAACTCAATTATCATCCCCCCTTCCTCGGCTATTGATAAGGGCATCACAGACTGTCATTGCGTATTCCTTGCTTTTCTCAAGGGTTGCCTTGGGCATGGCTGCCAAGGCTTCGGACTTCTGACTTCTCACTTTGATTTATGCATGAGGGCGCCGTCACTCTATTTATCATGGGCATTCAGCCCAGGGTTGAAAGAGCGTTTTTCGAGTGCCAAGTTTCTAGTTGATCTGTCAGTTTTGTATGCGAGAAGGCCTTACACACACACCAAAGGTTTTCGACTCGAAAAACCTGCGTACCCGTTTTTCAACCGCGGGGCTGAACGCCTCTAATATATTGTGCTGGGTATTTGAAATCAGCCTCCATGGGTAATTCGTTTTGCTTACGTAATACGCATAAATAATGAGGCTGACAGAAGTAACTTCGTAAATGACCATACCTGCGCAATTCGGAATTTTACTGTCTCCATTAGGACTGCACTGATTTAAAATCAGAAAATACAGGACCAAGAAAGTTGTATTTTCTGGGCACTTCAATGTAGCAATATCTTCCCAAGGATGTGGTTCTAGTTCAAAACTTGCGAGGATTGTTCTTGTGTTGGTTTTCCGTAGATTTCAAGCTCCCGGCACCATACCTCAACCCAACATACGGTACCGGTAATAGATTGTTCTGGAGTTTCATGACGAAACTACAGCAACGGTATTGGTGGAGAAAAATAATACAATCAGCAGAAGTTAATACCTAGTGCACCACCACCACCCACCAGTCTACATCACAGCCTTTATCTTCTCAGTGGTGCTCCTAGATATACCATTGAAGAAATCAGAGTCCAATAGCTCAGACCGCCCTTGTGGTGAGTTTTTTTAATATAGTTATGTGGGGTTCGGTGGGGGCAACGCTGGCTACCATGCTCAATATTGCGCAATTATGACCCCCATCGATACGTATGATAGTACTGTACTCGGGCGCAAATTAAATACTCGAACGCTAGTGACAGCGGCCGCCCCTCGTCGACAATTGTCCTCATTATTAATCATCAAGTGAAAAGTGGCACAACTTAGTACTGGAAAAAATAAGGGAGATGTTTCTTCTGCAGGAGGGCCTTAAGGCAAAACAGATGTGGGAAAAAGAATACCGAAAAATTTAGTGTTGTGGTTGTTGCAGCAGTGGGCAGCAATGAGGGTTGGCAAAGGGGTCGACTGATGGCTGGTAAGAAACAATCATTTCCCCACCCTTCACGCTCGTGTATTTAATTTGCGCCCGGGCACAGGTATACGACACAACACAGTCCAATAGAGTACCGTAAAATCTCGTAAAATCCACTATCTCTGTTAGCCCAATAATCTCTGGATTTGGAGGCAGACCCCCCTCCAGGGACACCGGTTATCAGACTAGTATAAAAACACTTTCGATCCCAGTGTAGGCGTAAGAGGGAGACGGGTGGGGGAGGGCTTTCCCGATGATATGCAGACGGAAGAAGAGATTCCAATTTTTGGTTTTAATTTAAATATGCAGCTAGCCCTAGGCATCGCCGATAAATATCGCGCATCAGACTTTCCTCTTCCTCGGTGGCGCCATCTGCATGCAATTCCCCTCATACGCCAACCAACGCCTCATCTTTGAGGTCTGTCTAAAGTGGCCAGATCTGGAGATTGGCAATATGAGATCAGTTCTTGATAAGGAAACTTGATCCACAAGAAATTTTTACGACAAGGACCCCTATAGCAAGGGGCTCTACTACCCTGCATAGAATTTGATAGGTCCGAAGTACAATGTTTCAGTATTGCACATTATACTGGTTATTTACCGTATGATATGTCCTATAAGGTGCAGTAATGTGGCATGTTCGAACACTAATGCCTCGGGCATGATAGTATTTTCCCTGATCGGCTGGGAGGCCGTCTGGGCCCGTGACGCTAGATTTGGGCATCATACAGAATGACCGGAGGGTGGAGGGATCAGAAAGTTTTGGTGGGCAAAGGGCAGCTTGGGATATGCATCCTAGATCGCTCGCAAGTTGATATTGCACAGCTGTAGGCTGTTTAATTGCACTTGGCAGATCGGGATAGGATACTAGTGCTCGTAGAACGGGAGTTAATTTCATTGTCAAAAGAATCTTTAGTATAGTAATCTTGCCTAATGATCAAGAGTAAAGGAGAGCAGACAGCCTACTGACCTCACCTTCAGGCTCACGGTTAGGGGAAGGTAGTATGCAGCGATGGACACGATCATATCATGCCGAGTTTTTCTCGGCTGGAGCATGCCCAATCACCTCAGTCATAGGGGTTCCTCGATCATGGATCGATCGAGTGGTGCCCTCATGATCTGGCAGATTTACTAGATCCTAGCTAGTGCTCGATCATGATCTCTCACTACACTAATCTTAGCAATAGTGTAATACGATGAACTGCACAAAGGGAGCCTACCCCGCAGACTTGACAGCCGCCCTTTCAACCAGAACCTACACTCTTAGCTCTCCAACAAATTGACATCTGGGGGTTGACTTTATCATTTGGTCTATTTTTAGAGATAGCAGTGTTCTACCGGGGTTCTCGAGGAGGATTGATTTCCTACTATGGGCTGTGCAGGTAGTACTTTCTAGAAGTACCACGGGATAGGCGGGTTGAGTTGGCCCACCTCTGGGTTGGAGAGCTGTTGGGTTGCACGTATGCCTGGATAGGCGGTGGCTCCCGTATATATTACAAATGAAAGTTATTAAAATCACAAGGCCCTCACTCAAATCACCCCCGGTCCATGGCAGCTGACACTCTATATCTAGTTCTGCGAGTGAACGGAATAGTGACAATGGCTCCGGATCAGTAAGAAACTTCCGTGATACACTAGGTGGGCGATGGGGTAGGGGCCTTCTATTATCGTTGTAACGCGAGTTTAAATACTGATAATTCACAATATTCCAATCGATAGGAGAGCTGTTTAATGGTCTAAAAGTCAGCGGGAAATCTTGGTGTGGGATACAGGGCTATAGTAACAAAGTTGAACGAACCTTTCATCCCCAATACACATGAAATCGATCATACTCGGACATAATCGATGATAATCGGTGCTTGAGCACTGGGCATGACTGAGTATAGCCCCGGCAGTCTGCTCGATCATGCTCGTTCCTACCGGCAGTAGTATGTCAGCATGATGTTAATTAAAGAACGCCGGTGGTGAAAGCTAATTGTTACTCTACCTTAATAAACAGCTAACCCTCGGGTTGCTTTTCGCGAGTGTCAGAAAGGACTTGCGTTTCAGATTCGTTTTCTCTAGATTCGTACCTGAGCAGTCCTTGTGCCCACGCTTTAGAGGGGGGGGGGGGGAAGGCGTTGCAGAGAGACGTGAACAATAGATGTGCAAAGATCCGGAACCGGGAAAAAACAATTGGCCGGGCGCGGCGGAAGTTCTAAGCAGTGCCGGGCTATCTCAATTCAGTGAAAATAGCCCGCAACCAATGCCAAAAGTCTAGATTAGGAACAGGATTTGGCAAATCCTAACTCGGATGCGTGAGAAGGTGCGTGTTGCGGCTTGGGTGGATTTGTGACAGATTTGTGTATCCCCATCGTAAATGATTTCCTGCAACCAAAGGAGAGACATTTAATCCGAGTCCTCGTGGCGGGCTTACTCCGGAAGGAAGGGAAAGGCGCGGTTACCACAATGCGGTGTTTCAAACTGCAGGAGGAGACGGGGAGGAGATGAGGGGGGGTCGCCAGTAATGGGGGCGTTGCGGCCCTTGGGGAAATAGCACGTGAGCTATCCGCAGTCGAAAGGGGTGATGGGAACAATACCTCCATGGCCTTATGAGGAGCTGGGAGTTGCATAGTGCTTCCACCACTCCTATGTGCCCATTTTCAGCAGCACAGCTAAGTGGTGTTCGGCCGTGCTTATCCCGTTTGTCGGGGTTGACCTCACCCCGCCGAAGGAGGATTTTTACCACTCTCTCGTGCCCATTCTCAGCAGCACACCTGAGTGGTGTCCGGCCGTGCTTATCCGGTTTGTCGGGGTTGACCTCGCCCCGCCGAAGGAGGATATTTACAACTCTCTCGTGCCCATTCTCAGCAGCACACCAGAGCGGTGATTGTCCATACTCGCCGGGTTTGTCAGGGTTGACCTCATCCCGCCCAAGGAGTGCCTCTACTACTCTGTCGTGCCCATTCTCAGCGGCACACAAGAGTGGTGTCCGGTCGTACTTATCAGGTTTGTCGGGGTTGACCTCATCCCGCCCAAGGAGTACCTCTACTACTCTGTCGTGCCCATTCTCAGCGGCACACAAGAGTGGTGTTCGGTCGTACTTATCAGGTTTGTCGGGGCTCACGTCGTCTCGTCCAAGTAGCATCTTGATCACTCTTTCGTGCCCATTCTCAGCAGCACACCAGAGCGGTGTTTGGCCGTCCTTATTTGGTTCGTCGGGGCTGACGTCGCCCCGCCCGAGTAGTATTTCCACCACCCCCTCATGCCCATTCTCAGCAGCGCACCTAAGGGGTGTTCGGCCGTCCTCACTTGGTTTGTCGGGATTGATGTCGCCCCGCCCGAGTAGTATTTTAACCACTTCCTCGTGCCCGTTCAAAGAAGCCCATATGAGAGGTGTACTGCCCGTGCAGTCTGTTTGGTTGATATCACAACCACCCACTTCCACCAGACGAGCCACAACCCCAACAATCCCGAAGAAGGATGCAAAGTGTAGACCACTAAATAGGGAAAGATCATCGGGATCAACATGGGGGAACCGAGACTTCTCCGCACTCAAGAATATTTTAGTGGATATGTGGTTGCTGTAATCGTCAAATAGCCTTAGCGCAAGCTGCTTCGCATAATCCGAAAGTTCTCTTTTGGCGTGCATTCCCCAATATAGAGAAGAATATTCCAGGAATGGTGTGACCAGGAGATCGGGAGAGGGACTAATCGGAAGAGCCTTGACCTGGCGGGAATTCAGATAACTCAAGCAGGTTTCTGCCATCGTCGAGTGAGCTGTACCGGAAATCTCGGCACGGGTCTGGATGTACTCTTGGAGCGTAAAATGGGTTAGCTGGACCGTAGAAGCCCCCTTGTCTACGGAAACAAGTCCTTGACAGCAGCCTAGCAATGTCCCTATTGAAGGAACGTTGTCGCCATCGAGATCTGCCGATCCTAGTTCGACTCCTAGGGCGTGACGCAACTCATCGACCTTCAAGGGCCGCTCCGAGTGAGAGATCCACATCAATGCGGCCATACCAAGCCTCGATTTCTCCTTACCCTGCCCCTTTATTCGACTCAGCGTCTCGCTATAAGCATCCTCTAACCCCAGACCTCTGGCCATTGCGTTGAGCTTTTGTCGCCTGCGACGGATTGTGGTTTCTTGCAGGATCGCATCAATATTCAACGAGACTAGTAGGAATCTAAATATGTATCTGTCAGTGGATAGCTTGAGGTAGCTTCTCCGGTGTTATTACTCGTACATACATTTCAGAAGTGGCTTCGGGAATCTTCTCTAAGATGTCTTCCTTCAATCTACTGTTCATCGCATCTGGCATTGTGTCTCCATCTAGTTTGGTAT
>Ga0307513_10007404_pt1 | contig 14241 bp, 20 predicted proteins | sample 15_EM_MG_FD_202174 | JGI IMG/M metagenome (GOLD analysis project Ga0307513, IMG submission 202174) | Populus trichocarpa ectomycorrhiza microbial communities from riparian zone in the Pacific Northwest, United States - 15_EM | ecosystem: Host-associated > Plants > Roots > Unclassified | place... | reverse complement strand
GGCCACCGATGACTCCCCCTGGGGGGTCCGGCAGCTCTGGCGATGACCCATGACCGGGGTTTCGGGAAGGCAGCGGCAGACCTGGTGATGACCGATGACTGCCGGGTTGGTCATGCCAGTACAGTACATGTAACCGGCAATCACTCGGCGTGGCCGAGTTTCAACACGGCATCGATTGATCCGCGTTTATTTTGTTTTATTTTAAATTCTGGATTGATCCGCGTGATCAGATGTTACCCTTCAGCTGATGCATCGCTTCTCGCTTGACTTGAACGACGAATAACTCCACCTCCCTTGGCCCAGCCTTAACCTGGATTTGACTGCTGGTAGATTAGGGTATTCGATTTGGATCTGCCAAGTCAAAAGTGATGGGGTCAAGTACATGGATCCCTGTAATTTGTCTACGACAATGCCTTCCGGGTGCACGACTTCCAGAGGATCAAGCTCAAGAATAGAATCGGTTTTCTATTTCTCCCATTCTTAATTGCACCCAGTCCTTCGTATCCAGTGCCACGTAGCTCGTTCCCTTCACCATGTCGACCAAACCGAGGTTCGGGCCGGTCAACGTTCTTTGGATCCGTTCTAACCACAACAACGACCCCCCACACACAGCCGCGTTCTCGTTACGGGAGGAACAGGCTTCCTAGGTGCCCATATCGTTGATCTTCTACTCGAACGAGGGGTCGGGGTTCTAGTGACTGCGAAATCAGAATTAGAGGCCAAGGGTTTCGCGGAGAGCCGGTCAAGATTCAAGGATCCCCCCAAGGTGATCATTACAGGCGACATCAGTGCCATCGGGGCCTTTGACGACCTCGCGAAGGACGTCGATGCGATTATCCATTGCGCGAGCGTGAGTTCCCAGTCATCCACATCCTTTTACCGCCATCGAACCGTTTTGAAATGGCTGGTCAATTCCGCCTTTCCTCGATGTATGCCCTGGTGCACCCGTGCGGACCCCGTCCCGTTCGTTTTAATGATCTCTCTTCGTCTCTGCAGCCATTACCGAACGAACCATTATCAGACTCCGCCCTGTATAAAACCATAATTGACCCCATCATCTCCGGAACGCTCTCCATCCTCCAAGCTGCCCGAAAGAATCCCAGCCTCAAACGCCTTGTCCTCACGTCCTCCATCGCGGCAATATTCGACCTCGCGAAAGAGGTTACTCCTGGACCAGACGGGGATGGCTACACCGCGGGGGACTGGAATCCCATTACGTATGAGGAGGGCGTGAGGAGCGGTGATCCTTTGGCCGCATATGCAACTGGAAAGAAGTTTGCTGAGTTGGAAGCTTGGGATAATGTAGATCCTACGTATTTACGGCAGTTGAAACTGTGAGTGGGTTCCTTCGGGGTCGCCATAGGTTTATCAGGCGGTGGCTCATCCCCGGTCCATTTCCCAAGCGATCCTAACTACCCTGGGAACGGGAGAAACGCCAGTTCAACGACTCGGCCGAATGGCGACACCCTCAGCCTCACCGTGATCTGTCCTTCTGTAATTCTTGGACCCTGGGTTCACCATCTAGGCCCATCTGGTCTCGCATCTCTCAACCTCTCCAATCGAAAGATCAGAAATATCGTCCGTGGCGAATACCGTTCTTCTCGGCTTCCACAGGTTCTTAATCCGCTCTGGGTAGACGTCAGGGATGTGGCACTGGCACATGTCGAGGCTGCTCTTCGATTAGATTCTTCCGGGCCATCCTCGAACGGGAGATACGTGGTTTCCTCCCCGGAGCCGTTCAATTACCACCTGGTTGGGGAGATCATCAGAGAAGAATTCCCGGAGTGGGCTGAGGAAGTCCTCCCTCTTAGAGAGGAAATGCCTCCGTTCAAGAATATGTTTTTGGATGGGACTCCTGCGACGAGGGATTTGGGGGTGAAGTATCGAAGTTTTAAGGAGTGCATCGTGGAACTTGTCCGCCAGCTCCGGGCGGAGGTTCTACGGGAAGGGGAGGTAGACAAATCTTAATCCAACCTAGATCGTGTATGGCTATGTACTAGAAAAGTGTCGACCTTGACGTCGGCAGAAATCTTGTTTGTCACAGGTCAAGACTACGACGCGTACGTCGCTTAGTAACGTCCAACGAGGACCGCTGTTACTACTATAAATCTCCTTGAAGTCTCGTGCGCGACGCATGCACCGTCCCTTGTATCCCATGCAGGGCTTGTCCTGTCTTATGAAAGCATTCATTCGGATATTATTAGCATATGTTCACTCAGTATATATTTAGTTGGATTTTTTTTTCTTCCTGCGTATTCTAGAGACGAGAGACCAAAACATCCCCACCGGTTTGGCGCAGAATCGGGCCGGATTGTTTCCGCTCATCTGGGGTACTTGGTGCTTGGTGTCTGATTAATATAGGACACGTTCCGTCATATAGTTAGTTCGCCGGCAGGTTCTATGTAAACGGTCGCATAAACTATGCACCAAAAGATGGGATGTGTTAGAGTGTGACAATGGGTTACACGAACCTCTTCAAGGAAAGAGAGTTTGAACTCCGTTATACTCAGTTTCGTATCCTCGCGGTACATGTAACCGGCAATCACTCGGCATGGCTCGGTTTCAGCACGGCACCGATTGATCCGCGTGATCGGACACTACCCTTCAGCCAAAATTCGTCGTGTCACTTGATGCACGGCTTCTCGCTTGACTTTAGCGACGAATAACTCCACCTCCCTTGGCCCAGTCTTGACCTGGATTTTACTGCTGGTATATTATGGTCTTTTCTTTGGATTTGTCAAGTCAAAAATGACGGGGTTAAGTATATGGATCCCTGTAATTTGTCTACGATAATGCCTTCCGGGTGCACGACTTCCAGAGGATCAAGCTCAAGAATAGAATCGGTTTTCTATTTCTCCCATTCTCAATGGCACCCAGTCCTTCGTATCCGGTGCCACGTAGCTCGTTCCCTTCACCATGTCGACCAAACCGAGGTTCGGGCTGGTTAACGTTCTCTGGATCCATTCTAACCACAACAACGACCCCCCACACACAGCCGCGTTCTCGTGACGGGAGGAACAGGCTTCCTAGGTACCCACATCGTCGATATCCTGCTCGAACGAGGGGTCGAGGTCGTGGTGACCGCGAAATCAGAATCCGAGGCCAATGGTTTCGCGGAGAGTCGGTCAAGATTCAAGATTCCCCCCAAGGTGGTCATCACAGGCGACCTCAGCGCCATCGGAGCGTTTGATGAACTCGCAAAAGATGTCGACGTGATGATCCATTGCGCGGGCGTGAGTTGCCAGCTGTCCACATTTTTCTGATTTACTGCTGACGATCGATTTTAAAACGGCCGGTCAATCCCGCCTTTCCTTGATGTATTCCCTGTCGCCCCCGTGCAAATCCTATCCCGTTCGTTTTAATGATCTCCCTTGCAATCCTTTGTTTACAGCCTTTACCGAACGAACCATCGTCAGGCTCCACCCTGTCCAAAACCCTAGTTGGCCCCATCATCTCCGGAGCGTTTTCGATCCTCCAAGCTGCCCGAAAGAATCCAACCCTCAAACGCCTCGTTCTCACATCCTCCGCCGCGGTAGTGCTCAACCCCTCGAAAGGGGTTACCTCTGGAATGGACGGGGATCGCTACACCGCGGAGGATTGGAATCCTATTACATATGAGGAGGGTGTGAGGAGCGATGATCCTTTGATTGTGTATAGAACTGGAAAGAAGTTTGCCGAGTTGGAAGCTTGGGCTAATGTCGACCCTACCTCTGAGCATTTACGGCAGTTGGAACTGTGAGTAGGCTCCTTTGCGATTGTCATAGGACACTAGGTGATTGCTCATATCCCCGATTCATTTCTCAAGTGATCCTAGTTACCCCGGGCACGGGAAAAGCGCCAGCCAAACAGCTCCGCCGAACTTCAGCACTTTCAAAATGACGGTGATCTGTCCTTCTCTAATTCTCGGACCCTGGGTCCACCATCTAGGTCCATCCGGTCTCGCCTCTCTCAACTACTCCAACCAGTATATCAGAAACATCGTCCGTGGAGAATACCGCTCTTCTCGGTTTCCTCAAGTCCTCGCCCCGCTCTGGGTAGACGTCAGAGACGTGGCACAGGCCCATGTCGAGGCTGCTCTTCGGTCAGATTCCTCCGGGCCATCCTCGAACGGGAGATACGTGGTTTCCTCCCCGGAGCCGTTCAATTACCACCTGGTGGGGGAGATCATCAGAGAAGAATTCCCGGAGTGGGCTGAGGAAGTTCTTCCTCCTAGAGAGGAAATTCCTCCGTTCAGGAATATGTTTTTGGATGGGACCCCTGCGACGAGGGATTTGGGAGTGAGGTACCGAAGTTTCAAGGAGTGCATCGTAGCGCTCGTCCGCCAGCTCCGGGCGGAGGTTCTATGGGAAGGGGAGGTGGAAAAATCCTAATCCAGCCTAGGTTATGTGCAACAATGTACCGGTCCTTGAGGCCACAAATCGATCAGGCATACAGTAGTACATATAGCAGACAAGTAGTTCCGCAACTGGGACCGTTGACAACCAAAAGTTAACCCATAGAGAATGGGTTTCTACATAACTCGAAACCTCCGTTCAACTACTTCCGTGGAAACCGGGATTGAATTTCCTTTGTCTATCCGTTTTTCTGCGGGTGAGACTCACACCAATTTTATATTCTAGTACAGAGGTACAAGTACACATCCTACAACAGGGACCCTGCGAGCATTATACAGTAGAAATTCATGGACATGGATAACCCTCAATGAAGAGCTCCACAGGGGAGAAAACGGTACGCCGTCGGATACTCGCCGTGTGATCCTGAGGAACACGACACATGAACCAGGCAGTGGGTCTAAAAATACACAACACGGCTTGACACCGAGCACCCGACACGAAATCAAGCCCTCAATCCAAACACCTCCGGCAATGCAGCCCAAGCCTTCTTCCTTACTTCGGCATGCCCAGACTCCCACCGTCCTTCGCAGTCCCCACAAAACCCATGACAGCCACCTCCACAAGCATCCTCCAGCGAAAGAACCTGTAATAATTTCATCCCGGGTTCAGAGGAACCTGTAATGTTGTCGACAACCCCCCGGCGCGCGTCTAACATTCCCGGATCCGATGTATTGCGTGAAGGGCAGTACAACCAGGAACATGTGTTGAAGGTCATTAGCCCAAAAATCAAGCGGTGGGTTTCCTTAATTTCCATCTCCCGGAGCGCAATTAGACCCATTGTTGCGGCTTGAAGGATTTCGGGAGGTAACCGTGCACTCGCTGGATCACGTGTATTCATCAATGAAGCTGGACCTCTCCGCGCCGCCATGTAGTATGCCATCGGTAATGCGGATGTGAGCCCTTGCTGGACAAATAGGCTGAGGACCTCGTTTGGGTGGGGAGCTGGTCCGCTGAAGATGGCCTCTCCGAGCGGTTCGGAGGGAATGACTGCCTCAGAAGTCTCCGGGTACCCGTCACGTACGACTTCGAGTAGCTGACATCGGATAGCAGGTAGCTCGTACTTTGCCGTGATTCGGAGGAGGGACGAAAAAGTAACGAAATCTGGTGTTTTATTCTTCTCGAGGGACCTATAGATAGACGAACGGTCAGTGGAAGAATCTCGTGGCATGTGAGCGAAGCAACAAACCCTGGGAGATATATCGTCTTGAGAAGCATACCGAAATCCGTGGCAATGTCTGAGGTTAGAATACGGGGACAGCCGTTAGGTGATTCTGCCGTAGCCAGGTTGGTCTGAGCGAACATCCGACGAAGCGCAGGAGAGTGGAAGGACAGGATGCTAGTGTGGACACGGAACAGCGTATTCTCACACAAAACTTCTACATTCCCGTCCTCGAGGTAGAATGTCTCGTGGGGGGTTATGACCGTGAGGTCCACGTCAGAAACATCTACGATCGTGAAGTCGGATAGAATCTTGATGCTGATGGACGAAGATTGGGTGTTGGGAGATGCAGTAACCGTGTCTATCTCCGGGGTGGCGACCGATTCGAGTGGAGCGGGCCGAGGAATTTGAGGTTCGAGCTTTTCGTTAGGAAGTCCCGGGGGTGTGACAATGGGAGTTGCAGCGGAGTCTTTCTGGTTCGCATCGGTCGGTTTCAGCCTTTCGGTTGTGAATACAGGTGGAGGATGGAGGCCCTCCCAGTCACGCTCCCGTAGTTTGACTACCTCCTGAAAATGCGTGTTATCTCGATAGCTGCCTCTCATCGTGTCGAACACACACACCTGTACCAGTCTACTTTTCACCGAACCAGGAGGGTAGTGGTCCTTGAGAAGCTCGAAGCAGCGGTTAACTACTGAAGGATCGGCGTATTCCGCGAACGTAGCACCCGCGAGCTTGAACAGGATGATGAGTGCGTCAGCCTGGTGGTCGTGCAGTATTGGATGGGAGATGAGTGACTGGAGGATGTGATCGTGAATTGCTGCTTCCTCTACGTATCCGAGGTTTGCCCAATGCGCGATGTAATTTGCGTCGGCAGGGAGCTGATCTGCAGCGAGTTCCCCCAAGCGGCCCCCCGTGTCTGTTACAACCCTCAAATTATTCTCGAAGAATTCTCGTAGAATCATGGCGCAGAGGCGATTTTGAAGTCCAGGATTGCTTGGAGCAAGGATAGGGTCCGATTCTGCGTCGTTCACGAAACGAAGGACTAAGTGAGCGGTTGGGTGGATGAGTTTACTGGATGCAGGGTCCATCGGACTCGTCGCTCTGTTGTAATAGATAGCATCAAAGAGCTGGCCTGGAGGGTTCTGAGAGTAAGTCTGGCCAATTCCGAGCCAGAGGCGACAAAATGCGAATGACTGGTCGTAGTTCTGGTCGGATATCCCGTGGATCGCTGACCACAAGACTGTCCGCCACAAGTCGCCCATTGTTGTTGGCTCGCTGCTTGGTTGCGGGTGGTAGGCTTGTCCTGAACTCGACCTCCTGGCAGGAGGTCTGCATTCGGTGATTGCCAGACACGGGATCGTGATATCCGCGACCGACTTGAAATAACCACACCCAAATACGGAAACCAACAAGTGGCTGAGGTAACCCTCCACGCCGCCACTGTAACTCTGCTTCCGTTTCCGCCAACACATTCCGTCGTCCACTCGTATCGGTACTTCCTCACCGCACCACTCGATTCGCGCTCGATTTGTCTCTATCGCGCGAAATGTTGGGCCACGTCATCGCCGTCGTGTTGCGCTAACACACGAAAAGTTCACATCCCTTGCTTTGTGCCCCAACTTTATAAGCCCCCACCTTGTCCACACGTCTTCTTGATCCTGCTTTGCTCACCACTGGTTTTGTCGACACGTGTTGTAGTGCGGCTTCGCCTATATCACAACCCTCGCTTGAATGGTCACCCATTTTCGTCGTTTGATCACATCCTTCCCTTCTCTTCAGGAGTGAAAGAATCAACTCTCATTCCACCTCGTTAACGGCTGCCATCAACCAGCAACCCCTGATTCTGGCCCACATGCCATATGCGGCCGCTCTCCTAGAGCTTGTGGAAAGAGAACGAGGAGAACCCACACTTGCGTAGCCAGACGAGAAGTGGGAGAATTCTTCGACGGCGACTCAGGAGTGAGTTCACGTCCAAATAAGTCAAAGTGTTGATTAGCATTTAGGATCTCAGCTCCTTTTCTCACAGTCCCCTGGTCCGAGTCCCAAACAGTATTGTCGATTCTGACAAGCGATTCACCAATAAAAGGATGATGGAGAGATGCAGACTAATGCATCTCAGGTTTAGCATGCATGCTTGTCCAGACCCTTCGCCTAACTCCCACCCGGGTGGAGGTACCGACCCAGCAGGCCCGGTTCCTTTTTATTCACAATTCATGCTGCCGAACACCCGTTTGGCGATGTTGTTGCGCTCGCTGAGAGGACAAGATATGACGGAGTAGATATCATAACCGATTTCCCTCCCGATGCCGTGCACGTTCACCCTATATTTGGCTGGTATGAGCCTGAGTGAATCGAGTTGTTCATCGAGTCCGCTGTTTGGTTGGACAGACATCGGGCAACAGTGCCCTCACAGAATAATCACGCAAATCAGAAAATACCCTTGTATAGATCTTACATGTTCCTTACCCAATATACGATTGATACTCGGGTTCTCTCACGCAACTCGGGCTACACCGGGCATCGTTTGGTGGTGGTTTGGTGTTTAGGGGATCTGCATCTTGCCCCCGGAGCGGAACACTTTCTTCGATGGGCGGGCGGAGTTTCGGCAGCTCGGCTGATCGTGCGAATACAGACCTCCACTCAGGGTCGCTGATCGAGTCCCAGCCTCAATTCAGAGCTGGCCTGCCCTCTGAACTTGAGGTTGGATTCCAGCCTAGCGGGTGGGTGATCGGATAAAGTCATTTTAATCCTGAACTTCATTGGTTCCAGGCCCGCGTCATGATAGGCCGCCTGGCATTCAAAATTATGGACTACTTCCCTGGCAGAGGGGTAACAAAACTTCAGATGATGAAGTGGGCTTACGAATCGACTGGATAACCTCCATTGAACAATTCTGGGGTTTCCCTGAAGCTCGGACGCGTCTTACAATCATGGTCTTATCGGTGACCTTGCGGTTCCGTTCTAATCTGGTGACTTGCGAACTCCGCGCTGGATTACGGGGACGGACCCAGGCGAGGTTGAGGTAAGCGGGCTAACTTGGCTTCATTGTGGGCCAGACGTGTTGGTATGTCTACGAGCCTCACAACTACCCAACTCCACCCACATTCTCATTCCCAAACTCAAAACTACTCTCAGAAACAATGTCTTCAGAACTCGTTTTGGTGCGGACTGCGGACCCACCTATCGTCTCGCCTGGGTCCTCATCGTCAATGTTCGAACGATCGCAAAGAGAGTTTGTATGTCTTTGTAAAACGAGAGGTGATCCGGCACGCGTTCCTCTTCTGAGTGAATGCTTGTAACTCTCTAATGCATTGTTACTCAAGGTGAGTTGCCGCTTTCAGCTCATCCCTTTTATACATGATTGGCGTTTCAGGCTAGGCGAGAAGGGCTTGCCGTACGAACAACGCGCATACGCACGTGTATCAATATCATCCCTGCGATCCGATCGTCGAGCCGAAACGCTGACGCGCTGTGTGTGGTCGGAGTGGTATCTCGTCTTTCATAGCGAACTCGAGACATCACTACTCAAGAGATGCGGCTGCTATAACACACCTGCTAGGGGAGCTCTATAACTCTATTCCTTCCATTTATAGTTCTCGATCAGCAGCACCCAAAACATCGTATCCACCTGTATACAACTCATCCCAATCCACCATATCGACCAAAGTGAGGTTCGAGTTAAGCAAGGCTCTTTAGACCCATTAAAACCAACCCCCACCCCGCGCACAGCCGCATTCCCGTGACAGGAGGGGCAGGTTTCTGGGTCCCCATATCGTCCATCTCCTGCTCGGGTCGCGGTAAACACGAGGTCCGAGTCCGAGGTTAAGGTTTTCGGGGGGAGGCGGTCTAGATCCGGGGATCTGCTGAAGGTGATCGTTATAGGCGATCTCAATGTCACCGGGGCGCTCAATTACCTTGCGAAGGACTTCGACGTGATTTCTCATTGCGCGAGCGTGAGTTCCCGGCTGTCCACATCCTTCTGATCGTGACTTACTCCGGATGAACCGTTTCTGAGTTGTCGAACAGTTCCGCTCTATACCCGCGACCGGTGACCCATTGTATGTGTTTAAACCCCAGCCGCTGGACGCGCGTTCACATCCGTGATGGGATTAAACATCTAACATCTACCCTCCCAACGAATATCATCCCGTTCATTCTAATGATATTATTTATAACCCACTACTTCAACAGCCGTTACAGAACGAACCGTACCCCTAAAGCCACAATCAAACCCGTCATCTCCGGAACGCTCTCCATCCAAGCTGCCCGGAAGAATCACACCACCAAACGCCTCGTATTCATTTCCATTGCCGGGATGACATTCGATTGCATGAAATAGACCAGTCTCCACGGGGATCACTACCCCACGGATGATTGGAATCCTCTAACGTATGAAGAAAGCGTGAGGAACGATGATCCTTTAGTTGCGTGCGTATACGGCTGAAGAGAGGTTTGCCGAGTTCAAAAGCTTGGATTGATGCTTGATCCTACGTTTGAACTTTCGCGGCGGTTGCAACTGTGAGTTCCTTTGTTATTGTGCCTATTGACCAGCCGCTCAAATGTCACACCCCCGGTCCATTTCCCAGCGGTCCCGGTTTGGCAGAAACGCCGAAGCGACTCCCCCGAGACCGAACGGCAACAATTTCGACCCAACGGTGATCTGCCCTCTAAGTACTGGTCTTCGGACCCCGGGTCCACCCTCGAGGCCCATCCAGCCTCTTCTTCGATATCTTAACCAAAGGTCGTCGTCGTGGGAGAATACCACTCTTCTTAACCGCCCCCCCCCGAGTTCCCGCTTGACTCTGGGCGGACATCAAAGGCGTGACACCGGCTCACGTAGAAGCTGCCCTCCGGTTAAATTCTTCCGACCCATCCTTGGACGCGAGTACGCGACCGGCTCCCCGGAGATGTTTGATTTTGACTTGGCGGGGAAGATCATCAATGAGGAATTGCCCGGGTGGACTGAGGTCCTTCCTCCTAGAGAGGAAATGTTTCCGTTCGACGATATCTTTTCGGAAAAAACTCCTGTGACGAAGGATTTGAGGTGGATTATTGAAGTATTAGGGAGCGTCCCCGACCCTGTCCGTCGGCCCCGCGCGGATATCCTAAGGAAGCGGAATCAAACAAATTCAAATCCAACAGCCTAGGTCATGTATTCATTCGACGTCCCAGAAAACGATCACACAGCTTGTACGATGGGATGAGGCGACCAGTTAAATCTTATTGGTATAATAACCAAGACTAGGGGAAGGAACCAAAGGCCTCATGCACGCACGAGACCCCCAACTCCGAGAGATCGACCCTCCAATCTAAGTATACAAACAAGAGCCGAGAAATTTGAAGAGATCGCTCCTAGGTAAATTGGATTGATTGCAAAAGATGCGCGATATAAGTGAAAAATAACGGGGGCTTCCAGTCTTCTCCTCCAAGAAATTCTTTGAATCCCCATATCGCATGACCAGTCATGAGTGTTTGTCGTGAGGATGAGGGAATAGGGTCTGAAACATCGCCGATGCCGGAGGGAGAAGATACGCCGCGGGAGGTGGAAAGGGGGATAGTAGCAAGACAAGTGTGGATTGGAACCAGACGTCAGTTAGCTGACGCACTGAGTTCGGGTATATAGATGAGGGGAGGGGTAGGAGAAAGGAGTGCAGAGAGGGAGACCGATGCAAGGTCGGAGAACATCGAATCAGAACAACAACGCGCGAGTCAACAGCGTTAAACATATTTCAAGCACGGAAGAGGAAAGGAATGGAACGAAAAACATCAGGAGGTAAGGTTTGCTTGGGCATGACCAGCGCGGCTGCGAGCACACCCCAAAAGTGTTGAGCACTCTAGAGGCTATGTTCACGCGCGTGGTGGCGCTTGTTCTGGAAATGCCGAGAAGCAACCCCATGACGTTTCTTGTTCTTGTTCTTGTTCTTGTTCTTACAACGCGGTTTGCTGGTATTACAACAGCTCAGTAATTCCGATAATAAAAATAGTCAATAAGAAAATCCACCTCGATGGCGAGGGATGGTGATCGTTCGCGGTGTTGGTCTCCGAGTCATCCTTTCCGTTACCTTGCGGGTCACTGATTAAAACCGTGAGATGAATTTTTCTGGACCGACTCGATAGATAGGGAGGGCTCACGAAGAGGGATCATCGACCGGGTTGTTGGGGGAGGGCGAGGGAACGGCCGCGTTTTGCTGGACCGGGGAAGGGGATGGGGAAGGCTGAGGAGAATCCCCACCATTCCCTTGGTTGGACGTATCGTTGCTCTTGGGAGTGTTCTCGGGCGTGGAGGGCTTGTCGCCGGTGGGGGTAGGGTCGGGCTTGTTCTCAGGAGTAGGAGCAGGCGTGCCAACAGGCGTTGGGGGCGTGGTGGTGTTGGTAGGGGTGTTATGGTTGCCATCACCCTTTCCGAAGAGATTGTTCTGAGCACCATCGGTGAAACCATACTCACTGAAAGCAAACGTCAGAAAAGCACTCATCACTGCCGAAGGTGAAGGACTTACTCGAGATAGTAGGGGGGATCATATTGGTCATTGAACATCTGCAGAAAACATTCAGCCCTTCACCCATTTGGCCGCCACAGAACACCCACGTTGTTACGCTCGGCCTGGTACCAGTACAACGGCTGCTGAGGGCTCTGGTTGCACTTGGAAAGATCACCAGCGCACCTAGACGGATGAGTACAGCCTTGAAAAAAACATGTGATTTCAACGTTACTTTTTTGGGACCTGTGGCGTTGAAATGGGGGTATTGGAAGTTGAACCAGTAACCTTGCATCGGAAGCCATTCATGTACACTGTGAGTCGGATGAGAGATGGTCACACGCAACGTTTGAGGATATACTAACTCTGCGCAGAACCGCTGTCCACGGAATGGATCCAGTGCCAAGCACAGATACAGCCGCCATCGGGGCAGGGAGGCATGTCCTTGGGGACCTGGAACGGAGTGTTGACTTTCCAAACACACTCGTGGTTGACGCTGAAAACGGCCAAATCCTCAGGCTTGATGCTGTTCACGTCAGAAGTGTACGCAATGGAGAGGGCACAACCCTTCAAGTCGTCATGGCCCTAGGAGGAAATGAATAAGAAACTCCTCGCCATACCAACAAAGTCGCATGGAAACTCACATTGGCTAAAGAAAGTAATGGAAAGTGGAGTCAATGTGGGGGGAAAAATAGGGGGCATTGCACAACGTACTCTATTAAACAAAAAGATGCGAAATGAGCAATCGTCGCGCCTATCAGAGTACGAAATGAAATGAACTCACATGGAACTGGGAAAGTGGATAACCTGGACAAGGGTAATCTCCCTGACGAACATCGGTGCGTCCGTTGGATAGAGACCACCATTTGGTGGCACCCTTGTTGCAAGCCAGCTGGGACATGGCGGTGCCACCGGCAGGGAGTTCGAAGAATTTGCCAGATTCAGGAGGGTGCGCCAAGTGCCCATGCTGATCGCGGAGATAGTGATTGGTATCCAGAACGGGAGCGACACGATGTAGTATGATGGATACTCACGAACCACCACTTGTCGAAAGTGTACTGTTGGAGGGGAGTCTCCGGCCTGTTGTCGTAGGGGTAATCCTCCTGGTTGACGTTCCATCCCCACATAGAAGGGTCGAAGAAAGCTTGACGCGGGAGGATGAGTCCAAAGAGTCGAAGCTTGAGCGGAAAGAGGCATTACCAATGTGAGCCCTAGCGAGGGGAATCGAGGCAGCAATCGCGGCGAAGAGAGCGTTCCGCATATCTCAGATAGAACGAGTGTACAGCAGACTAAAGAGTGTGCAGAGCAGCAAGGAAACGCTGCAAAACAAAACCAGAGATGGACAGGGGAAAGAGGGATGGAGGAGGAGGGGAAGACTGATGGCTCGGTTGCCATTCCTGCTCCTTACATACCCCTCCCAAAGCCAAAAAAGCCGCACACCGGCCGAACTCTCGTCAATCTGCATCGGCTGTTCCCGATGGTTACCACGCACACGTGATCCGATCGCTGGGATGACGTCTTGCTTGGCGCCACCGGGCAGTGAGGCAACCCTCAAGTTGGCTCGCACCGCCCACAGTGACAATCGGCCCCAGTTCGGAACCAGCGGAGAGGTGGCTCCGCAGCAGCACGGACGGGGGAGCCAGAAATCTAATATAAGACCCTTCCAGCTCTGCACACGCACTCCACGCTCTCCTCCACCGACCCATGGCCACGTTCATCGCAAAGACCGCCGGAAGCAAGTTCCTTGCGAAACATCTGGAGCGATACGAACCCGCAGACCCACTCTACGAAACCTACACGGATGACAGGGGCCGCCAGAGACGTCGCAAGGTACATCCCTCTTACCACCGCATTGGATGGTTTCACACCCCCATCATTAAATTGACCGCGATATTTGTCTTGTCGTCAGCGTGAAATCCCACCCGGTTTATCTCAGCGGGACGCCCGCATCCTCGAGTCCGTCAAAAAGCGCGCTCGCCGCCTCGACACGGGCCTCAACATATGTGGCTTCAGGGTCGGATGGACATTCTTCGTGGGTACGTTGAGCCACGTCTATCCTGAACTTCCAGCTTATGGCTCCACTTCAAGGGGCGGTCCCCGGTGCGGGAGACGCCCTCAACGCGTTCCTGGGTTACTACTTTGTTATCCGGAAGGCGAAACAAGCCGAGTTGAGCGACAATCAATTACCTCCGTTGTCGTTCCTGAACTCATC
>Ga0307513_10007403_pt1 | contig 14242 bp, 12 predicted proteins | sample 15_EM_MG_FD_202174 | JGI IMG/M metagenome (GOLD analysis project Ga0307513, IMG submission 202174) | Populus trichocarpa ectomycorrhiza microbial communities from riparian zone in the Pacific Northwest, United States - 15_EM | ecosystem: Host-associated > Plants > Roots > Unclassified | place... | reverse complement strand
CCGGCCGAGACCCGGCTGATCGCCCACCCCGGCGCGCCCGCGATCGAGGCCGCGGTCAGCCGCGCCACCGGGCCGATCGTCCTCGCGATCGGCCCCGAGGGCGGCTGGATCGACCGCGAGCTCGCGAGCTTCACCGCGCGCGGCTTCGCGCCGGTCGCGCTCGGCGCGCCGATCCTGCGCGTCGAGACCGCGGTCGCCGCCGCGCTCGGCCAGCTCGTCCTGCTCGCGCGGCTGCGCGCTACGGCGGCGTGACCGTCGCGAGCGCGTCGAGCGCGTCGAGCATCACGCGCAGCTCCTGCTTGAGCTCGTCGGAGATCGCGACGTCCTCGTAGTCGGTCGCGCTCTCGAAGCGCAGCAGCGCGTCGCGCGCGTCGATCGCCCGGCGCACCTCGCGCGCGACCGTGCGCGTGAACGGCAAGGTCGCGGCCTCGCCGTCGGCGTCGCGCTCGAAGTCGAGCCGCGGCGACGACCAGCGCGCGCCGTCGGCGATCACCGTGATGCGCTCGGCGCGGATCGGCTCGCCGCGATACACCGCGCGCAGCGCCAGCTCGCGGGTCGTGCGCTCGAGCGCGCCGACCAGCGCGAGCTGCGCCGTCGGCGCCGATCGGCCCGCGCGCGGCACGCGGAACTCGATCCGCGTCGGCCCACACGTCGTGCCGTACAGCGACAGCGCCTCGCCGAGCAGCTCGCGCGCGCCGGCCGGCTGGCCCTGCACGAACGCGCGCACGCACGGCGACCAGTAGTCGCTCTTGCGCTCGGGCGACGCCTCGATCGAGTGCGTCGGCAGGCCGGCCAGCAGCGTCGGGTCGTCGCGATCGGTGACGATCACGCCGCCGCGCAGCGGAATCCCCCACCTCGGCAGCGCCTGCGGCAGCGCCGTGCTCGGCGGCGCGACCGGCCGCGCGATCGGCTCGGCGCGCGCGTGCGGCGCGTGCACCACGGGAGCCGGGCGCGCGCTCGGCCGCGGCGCCGGGGGCGAGCCGCAGCCGGCGCCTCCCAGGCACGCCGCGAGCAACGGGACGAGCACACGCACGCCCAGAGCGTAGCGCTCGTGCCTGCGCGATCAAGCGGGCATGATCAAGCACGCGTCGCCGAGCTCGTGGCTCGACAACCCGCGCGCCGCGGCCAGCGCGAGCGCGCGCTCGAGCCGCGCGGCCGGCGCGAACGCCCGCAGCAGCTCGAAGTGGCTCTCGCCCGGCACGTGCAGGCCGCTGACCAGCCCCGCGACCACGCGCGGCCGGTAGCCCTCGCCGAGCCGCACGCTCGCGACCCCGGATCCGGCGCGCAGCTCGCCGTGCTCGGCCGCCGCCTCGAGCGCGCGCACCACCGACGTGCCGATCGCGATCACGCGGCCGCCGCGCGCGCGGGTCTCGCCCACCGCGTCGACCGTCCGGCGCGGCAGCTCGTAGCGCTCGGGCCACGGCAGCGCGCGATCGAGCGCGTCGTCGCCAGTCGACGACAGCCCCGCCGCGTGGGTCAGCGCCGCGACGCCCACGCCCGCCCGCCGCAGGCCGAGCACGGTGTCCCACAGCAGCGGCCTCCCGGCCGACGGCATCTCCGCCGCCCACGGCCGCGCGGCGTACGCCGTCTGCACCGACCACAGCGCGAGGCGCTCGGGGCGATGCGCGTACTGCACCGGCGCGCCGGCGGCGTAGATCGCCTGCCACAGCGCGTCGCCGTCGGCGCGCACGACCAGCTCGATCCGGCGCCCCGCCGCGCTCGCCACCGTCGCCGGCAGCCCGGCCACCGTCACGCGATCGCCCGCGGCGATCCGCGGCGGCCGCGCGCGATGCTCGGTGCGCGTGCGGTGGTCGCCGTCGCCGAGCACCACGCCGAGCAACCGGCCGGCCTCGATCGGCCCCGACAGCCGCAGCTCGAAGCCGCGGCCGTCGGCGGTCCGCCCCGGCAGCGAGCCGGGCAAGGTCGCCGCGTCGTTGACCACGACGAGGTCGCCGCGCGCGAGCAGCCGCGGCAGCGCCGCGAACGCCTCGAGCCGCGGCGGCTCGGCGTTCACCACGACCAGCCGCACCGCGTGGCGCGAGACCTCGTCGCTGCGCAGCGCGTCCTCGGGCCGCGTGACCGCGCGAAGCGCCAGGTCGTCCAGCGCCTCGCCGCGATCGGCGCGCCACACCGCCGCGGTCACGGCACCAGCTCCCAGCGCGGCGCGACCAGCCGCGCGCCGTTCGGCGCCCGCACCTCGTCCTCGATCATCTGCACGATCCGCGCGGCCACCGCGTCGGGCTGCTGCAGCGTCGCGCGGTCTGCCTCCGGGATCGCCTCGGCGTGCATCACCGTGTCCATCTCGCCCGGATCGACCGCGAGCACCCGCACGCCGGTGTCCGCGAGCTCGGCCGCGAGGATCTTGCTCAGGTGGTCCTGCGCCGCCTTCGACGCGCCGTACGCGCCCCAGCGCGGGTACGGCTCGACCGCCGCGTCCGAGCTGATGTGCACGATCGCGCCCGCGCCGCGGATCGCCATCGCGCCGGCCAGCACCTTGGTCAGCCGGAACGGCCCGATCAGGTTGGTCTCGAGGACCTGCTGGAGATCCTCGCACTCGGTGTCGAGCAACAGCCGCAGCGGGGTGGGCCCGAGCGTGCTGGCGTTGTGGATCGCGATCGCGATCTCGCCGACGAGGCCCTGGGCCTGGCCGGCGATGGCGTGGGTCGAGGCCTTGTCGGCGACGTCGCCGACGATCGCATGCGCCGTCCCGCCACGCGCGCGGATCTGGCCGACCACGTCGCGCAGCGGACCGACCTCGCGCGCGACCAGCGCGACCCGCGCCCCGCGCCCGGCCAGCCGCTCGGCGAGCGCGCGGCCGAGGCCGCGGCTGGCGCCGGTCACCAGCACGCCCTGTCCTTGGATCTTCATGACTACCTCCTGCAGAACAAGCTAATCGGCCATGGCCAATCTGTCATCGCTCGCGCTATTCCATTGGCAGGAGGTCATCACACGAGCCATGCCCACCAACCCCAGCGACCACCTCGCCGACAACCTCAAGGCGCTGCGCACCGCGCGCGGCCTGTCGCAGCAGCAGATGGCCAAGGCCGCCGGCGTGCCGCGCGCGACCTGGACCCACCTCGAGTCCGGCGCCGCCAACCCGACGCTGGCCGTGCTGATCAAGGCGGCCGACGCGCTCCAGGTCCGGCTCGACGAGCTGCTCGCCGCGCCCGCCGCGCCCGCGCGTCATATCCGCGCCGCCGAGCTCCCGGTGCGCCAGCGCGGCGAGGTCACCGTGCGCAAGCTGCTCCCCGAGTCGCTCCCCGGCCTCGACCTCGAGCGCATGGTGCTGCCGCCCGGCGGCCGGATGACCGGCGTGCCGCACACCCCGGGCACCCGCGAGTACCTGACGTGCGAGCGCGGCACCGTCGAGCTCGCGGTCGCCGGCGAGCGCTACCGGCTCGCCGAGGGCGACGTCGTCACGTTCCGCGGCGACCAGCGCCACGGCTACCACAACCCCGGCCCGCAGCTCGCGATCGCCTACTCCGCGATCGCGTTCGCGCCGACCCGCACCTGAGCCGAGCACCGCGAGGCGATCTCCTCCGTACAGGCGCTGCCGGCGTTCCTCGCCGGCAAGCCGATCGACAAGATCCGTCGACCTTTGGTCGACGGATCTGATCAGAATTTATACGTGAGACCGGCGCGCCCGTAGACCCGGTAGTCGTTGTCGCCCATCGGGCTCGAGAACAGGCTGGTGAACAGCGCGCGCTCGCCCTGCTCGAACGGCGCGCCCTCGAGGATGAAGAAGAAGTTCCAGTGCTGGTCGAACGCGATCTCGCCCGCCAGGCTGAGCAGGAAGCGCACGCCGTTGTCGCGGCCGAACAGCTCGCTGCCGTCCTCGCCGGTCAGCCGCTTGACCCGGGCGTTCTCGCCGGCGGCGTCCGCGTTCGGCGTGAAGCCGTTCTCCCGCGTGCCGCGGAAGTCGGTGCAGACCTTGATCGGATCGGTGCCGTCGAAGCCGTTCGGCGCGTTGTTGTCGATCGACGGGCAGTGCCGATCGCTCCAGAACTGGAAGTAGCCGCGGCCGGTGATCGTCACGTGGGTGAGCGCGCTCAGCGAGATCAGCGCGCCGATGTCCCAGGTCAGGCCGTTGCGCTTGGAGTCGTCGAGCAGCTTGCTGCCCCACCACAGGTTGCTGAACGCGGCGGCCGAGAACGGCTGGTTGTCGATCACCGTGCCGCGGACGCCGAGCCCGAGCTCGGTGCGCGCCAGCATCGTGCGCGCGCCGACCGAGGCATCGAAGCCCATGCCGTTGGACGCCTTGCCGGCGCCGACCGTGATCCGCGCGGTCGTGAAGTACGGATAGCCGACGTCGATGTCGACCGTCGAGCGGCCGCGCGGCAACGTGCGCGCGCCGAACGACGACAGCCCGCGCTGCTCGGCGAACATCTCGGCCTCGCTCGGCCCCGCCACCGCGAGCTCGCGCGACAGCGTCTCGGTCTTTCCGCCCTGGATCGTGATGCTCTGCTCGAACGCCTGGAACCCGCCCGCCTCGATCCGGATCACGTTCTCGCCGACCTCGACCTCGGTGTCGAGCGGCGTCTTGCCCACCGCCACGCCGTTGATCAGGACGACCGCGGCGGCGGGCGTCGACAGGATGCGCAGCCGGCCGACCGACTTGAGCTCGGCCTGCACGGTGATCGTCTGGCCCGGATCGATGCGGACCTTCTGCTCGAACTGCTTGTAGCCGTCGAGCCGCACGACCACCGGGTGCTCGCCGGCCGACACGCGCTTCTCCTGCGGCGCCTTGCCGACCGAGGCGCCGTCGATGAACACCGTCGCGTCGGGCGCGTTCGACACGACCTTGAGCAGCCCCGAGTCGGCCGAGCTCTCGGTGTTGAGGTCGAACTTGACGATCTGCGAGCCGCCCGAGGCCACGGTGACCTTGCGCTCGGCCGGCTGGAAGCCCGGCGACTTGACCTGCACGATGTGCTCGCCGGCCTTGACGTCCTTGATGTCGACCGGCACCGGCCCCATGTCCGTGCCGTCGATGAACGCGCGCGCGCCCTCGGCGTCGCTCAGCACGCGGATCACGCCGACGCCGTTGTTCATCTGCGCCGCGATGTCGGCGCGCACCTTGGTCTGCTGCCCCGCCTTGACCTCGACCGTCTGCTTCCACGGCGGGCTCGGCGCCTTGCGGACCTCGATGACGTGGACGCCTTCGATCACGTTGTTGATCACGGCCGGCGTGTTGTCGGGGTGCTTGTTGCCGTCGATGTAGACGTCGGCGTCGGCGACGTCGGCGTCGACCACGACGATGCCGTACTTCGGCTTGGCGATCTCCTTGATCGTCGGCGCGAAGGTCTGGACCTGGTTGTCCTTGGCCTCGAGCCAGGTCGAGTAGTCCTCGAAGCCGTCCTTCTTGAGCTGGACCTGGTGGCGGCCCGCGGTCACGGTGAGCACCATCGGCGCCTGGCCCTGCGGCTGGCCGTCGAGCACGACCGTCGCGCCGGCGACGTTCTTGTCGGCGTCGGCGCGCACGTCGATCTTCGGCGGATCGAGCTTCTTGACCAGCGGGACGAACATCTCCTGCGTCTTGCGGACCCGCGCGACCTTGAACGGCCGCGTCGCCAGGTCGTAACCCGGCGCCTCGACGAGCACGGTGTACTCACCGGGGTTCAGCTTGCCCGACCACGGCGTGACGCCGAGCGCGGGGCAGCTCTTGTCGCCGATGTAGATCGCCGCGCCCTGAGGCGCGGAGTCGATCTTGACGGCGAACCGCCCTGGCTTGTTGCCGGGGCAAGGGGCCTGGGCGTGCGCTGTGCTCGAGAAAAAAGCCGCGACTGCGAGCAGCAGCGTCAGCGACCAGAGCGATACGACACGCGGACGAGCAAACGTCATCGGGTAACCTCGGTGGACGGACGAACCGGAGACTACCAGCAGTCACGACCAAGTGATTGCCACGTGCGCGTTTTCACACGGTCGGGCAAAGTACGCGCGCGTCGCGAGCCTCACGCTGAGACGATGTTCGCCGCGATCGCCGCGAGGACCGCCAGGCCGGCGATGATGCGGTAGACCGCGAAGCCGACGAGGTCGTGCGAGCCCAGCCAGCTCAGGAACCACGCGATGGATGCGTATCCCACCACCGCCGCCACGCCGATCCCGGTGACCAGCGCCGGGATCGCCGAGCTGCCGAGGCCGACGAACGCCGTGCGCGCTTCGAGGATCCCGGCCCCGGCGATCGCGGGGATCGACAGCAGGAACGAGAACCGCGCCGCGTCGCTGCGCGCGAGGCCGAGCATCAGCGCCATGCAGATCGTCGCGCCCGAGCGCGAGACGCCCGGCACCAGCGCCAGCGACTGCGCCACGCCGATCAGGACCGCGTCGCGCAGGGTCAGCGTGGCGATGCCCCGGCCGACCCGCCCGGCGGCGTGGCGGTCGACCAGGATCATGAGGATGCCGACGACGATCAGCGCCCCGGCGACCACATAGAGCGACCGCAGGTCGCCCTCGACCTGCTTCTTGAGCAGCAGGCCGACGATGACGATCGGCACCGTGCCGGCGACCAGCAGCAGCGGCAGCCGGCCCTCGGGGCTGTCCGGCTGGCGGACCATCGCGCCGGCCAGGTTCACCAGATCCTTGGCAAAGTAGGCCAGCACCGCCGCCAGCGTGCCGAGCTGGATGACCGCGGTGTAGGCAGCGCCGGTGTCGCCCTGGCGGAGCAGCGCCGAGGCGATGCGGAGGTGCGCATTCGACGACACCGGGATGAACTCGGTGAGCCCCTGGATCAATCCGAGCAACGCTGCGAGCCACAACGCCATGCCGGACACGCTAACATCGATGCATCGTGCGAACGATCGCGTGGCCGGCCGTTGCGATGCTCGTTACAGCCCTCGGGGCGTGCGCCGGTGGCTCGACCGCGCAGGCCCACGCCGCGCCGATCCCCGCGGAGCCGACGCCCGCCGCGACCGGCCCGAGCGAGCGCGACTGCGACGAGCTGATCACCCACGCCGTGGCGCTCGGCATCGACGAGTCCGCCGGCTCCGGCGCCGCCGCGACCACGCAGGCCGACCACGAAGCGGTGCGCCGCACCCTGCGTGAAGAGTTCATGACCGGCTGCCGCGCCCTCACCGCCGACGCGTTTCGCTGCGCGCTCGCCGCGCCGAGCCTGGCCGCGCTCGGCGCTTGCCAGCCGCCGAAGTAGCGCTGCTCGAGAGCCGTCGACCAAAGGTCGACGGCTCCTCATCGATCGGCTTGCCGGCGAGGAACGCCGGCAAGCCTGGTACGGAGGAGATCGCCTCGCTACGCTCGGCTCAGCGGACGCCGAGCAGCTCGACCTCGAACAGCAGCGTCGCGCCCGGCGGGATCAAGCCACCGGCGCCGCGATCCCCGTAGCCCAGCGCGGCCGGGATCAGCAGCGTGCGCTTGCCGCCGACCTTCATCGTCGCCACGCCTTCATCCCAGCCCTTGATGACCCGACCGGTGCCGATCGGAAACTCGAACGGCCGGCCGCGGTCGACCGAGCTGTCGAACTTGGCGCCCTTCGCGCCATTGGTCCACAGCCAGCCCGTGTAGTGCATCTGGCACGTCTGCCCCTTCGCGGGGCTCGCGCCGGTGCCGACCACGGTGTCCTCGAATTGCAGGCCGCTAGGCGTCTCGGTCATACGCCAAGCTATACACAGAGATTGCCCCCGCTGGGGACCACCTGCGCCGACAAAAATGGCGTCCCCGAGGCTCCGGCGCGACCCCCGCGACGACGATCCGGTGGTCGTCGGGAGGGCGCCGCGAGGTACGCGCGATCGCGCCGTCGCGGTGATGGCGGCGCCGCGGCGTGGTCTGGGGCCGCCGCGCGCGATGTCGGAGATATTGCCCGCGGGCTCAGAGAGGCAATCCTTGCTATCCATTGCGCAATCCCGATCGCAACCAAGGAATATGATGGCGCATATTGAGAACTATACGACCGGGTAGAATATTGCCCACGTCGCGCGTATAAACGAGCGTGTTGGAGGTGGTGAGGGTGGGTGTTCCTGCAAGCGAGGTGTTTGCCAGCCAGCGCGAGCTCGTGGAAGCCGAGCTCGAGCTCACCCGAGGCCGCATTCGCTTTGCGCTGGCGGATCGCGAACAGGGCGCGCGCGGCGATCGCCGTACCGCGGGTTGGCCGCGCGACTTTGCAGATGGCGAAGCCTACGTCGCCGCCAAGCTGCGAGCGTCGCGATCGGCCGGGGCGCAGTTCTCGATCTGCTTGCTGCGCGAGCGCCTCGGGCTCGGCGACCACGAGCTCCGGCTGCTCTGGGTTCTCCTCGCACACGAGCTGTGCGCCGTGGCGCGCGGCCTGCTGCGCGAGCTGAACACCGAGAACTGCGCGGACCCCACGACCGACACGCTGCGCCTCGTCGCGTTCGCCTCGCGCGACGACGCGGAGGCCTCGCGCTTGCTCGCGCCCAACAGCCCGCTCGTCCTTCAGGGCTTGATCGAGCGTACCGACACCGACGCGACGGCGTCCGATCATCGCAAGACCTGGAAGGTCGCGCGCCGGATCGTCGCGCTCGCCAATGATGACACCAGCATGGATCCGGAGCTGTTCCGGATTGCGACGGTCGTGCGGCCCGATGACGCGAACCTCGGTATCGGGGGTGAGGGCATCGAAGGAGATCCGGAGTGCTGGCCGGTGTTGCTGGGCGCGCTCTCCGGTTCGATCGACGGCGAGAATCGCGTTGCGCGCACGGTGATCGTTCAGGCGCCGCGCGGAACCGGTCGGCGCAGTCTGCTTCGCGCGGCCGCGGCTCACCATGGCATCGAGCTGCTCGAGATCGATCTGCGCCGCCTGGCCGCGGCGCCGCTCCAGGCGCGATCGCAGCTCGTGGCGATCGCACGGGACTGCCGCTTGTTCGATCGGATCCCGTTGCTTCGCGATCTCGACGCGCTCGTCGCGCCGGCGCCGACCGGCGGCGAACACCCGGTCGGCAGGCCCGAGGCCGACCTGCTCGACCTGATCATCCAGGAGCTCGATGGCTTGCTCGTGCTGGCCACGACGGCGAGCGTGATTCCGGGCAATCGCCTCCACCGGCCGCAGATCATCGAGCCTCGGCCCCTCACCGGGCAGCAGCGCGTGCGGTTGTGGATGCGGGCGTTGCCGATGGTGTCGGCCGAAGAGGCCGATCTCCTCGCGACCATGTATCCGGTGGCGCCGGCGTTGATCGACGCCGCCGCCACGGTCGCGCGGGCGCAGGTCCATGGCATGACCACGGCGATCGATCCGCGCCATGTCCGCGTCGGGTTGCGCACCGTCCTCGACGGACGGCTCGCCGGGCTCGCGAACCGGATCGAGATCTCGCAGGACCGTGATTCGCTCGTCCTGCCCGCGGAGCAGCGCGACGCGATCGACGAGCTGATCGTGCGCGTCCTGAGGCGCCGCACCGTGTACGAGACCTGGGGCCTCGGCTCGCACGTGGGTCGCGGGCTCGGCGTGGCGGCGCTGTTCTCGGGGCCGCCGGGTACCGGCAAGACGATGGCCGCGGGGCTGATCGCGAAGGAGCTCGAGACCGACATCTATCAGGTCGACATGAGCAAGGTCTCCTCGAAGTGGATCGGCGAGACCGAGAAGAACCTCGCCGCGCTGTTCGACGCCGCCGAGGCCGGCCACGCGATCCTCCTGTTCGACGAGGCCGACTCGCTGTTCGGCAAGCGCACCGAGGTGCGGTCGAGCAACGACCGTCACGCCAATCAGGAGACGAACTTCCTGCTCCAGCGACTCGAAGCGTTTCGCGGCGTCTGCATCCTCACGACCAACAACGACGCCGGGATCGACGAGGCCTTCCGTCGCAGGTTGTCGCTGCATGTTCACTTCCCGATGCCCGATCTCCAGGAGCGGATCCAGATCTGGCGCACGATGCTGCGCGTCAGCGTGCCCGTCCAGGGCAAGCTCGACTTCGCGGCGCTCGCCGCGCGCTACGAGATGAGCGGCGGGTACATCCGCAACGCCGTCCTGCGCGCCGCGTTCTTCGCCGCCGACGCGGAGAGCGCCGTCACGAATCAGCATCTCGTGCGTGCCGCGCAGCTCGAATATCAGGCAATGGGACGGATCATGCCGTCTACGCTCTAGACCGTCGAGGAGATCTCATGTCCGAACCCGCGACCGAAGCCAAGAAGTCCGACACCACGACCACGACGACCACGACGGAGACTGCCTCGCCTAAGACGGTGGACGGGAACAAGCCGCCTGCCGTGGCGGGCAAGCAGACGCTGCTCAAGGTCCGCGCGAACTACGAGAACATCCCGGGGACCTCGAAGAGCGGCCCCAAGCCGGCGCTGGCCGATACCGCGCTGTGGTTCGATCCGCTGACCATCGCGCCCACGTCGCCGAGCGCGGAGGAGACGATCGACAAGAAGGGCGTGTCGCGCGGCGGGAGCCAGGTCATCGCGAACCAGCCAGTCCCGCTGCACGGCGCCGACGAGGATGGCGCCGGCGAGGGCACCGGCACGCTCACGGCGCAGCTGAAGTACGCGGAGCATGTCGACAAGAGCTACACGGCCACGGTCACCGGCGACTTCAAGAAAGGCGGCCAGAAGCAAGCCGATGCGCTGTTGAAGCCGTTCATCGCCGAGAAGCTCGCGAAGACCGGCGACCTCGACGCGGTCAAGCTGGCCGCCGAGACCGAGATCCTCGCCAACGTCGCCGACTCGTCGAACGTGCACGTCAAGCTGGCGCCGAACGAGACCAACAAGAGCCTGCAGGACGCCGGCAAGACCCACGTGTTTTACAAGGCCCGGCAGAATCCAGCGATCCTGCTGAACGTCCCGGTGGTCCAGGTCGCCGAGAAGGTCGTCACCAGTGGCGGCTCGACCACGAAGACCAGCGGCAGCGAGGTCAGCGGCGAGGTCCACGGCGATACCAAGACCAACACGGTCAAGGTCGACGACAAGAAGGTGGAAGACAAGAGCGCCGGCTCGATCTCGACCACGACGACCAACGAGACCTACCACAAGGAGAGCAAGCGCACGTATCAGGAGATCGTGACGCTGATCGAATCGAAGGTCGATACCTTCACGTCGGACCTGGTCAAGCAGGCGGACTCGCACGCGACGTACACCGAGAACGGCGAGTGGAAGTATCACACCGAGGATTTCAAGTTCGAGGACTACACGAAGAACGTCAAGGGTGGCACCGAGGAAGGCGACAAGGACAAGAAGAACTGGGCCGCCTATCTCCAGGACGCGCTCGGCACGGTGAGCGACGCGATCGAGATCCCGTTCCTCAAGGACCTGCCCGGCGGTGCCGGCAAGTTCGTGCGCAAGCTCAACGAGTTCGGGCTCGCGATCGACCTTGGCAAGAAGGCCGCCGGCATCTTCGCCGTGCGGGGCAAGGTCCACTTCAAGGACAGCCACGAGGACACGACGGTCAAGAACAAGACCACCGGAACCAACGACGGGAACGGGAGCAACAAGACGACCGTGGTGACCGACACCAAGGCGAACGCGGAAGCCCACCTCAAGACGAAGTTCACCTCCGTGCTGACCTCGGTGAAGAACAAGTACGGCACCGACAACACGACGGTCGATGTCAACAAGACGGGCTCGTCGACGACGGCCACCGGCAGCGCCAGCAACACCACGGCGACCGACGACTACAAGAAGACCGACAAGACGGACAGCGCGGGCGGATCGGTCCAGGCCAAGGCCAACCAGAGCACCACCGCGCAGATCACGTGGAGCCAGAACGTCAAGGAGACGACGACCAAGCCGATCCTCGAGGCCAGCATCGTCGATGGCGATGGCGAGGTCAGCTCGGCGCCGTTCGGTGCGCCGACCAAGAAGACCAAATGACGCGAACGGCGTACGCTACCCGCGTGCCGCGCGCATTGGGGTCGATTCTATTTGTCTGTCTTGTTGCCTGTGGTCACAAGCCACCGAGCGCTGGAGGAGGCGCGCACGCGTTGCGTTCGCGCGCCGAGGCGCAGCTCGCGGTCGCCGGGCAGCTGGACTACCAGGCGCCCGCCGCGCCGGTCCGCATCGCCGCGTTGAACAAGGCCGCGGACCTGTTTCGCGACGCGTGCGTCACCGAGTCCGACGTCGGGGCATGTGCGTGGGCGGCCTCGCTCTCGGTCTCCACGCCGGTCCGCGAAGAGGAGAGCTACCGGCGGACGCGGGTCGTGACGGATGTGCTCATCCCGCTGTGCCTGGCGAACAACGCCGACGCGTGCCGGCTCTTCGACTCCGATCTCGCTCGGATCCCGTCCAGCTATTCGGACGTAGACGCGGCGTGCGGGCGAGGACTGGCATCCGCGTGCTACGCGGCCAGCTTCGTGAATACCCGCAATGGCGTCGTGGCACCGCTCTCGCCCGCCGAGATGCTGCGGCTCGAGAAGCAGGCCTGCGACCTCGGCGAGCCTCGCAGCTGCAAGGGCGCACAAGACGATCTCGTGGAGGCCAAGGCGCCCGCCGCCGAGATCGAGCAACTCGCGACCAAGCGCCTCGCAGCAGCCGAACAGCGATGTGCGCGCGGCTATGCGACGTCCTGCTGGGCGATCCCCCACAACGACAAGCGCACGCAGGCTGCCGCGACCGATGGCTGCATGCGCGGCTTCCTCGACGAGTGCGAGGCGCCAGTCGAGGACGACGCTGCGAGCGACAAGCTGTGGGCCCGGGTCTGCTCGATGACCGGCCGCGCGTGTTCGCCTCTCGCCAACGGCCGCGCCGACGCTCTCGCGAAGCGCGACGCGCTGGAGCACGGCTGCCAGTTCGCCGACGTCGAGCAGTGCGTCAAGCTCGTCCTCGGCTATCGCAGCAAGGCATATCCCGAGCCGGTGCCCGGCCGTGGCGCTGCGCTCGCGACCTACCTGTGCACACCGGGACCGAACCTCCCGGGCGACGTGTGCGACCAGGTCAAGCAATAGCGCCTGCGGCCCTGAGGCTCGACGCTCCGGCGCTCCGATGCGCCGGCAGGAGGAGAGCGCGCCAAGCGCCGACGTGGTAACCCGCGTGCGTGGGACGCACGGTCATCGTCGGCGACGTTCACGGCTGCTACGAGGAGCTGGTCCAGCTGCTCGATGTGGCGAGCGTGCGCGACGAGGATCTGCTGCTCAGCGTCGGCGACCTCGTCGATCGCGGGCCGCGCCCGCTCGAGGTGATCGAGCTGTTCCGCGCCCGGCCGCGCTCGCGGGTGCTCATGGGCAACCACGAGCGCAAGCACGTGCGGGAGGTGTTCTCGTACGCGCAGCAGATCACCCGGCTCCAGCTCGGCGCCCGCTATGTCGAGTGCGTGGCATGGATGAAGACCCTGCCCTACTACTACGAGACACCCGAGGTCCGCGTCGTCCACGCGGCGATGGTGCCCGGGATCCCGCTCGCCGAGCAGGACGAGGACGTGCTGGCCGGGACAACTTCGGGCGAGCACAAGCTCACCTCCCAGCTCGCCAGCGGCTACTGGCACGAGCACTATCGCGACGCGATCCCGATCGTGTTCGGGCATCACGTCGTCGGGCGCGACGCGCTCGTGACCGAGAACCACGTGTACGGCATCGACACCGGCGCGTGCCACGGCGGACGGCTCACCGCGCTGAGCGTTCCGGACTTCACGCTGTACACGGTCGACGCCCGGGCCGACTACTGGGCGATCGCCAAGCGCGAGTGGCAGTTGCCAGTCCTCCAGGCCCGGCCGTGGCTCACCCTGAGCTGGGTGGACTTCGACGCGGAGATCGCGCGGTTTCGCGGCTCGACCCAGGGTGCCTCCCACGACTACGTGGTCGCACTCGACGCGTGGGCGAAGGCGCTCCGCGAGCGCACTGACGACCTGCTCGCCGCCGCCCGCGCCATGTCCGAGCAGATCCTCGCCGAGGCGGGTCCCGACGGGTTCACGGCCGCCGCGCGGGCGCACATGGTGGGTCCGCTGCTGTTCCAGGCGCGCTCCGGTCGGCTCGATCCGGCAGCGATCCATCGGGCGTGCTCGACGCCCAGCAAGGCGCTCGCGATCGCCCGCGCTCTCGGCGTCGCGGTCGACGATCCGCCGCCGCACGGGTAAGCCGAGCGCGCGCCCGCGATCAGGCGTCCTGGATGTTCAGGACCGTCCCGTCGGGCGCGTGGGTCACCAACTCGAGGAGGTGGCCGTCGCGATCGTAGCGATAGATCGTGTCGGTGATCAGCGTGCCTTCGGGGCTGCGAAGCGTCGAGCGCATGCGGCGGCCGTCTGAGTCGAACTCGGGTTCGAGGATCTTGGTTACCTTGCGCTGGGGGTCGAGGTACCAGGTCCGCCACCGGTGGCCGCCGTGTTCGAGCCGTTGAACCGTCGAGTGGATCTCCGCGCGAACGG
>Ga0307513_10007401_pt1 | contig 14247 bp, 13 predicted proteins | sample 15_EM_MG_FD_202174 | JGI IMG/M metagenome (GOLD analysis project Ga0307513, IMG submission 202174) | Populus trichocarpa ectomycorrhiza microbial communities from riparian zone in the Pacific Northwest, United States - 15_EM | ecosystem: Host-associated > Plants > Roots > Unclassified | place... | reverse complement strand
GCGCCTGGCCACCTACCTCCAGGGCTACGGCGACCTGATGGTCGCCACCAACGACTGGGACCCGGCCGTCCTCGAGCGGTTCCGGGCCGATCCGGTGGTGGGCTCCGTCGGCAGCCGATCCCGGTGCTGTGGGGCATGATCGCGTCGAAGTCGGAGTTTGCGCGGTCTGAACAGCCCAAACTCCGATCTGAACGCGATCTTGGTGGTGGCGGTCGCCCCATCGGTCCCGCAAATCACGCGAGTCACACCAGTTACGCGGCAGCACTTCATGATCGGGGCGAGATCACTGTTTCCGCCCTTTGCGGGGCGGAAGCAGTGACTTCGACGTGATCATGCAGCTAGAAGACAGGGCCGAGGTCGTGCCAGGCGGCGCCCACCTCCGGGAACCAGACGTAGCGATCGACGCCCGGTGGCTGCTCGATGGTCACCCGTCCCTCGTCGGGGAACACCTCTCTGACCTCGCCCCACGCGTGCAGCACCCGGGTGCCTCTGCGGCGCCGCACCATGATCGTCTGCCCGACTGCGGGCAGGTCGGCCGGCTCGTGCTCGGGCATCATCACCCTGCCAGCTGTGTGGCTGTGCCGGCGTTGATCGTGGTGCCGGCCATGTCGGTGACCTGACGGGCCACCAACGCCAGCTGGTCGACGACGGCGGGATCGACCGGGTGCTCGCCGCCGAGGGACACCACCGATCCGTTGATGGTCGCTCCATACGGGCTGGGCCAGCCGCGGAGCGCGTGCACGCAGTCGCGGAGGCCGTTCAGCGTCGACACCGTCGCCTGCCAGCCGTGGGCGACCGCGATGCAGCCGACGGGTAGCCCGTCGAGGTAGGGGCGGTCGTCGGCGCGGAGATCCTCGAGGTAGTCGAGGGCGTTCTTGAGCATCCCGGGCATCGAGCCGTGGTAGCCGGGTGCGGAGATGATCAGGCCGTCGCACTCGCGGACGGCCTCGACAAGCCGGATGGCGCCGGCCGTGCGTTCGGGGGACTGCGTGTCGTAGATGGGCAACATCAGGTCGCGACCGGTGATCGACCGGGTCATGGCGCCCATCGTGCGGGCGGCCTCCAACGCGATGTCGAGGGCCGCTTCGGAACTGGAGCCCGGGCGGGTCGAACCGCCGAGCCCGAGGACGACCGGGCGCCGCGTCATGACGCGCTCCGCAGCGTTGTCGACATCACGTCGACAACATCGCGCACGCCGACGATGACGAGTTGGTGTGCCGCGGCGAATTCGGCGAGTTCGATCGGGCCGGCGAGCTGCCGGTCGTCGCGGGCGGAGACGATCCTGGCCAGGCCCGCCGCGGCACCGCGTCCGCTCATCGCGACGAGCTCGACGGCAGCTTCGGGAAAGCCGTGAACGCCGCCGTCGGAGACCGGCACAGGCAGGACGTGTCCCGGCCGGGACAGGTCGCCGGGCAGGGTCGAGCGGTCTGCCAGCAGGCGGATCGTGTGGGCGCGATCGCGGGCCGAGATGCCGGTGCTGATGCCGCGGGCCGCGTCGACCGACACGGTGCAGCGGAACCCGTCCGTGCGCTGCCGGTAGGGGGACATCGGCGGGAGGTGCAGCCGCTCGCACTCCGTTTCGGGCAGCGCCACGCTGACCAGGCCACAGGTCTGGCGCACCACGAACGCGAGCAGCGCGTCGGTCGCGGATGCGGCGGCGAAGATCAGCTCGCCGCCCTGTGATGGCTGGTCGCCGACCAGCACCACGGGCCGACCCCGCCTCAGTTCCTGGACGGCGGTGTCGATCGGACGCGACGGGTGCCGATCCGGGTGTCCACCACTTCGTTCGGCCACGGTGGCCTCCTTCGGCTCGATGCTGCATCGCATCGACAGCATGCATCCGATTCGATGCGTAGTACATACTACGCCGATCCTGGTCGCAGTGCGACCATTGACGTAGTTCATACTACGGCGTAACGTCGGCAACGCATCTGCGACCGTGTTCACCTGGCGTGCGTCGATAATGTTGCCGCCCAGCGTGAGCTTCCGCTTGCCGATGATGGAGGAGAAGAGTGGCAGCGACGGCAATCTTCGCTTTACGTGTCAATGTGCGGAATCTTGATCGCGCAGAGCAGTTCTACCATTCTCAGGGAATGATCGAGGACATCGGGATGCGGCTCGTGGTGGACCCCGGCCGCCCGCACACCGTGATCGCCGGCACGGAGGGGCGTGCACTGCGGTCGGTGGCGCTGCGCTGGCCGTACGACCCGTACATGCATCTGGTGCTCGCCGAGTCCCCGGACTCGCCAGGGCCGGTGTCGCCGGTGGATCCCGAGCAGACGGGCCCGACGACGTTCACGCTCCTGGTGTCCGATCTGGACGGCGAGCTCGCCGGGGTATCGGCCCGCGGAGGCCGGGTGGTGCGCCCGCCCGCCGAGACGCAGCGGCTGCTGGGCAAGTCGCGTGCGGCACTGGTGACCGACCCGGACGGGAACCCGGTCGAGCTCATCTCACTGGAGCACGAGCCGGGCTGGGACAACTCCGGTTGCCGGGTCGCGCCATCGGATCGCACGTTCCTGCACGTCGAGCTGAACACCGAGAACTTCCGGGAGGTCAGCGCCTTCTACGGCGGGTTCGGGTTCGAGCACAACCCGCTCAACAACCTCCGCGAGGGCTGGGCCAGGCTCCCCGACGACGATCCCGAGGACCCGTACGTCAAGGCATTCGGGCGTTCCATCGTCGGCCACCTCGCGGGCCTCAACTTCGCCCGGCTGCCAACGGACCACTCACAGATGCACCTCGAGATCATGGGGTGGAAGCCGGGGAACCTGATCGATCCCGTCCGCCCGCAGACCTTCCACCAGCGCGGCATCATGCGGATGTGTTTCAAGACGACTGACGTCGACGGGGCATTGGACGACATCCGCCGCCGTGGCCTGCCGGTCCTGCAGGAGCGGCAGCGATGCGGGCTCGGGTGGGGCGACACGGAATGGCTTTTCTTCCACGACCCCGACGGCAACATCGCCACCTTCGAGGAATGGTTCCCCGCCGGACACTGGGGGGAGCGGTGCTGAGCACGCGGTCGTTCGTTCCCACATCGGTCGCTCCCGAGACGGAGGCGCTGAACGACGTGCTCCGGCAGGTACCGGCGCTGCCGCACGACATCGCCAAGGTTCGCGAGCTCATGGAGCAGGCTGCTGCCGCGGCGAGCCCGACCGGCATCCCGTTCCGCTCGGAACGGGCCGAGTCGGTGGAGGTCGCACCGGGGCGGCCACCGTTGCGTGTCATCCCGCCGGCAGCGGGTTCCGGCTCGGCCCGCGGTGTCTACGTCCACGCCCACGGCGGTGGCTGGTCGTTCGGTGCGGCCGCGGACCACGATGCCGAGTTCGAGGCCCTCGCCGATGCCACCGGTTACCTCGTGGCCAGCGTCGAGCACCGGCTGGCCCCGGAGTTCCCCTACCCGGCGCCGCTCGACGACTGCGCGGCCGCGCTGCAGTTCGTCCAGGCGGGCGGGCTGCAGGTGGCCGGTCCAGTCGTCGCCGGTGGCGAGTCCTCCGGTGCAAACCTCGCCCTCAGCGCCGCGCTTCGGGCGCGCGACGCCGGGGGCGAGACTCCCGCGGGTCTCGTCCTCTACTACGGGGCGTACGACCTCACCGGCACACCGAGCCAGCGCTCGTTCGGCACCGGGCTCGGTATCGTCGACTCCGAGTCGCTGCCCTTCTTCTACGACCTGTACACGGGCGGTGCGCCGCTCGACGACCCGGCGATCTCCCCGCTCTACGCGGAGCTGGCCGGCCTCCCGCCCGTGCTCCTGCTGGTCGGGACGAAGGACCCGTTGCTCGACGACTCGCTGTTCCTGTGGGCCCGGCTGCAGGCCGCCGGGGTCGCGGCGGAGCTGCACATCGCCCCGGGCGGGGCGCACGGGTTCAACTTCTTCCCCATCCCGATCGCGGCCCGCGCAGTGGCGGCGCACGAGCGGCTGCTGACGTCGTTGGTGGGGGAGAGCTAGTGCGTGCCGCGCTCCTGGAGAAGGGCATGACCCGCCTCGAGATCGTCGACGATCTCGAGGTCCGGCCGCCCGCCGCCGGCGAGGTGCTGGTCCGGGTCGCGTACTGCGGGCTCTGCCACTCCGACTTCAACGTGAAGGAGGATGCCCCGACCGAGGACGTCCCGGTAGTGCTCGGCCACGAGGCCGCCGGGGAGATCGTCACCGTCGGGGACGGTGTGCCGGGTGTCGGCGAGGGCGACAAGGTCGTGCTGACGACCATGCCGTCCTGCGGCCGGTGCCGCACGTGCATGTCCGGGCATCCGGCGGCCTGCGAGCAGAACGACAGCACGCGGCTCGGCCCCCCGATGCCCAACGGTGTGCCGGTCTTCACCCACCGCGGACGCGAGGTGTTCCGCGGCCTCGGGGTCGGCGGTTTCGCCGAGTACACCCTGGCCACGCCGGAGTCGTTCGCCGTGCTCCCGCCGGACACCCCGCTGGACCTCGCGTGCCTACTGGGCTGCGGCGTCCGCACGGGTGTCGGGGCGGTGCTGAACGCGGCGAAGGTGCCGGCGGGCGCCACCGTCCTGGTGATGGGGCTGGGCGGCGTCGGGTTGTCGGTGGTGATGGGCGCGGTCCTCGCGGCCGCCTCCTCGATCGTCGTGTCCGACCCGGTCGCGGCCCGCCGGGCCGCCGCCCTCGGGTTCGGTGCCACGGTCGCCGTCGACCCGATCACGGAGGACCTCGCGGAGGTCATCCGCGCGGCCACCGCCGGCCGGGGCGTCGACTACGCGTTCGACGCTGCAGGCGTCCCGGCCCTGCTGCGCACCGGGTTCGACGTCACCGCGCCCGGCGGCACGGTGGTGTCGGTCGGTGCGGCGTTCGGCGACGTGACGATCCCCGCGCTGGAGCTCATGACGTCGGAGAAGCGGCTGATCGGCAGCCTGCTCGGGTCGTCGCAGCTGCATCGCGACATCCCCCGGCTGCTGGGGCTGTGGCGCGCCGGGCGCCTCGATCTGGATCGGCTCGTGTCCAACCGCCGTCCGCTCGAGGACATCAACGCCGGATTCGACGACCTGGCCGCCGGGCGCGAGCTGCGCACCGTCGTGGCGTTATGCGCCGGAGGGGAATGAGTCTGTGCCGAATCTCGACGACTACGACAAGGTCCGATCGTCCTTCCGGCTCGATGTTCCGGAGTTCTTCAACTTCACCACCGATGTCGTGGACGCCTGGGCCGACGACCAGCACTGGGGCAGAGCGCTGGTGGCCGTCTCGGCCGACGGCTCGGTCCGGGAGTTCACGATCGACGAGATCGCGCACCGTGCGGCCCGCAGCGCGGCCGCGCTGCACGCGGCCGGGCTCCGCAAAGGCGACCGGGTCTTCGTCCAGCTACCGCAGATCGTCGAGTGGTACGACGTCATGCTGGGCTGCTTCGCGCTCGGCCTGGTGCCGATGCCCGGCACCACACAGCTGACCGGGCCCGACATCGCGTACCGGATCCGGGCAGCGGACGCGTCCGCCGTGGTCGTCGACGAGGCCGGGCAGGCGAAGGTGGACGGCCTCCCCGCAGCCGCGCTCGACGGCGTGATCGCGAAGTTCGTCGTCCGGCCCGCGCTGCCGCCCGTGAGCGGGTGGATCGACCTCGCCGCTGCGGCTGCGACCGGTGCGGCGCCGGTCGTGCAGACCCTGGCGTCCGATCCGCTGCTGGTCTACTTCACCTCCGGCACCACCGCGCACCCGAAGATGGTGCAGCACACCCACGCGTCGCTCGGCCTGGGCCACCAGCTGACGGCCCGGTTCTGGCACGACCTGCAGCCCGGGGACCTGCACTGGACCGTGTCCGATTTCGGGTGGGCGAAGGCGGGCTGGGGGAAGCTGTTCGGTGCCTGGCACCAGCGTGCGGCGCTGTTCCTGTGGGACGCGCCCGGCAAGCCGGATTACGACGCGATGCTGCGCCGGATCGGCCAGCACCGGATCACCTCGTTCTGTGCGCCGCCGACGGTGTACCGGGCACTGGTCCAGCAGCCGCTGGAGGAGCACGACTGGTCCGGCCTGCGGCACTGCACCGCCGCGGGGGAGCCGCTGAACCCCGAGGTGATCTCGGTGTGGCGCAACGCCACCGGGCTCGACATCCACGACGGGTACGGGCAGACCGAGACCGTCTGCCTCATCGCCAACTTCCCCTCGATGCCGGTGCGGCCCGGCTCGATGGGCAAGCCCATGCCCGGGTTCGACGTGGAGGTCGTGGACGCCGACGGCACCGTGGTGCCGGTCGGGACCGAGGGCAACATCGCGGTGCGGACCGAGCCGCGGCCGGTCGGGCTGTTCACCGGCTACTGGCGCGACCAGGAGCGGACCGACGCGGTCTTCCGGCACGGGTGGTACTACACCGGCGACCGGGCTGTGCAGGACGAGGACGGCTACTTCTGGTTCGTGGGTCGGGCGGACGACGTCATCATCTCCGCCGGATACCGGATCGGCCCCTTCGAGGTCGAGTCCGCGCTCCTCGAACACGATCTCTGCGTCGAGGCCGCGGTCGTCGGGAAACCGGATGATCTGCGCGGTGAGATCGTCAAGGCCTACGTCGTTCTGAAGCCGGGTGCCGTCGGTTCGGCCGAGCTGGTGAGCGAGCTGCAGAACCACGTCAAGAACATCACCGCGCCCTACAAGTACCCGCGCGAGATCGAATTCCTGGAAGAACTTCCCAAGACCGTCTCGGGGAAGATCCGCCGGGTCGACCTGCGCGCCCGAAACGTGCCAGATTCCCGCCACGAAGAGGTGATCCAATCATGACGCTGCAATCCGATCGTCCCGTCCTGAACGATCCCGGATTCCGTCCGATGCAGGTCGACAACGTGCCGCGCGAACGTTATTTCAGCCAGGAGTTCTCCGACCTGGAGCGGGAACGGCTGTGGCGGCGGGTGTGGCAGCCGGCATGCCGGCTGGAGGAGATCCCGAAGGTGGGGGACTACTCCGAGTACACGATCGTCGATCAGTCCTATCTGGTCGTGCGGGTGTCGGAGAACGAGATCAAGGCGTACTCCAACCATTGCCGCCACCGCGGCAACGAGCTCGCCAACGGGCGGGGCGCGTTCCGGACCGGCGAGATCGTGTGCTCGTTCCATGGCTGGCGCTGGAAGCTGGACGGGACGAACTCAAATGTGTACGCCCCGCAGGGGTTCACCCCGGCGTGCCTGGACCCGGAGCGGACCCGGCTGGCAGAGGTGCAGGTCGGCACCTTCATGGGCATGGTGTGGATCAATCCGGACCTGACGGCGCCGTCGCTCGAGGAGCACCTCGGGCCGGTGATCGCCAAGTGGGCACCGGTGCGCCTGGGCCAGATGAAGACCGTGTGGTGGCGCTACATGCAGGTGCCGGCGAACTGGAAGACGATGATCGAGCCGTTCATGGAGGCCTATCACGTCGCGCAGACCCACCCTGAGCTGGGATCGCACCTCTCGGTCGACAAGGTAACCCCGGAGTGGGCGGGAAATGACGTCTACGAGGTGGTCGAGAACGGCTCGGGTTGGCAGAGCATGAGCCCCGCCACCATCAATGTGCCGCCACCCATCGACGGCATCAGCCCGGCCGACTACATCTACAACTCGATGATCGGGCTCGCCGACGGCATCGATTCTGCGCTCTTGCAGCAGTGGCAGGTGGACATCCTCAAGAACGCGTACGCGTCGCGGGGTCAGCGTGGCGACGAGTTCCTCGGGACGTACCACCAGCAGATGTACGCCGAGGCGGAACGGCGCGGGATGCCGATCCCGCCACTGGCCGAGGGGGCGGGAAGCGGGTACGGATTCATCTTCCCGAACATCGTGATCACCGCGTTTTACGGAAACGCGTTCATCCAGCGGGTCCGGCCCGACGGAACCGATCCCGAGAAGGTGATCACCGAGTGGTGGGCGGTGTCCTTGCCGACCCCGGAGCACAAGCCGCGCAAGCCCAAGCTCGAAGGGCCGCTGGAGTACGAGGACTGGGGTTTCGTCGTCCAGCAGGACCTCTCGAACATCGAGAAGCTCCAGCGCGGGGTGCGGTCACAAGCGATGGGCGACGTCTATTTCTCGGTGAAGTACGAGCAGCTGATCCTCAACTTCCATCGGGCCATCGAGAGCTATTTGGACCCGAACCGGCGCTGACCGGTAGAGCAGGAGGCCATTGTGCGTGTGACGGTCAACTGGGACACCTGCGTCGGACACGGCGTGTGCGAAGGCACGGCCCCGGAGGTGTTCGAGATCAATGACGACGGCGAGCTCGAGCTCCTGATCGACGGTGAGATCCCCGAGCGGCTGCTGCCGAAAGTCCGAAAGGCCGCGTTCGCCTGTCCCGAGCACGCACTGCGCATGGAGAAGGGCGAGGCCGAGGCGTCATGACGGGAAGCACTGGGGCCGACCGGCGGATGCGCACCGTGATCGTGGGTGGCTCGCTCGGCGGCGTGCGGACGGCCGCGAACCTGCGCGAGGCCGGGTATGCGGGCGCGGTTGTGCTGGTCGAGGCGGAGGCCGGCCTGCCGTACGACCGGCCACCCTTGTCGAAGGACGTATTGGCCGGCGGACGGACCCGGCAGGACATCGCGCTGACCTCTTCGGAGGATCTCACCGAGTTCGACATCGGGTTGGTCGGCGGTGTCGGCGCCACCGGTCTCGACCTCGCGGAACGTGCCGTTGAGCTCTCGGACGGGTCGATCCTCGGTTTCGACCATCTGGTCATCGCGACGGGTGCCGCGCCCCGCAGGCTGCCGCACGACTCCGCGCACGTGGCCTACCTGCGTACCTTCGACGACGCCGAGCGCATCCGCGCCTCGTTCGAGGCGGGGTGCCGGCTCGTCGTCATCGGTGGTGGCTTCATCGGGGCCGAGGTGGCGGCGGCGGCCCGGGCCCGAGGGCTCCCGGTCACCGTGCTGGAGGCGGCTCCCGTGCCGCTGGCGCGCGTGCTGGGGACCGACATCGGCCGGCTGCTCGGCGGCGTCCACGTGGAGCACGGTGTCGACCTGCGCTGCGGTGTCCAGGTGGTGGGCATCGAGGACGACGGGGATGCGGCCGTCGTGCACCTGGCCGACGGGACGGCAGTGCCCGCCGATCTCGTCGTGGTGGGCGTCGGGGCCACGCCGAACGTCGAGTGGCTGGCGGGCTCCGGCCTGACCCTCGACGACGGGGTGGTCTGCGACGAGACCTGCCAGGCGGTCGGCGCGCCGGGCGTCTACGCCGTCGGTGATGTCGCCCGCTGGTGGAACCCCCGATATGCGGCGCTGATGCGGGTCGAGCACTGGACCAACGCCGTGGAGCAGGCACAGGCGGTGGCCGACGCGATCACGGGGACCCCGCGGCCCTACGGCCACGTGCCGTACGTGTGGTCCAAGCAGTACGGGCACATGATCCAGGTAATGGGCCGGTTCGACGGTGGGGCACCGGAGATCCGCACGCCCGCGGACGGTGTTCGGGGTCTGTGTGCGTGGTCCGGCCCGTCCGGATCCGTCGAGGGCCTGCTGACCGTGGACCAGCCTCGGCTGATGGCCAAGGCGCGGCGGGCCCTGGCTGCGGGGGCGTCGGGGATCGAGCTCGCCCAGCTCGTGACCGCCCATGCCGCGACGGTTCCGCCATCCCGGATCGGCGCCGGCCGAGTCTGAGCGACATATCTGTCGAATAAAGCATCTACTATTGTGGGAAGGTCGCGGAGCAATGAAGATCGGCGTATCACTTTTCGCGCAGAATTACACCGACTGGGATCGGTACGAGGCAATGGAGGCGGACCCTTCCTTCTCCGAGCCGATCAAGGTTCCGGACTCGCAGATCTATCGCGAGCAGTTCCACCTGGGGAAGCTGGTGGAGCCGCTTGGTTTCGACTCGCTCTGGACGGTGGAGCACCATTTCACGCCGTACACGATGGTGAACAATCCGTTCCAGTTCCTGTCGTACTTCGCGGCGTGCACGGAATCCATCGAGATGGGAACGATGGTCGTCGTCGCGCCGTGGCACGACCCCATCCGCGTGGCGGAGAGCATCATCGCGCTGGACTACATGCTCGACGGCCGCAAGGCGAAGATCGGTTTCGGGCGCGGCTTGGGGGACCGTGAGTTCAACGGGCTGCGCAGCAACATGGACGACTCACGAGAGCGATTCCTGGAGACGATCGACATCGTGCGCCTGGGGCTGTCCGAGGAGTGGTGGTCCTACGACGGCAAGCACTACCAGATCCCGCGCCTCACGCTGCGGCCGCAACCCAGGACGGACGGCCTCGCCGACAACCTCTACTGCTCGTGGGGGAGCCCGTCGACGCTGCCCATTGCGGCGAACGCCGGACTCAAGCCGATGTTCATCCCGTCGAAGGACTGGAGCCAGTATCGCGGCGAGCTGGCGCAGTTCAACCAGATCCGCGCCGGTCACGGCTGGGGGCCGGAGCGCGCGTCCGCCGTCTGCTGGGTCTACTGCGCGCCGACCGAGGCGGAGGCCTACGAGGGCGCAAGCAAGTACATGATCGAGTACGGGGACAGCGCACTGCGGCACTACAAGCTGGGGGGTGACCACTTCGGCAAGCTCAAGGGCTACGAGTACTACGCCGCGGTGAGCGACGAGATCCGCAGGGCGGAGGCGGCCGGTGCGCCGCCGCCGTCCGACGACGTGTACGTGAAGAACCACGTCTGGGGCACGCCGGAGATGTGCATCGAGAAGCTCGAGCGGATCAACGAGCAGATGGGTGTGGAGGAGCTGGTCGCCGTCATGTCGTTCGGCGGGATGCCCGTGGAGAAGGCGGAGGCCAGCATGCGCTTGTTCGCGCAGGAGGTCCTGCCGGTGGCGAAGGGCATCGAACTCGCCCCTGTGCCCGCCTGATGCCGATCGTCCATTCCGATCGTTTCGACGTCGTGCCGCACGTGGGGCACGTCCTCGACGGCAAGATCATCAGCGGGCACGGCTCGGGCACGTTCGTCAAGACCGACCCGGCAAGCGGGGAGGTCCTGGCCGAGGTCCCGAACGGCACGGCTCGTGACGTCGACGCCGCGGTCGCGAGCTGCCAGGCGGCGTTCCCGGCGTGGCGCGCGACGAACCCCGTCGCCCGGCGCCGGATCCTCCTCGCGATCGCCCGGAAGCTGCGCGAGCACGAGGAGGAGCTGGCGCTGCTGTCGGTCCTGGAGACGGGATCGATCCCCGGCTACCCGGTCACCGAGCTGCCGTCGGATTTCTACGAGTACTACGCGGGGTGGACCGACAAGAACGTCGGTCGGCTCGTGCCGTCGTACCCGCACGACGGTCTCGGCTACGTCAGCTACGAACCGCTGGGCGTCGTCGGGGCCCTGCTCTCCTGGAACGGTCCGATCGGCGCCTGCGGACTCAAGATCGCGGCTGCGCTGGCCGGGGGCAACTGCGTCGTGCTCAAGCCCTCCGAACTCGGGCCGCTCGGCCCGATCCGGTTCGTGGAACTGTGCCTGGAGGCCGGCCTGCCCGACGGCGTGCTCAACCTCGTCCAGGGTGGCCCGGAGGTCGGCACGGCGATCGTCGAGCACCCGGGGATAGCGAAGATCACCTACACCGGCGGGGGAGCGGTCGGGCGGCAGATCCTGGCGAACGCCGGGCGGCTGGGCAAATCCGTCGTGCTCGAGCTGGGCGGCAAGGCGGCGAACATCGTGTTCGAGGACGCGGACCTGGCGGTCGTCGTGCCCGCTCAGGCTGCGCTGGTCACCGCGCTGGCCGGCCAGATCTGCCTCAAGCCCGCGCGGATGCTGGTCCAGCGGTCCGTCTACGAGGAGGTCGCAGCGGGTGTCGCCGCGCACGTCGCGGCGACGAAGGTGGGGGATCCCTTCGCGCAGGGTGTGGCCATGGGGCCGCTGATCACGGCCGGGGCGCGCGACCGGGTCCGGTCCTACGTCGAGCAGGCGGAGCGGGACGGCAGCGGCGTGCTGTTGACCGGTTCCGAGGGGCTCGACGCGGGCCTGGACTCCGGATATTTCGTCCGGCCCGCCGTGTTCGGCGACGTCGACCCGGCGAGCGCGCTGGGCCAGGACGAGTGCTTCGGCCCGGTGCTCGGCCTGATCCCGTTCGACGACGAAGCGCAGGCGATCGAGATCGCGAACGCGACGCCGTACGGCCTGTCGGCCTTCGTGCAGACCCGCGACGTGAGCCGGGCCCACCGCGTGGCCGGCGCCCTCGACGCCGGCTACGTCGGGGTGAACGGCATGTTCGAGATCCGCGCCGGAGCCCCGTTCGGCGGGGTCAAGGGCAGCGGGCTCGGCTCGGAGGGTGGCATCGAGGGCATGAACGAGTTCCTGCGGCGCAAGCACACCGAGGTTTACCTGTGACGTTGGAGGGCATCTGAACTACAATACTGAATGCTGATCCGGCGATGTGGGACATAGGGGGTTGGGGTGGCCGGTACCGCGGTGGCGGACGGGACCGTGGACGCGTGCGCGTTCCACGACTGGCCGGGCACGACCACGCTCACCCCCTACATGAACCCCACCTGGCGCCGGCTGCTGGAGCGGGCGTCGGACCCGTTCGGGCCGGCCCGGATCAAGGTCAAGCCCCTCTACCCGGATCCGCTCGGCACGTGGGCGCCCGACACCTACCCCGCGTCGGGCGGTCTGCCCGGGACGGACTACGCCACCATGCGGGCCCAGCTGCTCGACGACTCGTCGCTGAGCCGGGTCGTGCTCGGCTACGACGAGGCCTTCCTGGTCACGGCGATCGCCAATCACTACATCGGCCAGCAGGTCACCAGCGCTGTCAACCGGTGGACGGAGGAGGAGTGGCTGGCCCGGGATCCCCGCCTGCTGGCCTACATCCTGATCTCGTCGGCGCTGCCCGAGGAGGCGGCAACGGAGATCCGGCGGGCGGCGCGCAACGAGCGGATGGTCGGCGTGCACCTGGGCGCCAACATCCTGGGCAAACCGCTGGGGAATCCGCTCTACCACCCGATCTACGAAGCGGCGGCCGACCACGGCATCCCGCTCGTGCTCCAGGTGGGCAGCGACTACAACGCGCCTGACCTCTTCTGCCCGCCACCCGGCGGTCCGATGGCGACGGTGGGGGAGTTCCGTGCCCTCGAGGCGCGCCCACTGGCCTCGCACGTGATCAGCATGATCTCCCAGGGTGTCTTCGAGAAGTACCGGGACCTGAAGGTCCTGCTCGTCGGCGGTGGCGTGGCGTGGGTGCCGGACGCCGTCTGGCGTGCCGACTACCGGTTCAAGTCCATGGCGCACGAGGTGCCGTGGTTGCGCAGGCAGCCCAGCGAGTACTTCCTCGAGCACGTCCGCATGACCACGTACGGGCTCGAGGTCCCGGACGGTGCCGCGCTCGGTCCGGTCCTGCGGTCGCTGCCGGGCCTCGACGACACGATCGTCTACGCGAGTGGCTACCCGAGACGGGACTGGCAGCGGCCGACGGACGTGGCGCCGCTGTTCGACGGGTTCGGCACCGAGCAGATCTTCCGGCGCACGGCCGAGGACTTGTTCGGGTCCGGCAGGTCGGCCGCCACCAAGGAGGACTGAGGAGCCATGGCTCGCTATACGGGACCGATCGTCGACGTGGACATCCACCACACCTGGACGTCGCCGACCGAGATCATCGACTACCTGCCACAGCGGTGGCGCGACTACGTGAACGGCGACGGCCGGACGCGGACCTCGGTGGCCCCGCCGTCGAGCCACGTGTTCACGCTGCTGGACGCGGTCGGCACGCGCCTGGACGCGATGCCCGAGGTCGGTCCGGCCGGCTCCGACCACGACCTGCTGCGCGCACAGCTGTTCGACCGGTACGTCGACGACTACCGCGGCGTCATGACGTTCAACATCGGTGCGGAGGCGGGGCACTTCAACCCGTACCTGTCGGCGGCGCTGTGCGAGGCGATCAACACCTGGAACGTCGAGCGCTGGCTACCCCGCGACGACCGGTTCTACGGCTCGCTCCTGCTGCCCAGCAACAACGTCGAAGCATGCGTGGCGGAGATCCACCGGCTCGGCGACCACCCGCGGATGGTCGGCGTGCTCTTCCCGATCAACCCGATGGGCCGCCCGCTCGGGGACCTCGCCTTCCACCCGATCTACGAGGCCTGCGTCGAGCACGACCTGTCGCTCGAGCTGCACGTCAACTCAGCCGACACGGCCTCCGTGCGCTCTGGCGTCGGCACACCGGGCAGCTACCTGGAGCACTCCATCCGGCTCTCGGATCCGGCGATGCACTACCTCACCAGCGTGATCGTCAACGGTGTGTTCGAGACGTACCCGGCTCTCCGGATGCTCGTCAAGGAGTACGGGACGACCTGGCTGCCGCACATGATCTGGAAGCTCGACAAGAGCTACGAGATGTTGCGCCTCGAGTCCCCCTGGG
>Ga0307513_10007400_pt1 | contig 14247 bp, 13 predicted proteins | sample 15_EM_MG_FD_202174 | JGI IMG/M metagenome (GOLD analysis project Ga0307513, IMG submission 202174) | Populus trichocarpa ectomycorrhiza microbial communities from riparian zone in the Pacific Northwest, United States - 15_EM | ecosystem: Host-associated > Plants > Roots > Unclassified | place... | reverse complement strand
CGCCTCCCACATCCGCAGGTACGCCTCGGCACCGTTGGTCATGTCCTCGACGAACCGGTCGGCGTCCGGCCCTGCCGCGGCGCGCACCGAGTCGATCCAGTCCGGCACCATGCCCTCCTGGGCCAGCCCGTCCTTGTTCAGGTCCCAGGTGCGTTCACCCCACACCTGGCGGTCCAGCGTCGCCTGCCCGTCCAGCGAGGTGAACGGGTAGGTCATCGGAGAGCTCCCCGGGCGCGGCAGCCCGGTGTGCAGGCCGTTGAGGTCCGATCCGTACCCGTAGGCGAACGGCCTGTCCGACGGGGCTGCCGCCCGCGTTTCCTTCCACGCGGTCAGCGTGCTCTTCGGGTCCAGCAGGATCGGCGTGATCATTCCGCCGAGTGCCAGCACCCGCTGGTTGTAGCCGGTGTCCATCCAGCTGTGCGAGGAGATCACACCCGGGTACCGGGCCGCTTCCAGCACCGTGAGCGCTTGATCGGCGGCCTTCACGCTCATGTGGTCGACCTCGACGATCATGCCCCGCTTCATCAGTCCCTTGAGCAGGTACTCGCCCAGGTTGGACAGCCCGATCGGGTTGCAGTGCGGCCCGGCCGGATACACCGGCAGCGTGATCGGCTTCAGGATCGAGGTCACGTTCGCGAGCAACGTGGTCAGGATCGCCGGATCGGAGATCGCGATCGTGTTGTCGTGCCGTGGACCGGTGCAGGTCTGGGCCTGCCAGAACTGGCCGGTGGTGAGGAAGTTGCCGATGTTCACGACCGCTCCGGTGGCGCCGGAGTCGTAGCGCACCCCGCACAACGCGTTGTCGTACTTGTGGCACAGGAACATGCTGCGCACGCCCGCCGCGTGCATCTCGTCCAGGCCCTTGTCGATGTCCGCCGTCGTGCAGTTGGGCGCGTCCAGCGTGCGCCCGCATCCGAACGGCTCGCTCGCCTCGATGCCCATGATCACCGCCAGCTTGCCCTCGGAGATCACCTGCCGGGCCTGCGCCGGGCTCTCGACGATCCGGTACCAGCCCTTGCCCGGCCCGCCGTACTGCTGGTCGATGTAGGCCTGCAGGCCGCGCGTCTCCTGGTTGATCCGCCGGATGTTGCTCATGTCGTCGCAGGCCGAGCGGATGGTCGTGTAGATCATGCACAGGCCGCGGTTGGTGGTGGCGTCGTTGACGTACACCCGCGCGCCCGAGCGCCACAGCCGTTCCAGGCCCTTGTAGTAGGTCTGGTTGTGCATCTGCGAGGTCGGCTTCGGCCAGTCCTTGAACGTCGGCCAACCCCTGGTGTCGTGCGGGGTCAGCGGCAGCTGGCCGCTGGAGAGCTGCTCGAACCAGGCCGGGATGCCGGCCGGGTTGTGCTCGGGGCAGTCGACCATCGCCTTCGTCACGCCGGCCGGATCGAACGTCTTGCCGCAGAACGGGCCCTGCCCGAAACCGGCGTAGGAGAACTCGTGGTTGTGGCTCTGGAACAACCCTTTCACCGGCTCGCCGACCGGGTTGTCCGGGAAGGCGAACCCGGTGACGTTCACGTCCGCCTCGGGACCGGTCGAGGCCGGCGCCGCGCACTTCACCAGCGGCGGAAGGCAGAACTCGGCGGGAGCGGCCTCGGCGACCCCGGCCCCGAGTGGCGTGCCGGTGCCGAAGAGCACCGACGCGCAGATCAGGAGGGCGGCGACGATGCCGAGTGCGGCACGGCGACGTTCGGGTCTCATGGGTTCTCTCCGGGCTGGGGAGCGGGGGACGGGGGAGCGGCGTCTGCGGGTACCTGACACCTCGGGGCCTTGGTGGCGGCATCGGCCACCGCGGCACTGCCAGGCACTCCTGCGAACGGGTTCTGCGCCGGATCGGGCAACGCAGCGAGCCGTTCGACGATCTGTTGGTAGCTCTTCTCGAACGCTGCGGGATTCGCGCCGTCGGCCTGCTCGGCGATCGACTTCGCGTCGACGAACGCGGCCCGCATGGCGTGCAGCCCATCGGTCATCCGGGCGGTGGCCTGCTCGGCTGCGGCGTCCGGTGCGGTGCCCAGCTGCTCGAGGTCGTGCACGGCGCGGTCGGTGCCGGCGATCGCGCGATCGGCCCACGTGATCATCTCGGTGCGCCGGACGGCGGCGTCGGTGAGCGCGTCGCTCGGCGCCGGACCGACCGAGGTTCCGAGGGTGACCAGCGCGCCGCAGAATCCGTCGGCCCACGTCACGGGGTCGGACGCGCATCCCGCCAGCGTTGCTGCTGCCACGACGGGGATCAGCAGCTTCCCGAGTCGGCGCATCGTCACCTCACGTCGTACGGGTTGGCGGGAATCGGGATGACCGTGGCCGACTGCACCTCGACGGCCGGGATGTTGCCGTTCTCGGAGGTGGCGCTGCCGGGCCGCAGCCGGGCGCGCACCCGCAGCCAGGTGTCGGGGGCATGGCCTGCGGTCCCGCCGCCGAGCACCCGCACCTTGATCCCCTGCGCGTCGGCGGCGCAGCAACTGATCGTCATGCGAGCCAGCACCGGCGCCCCGTCCAGGTCGGCCACGAATCCGGCGATGGTCACGTCCCGGCCGTCGAGGGTGCTGGGCGCGTACACCGCCCGGTCGACGAGCTCCGAGAGCGACAGCTCCGGCGCCTCGCCCGGCGGGAGTGCCGGCATCGCGGACTGCCGGGCGGCGTTCGCGGTACCGGTCAGTGCATCGGCCCCGAGCGCGGGCGGTGCGACCAGCAGGATGGTGAGCACCGGGACGAGCAGCAACCAGGTGCTCCGGGAGCCGTGAGTGTGCTGCGGTACTCCGCTGCGCAGATCCCGCACGATGGCGAGCAGCCCGAGCGCCACGATCACGCCGCCACCGGCCAGCACCAGCCAGTGGTGCGCCGGCTTGACGTAGCGCAGGTCGGCGCCGGTCAGCGCGAGCTTGAGCAGCGCACCGCCGACGAGCACGAGCAGCACGTTCTGGGCGTTGCGGCGCATCAGCCCACCCCGAGCACGACGAGGCCGACGGCGCACGCGCACACCACGGCGACGAGGAAGGTCGCCGGCGCGAACCGCAGCGCGAACCGACGACCGAACGTGCCGGCCTGTAGCGCGAACAGCTTGAGGTCGATCGCCGGGCCGACCACGAGGAACACCAGCCGGGGCAGCATCGGCAGCCCGGTCAGCGCGGCCGCGACGAACGCGTCGGCCTCGCTGCACAGCGAGAGCACGACGGCGAGCGCGGCCATGGTGAGCACGCCGAGCAGGAGATTTCCGGCCAGCCCGGTGAACACCGCGGGCGGCACGAGCGTGGTGAGGGCTGCGGACGTGAGCCCGCCGATCACCAGGAAGCCGCCGGCCTCGGCGAGGTCGTGGCGAGCCGTCTCGGTGAACGTCGTGAAGCGGCTGGTGCCCGGAGCGGGGGAGCAGCGGTCCAGCACCCGCTGCGCGATCCAGCCGGCCTGTCCGAAGCGCAGCCAGAGCAGGCCCATCACGATCGCCGTGAGCAGCGATCCGAGGAACCGGGCCAGCACCATCTCGGGCTGGCCGGGGAAGGCGACGGCCGTGGCGACCAGCACGATCGGATTGACCGCCGGGGCAGCCAGCAGGAACGTGAGGGCGGCCGCGGTGGGTACGCCCTGGCCGATCAGCCGGCGCGCCACCGGCACCGAGGCGCACTCGCACCCGGGCAGCGCCATCCCGGCGAGCCCCGCGACCGGCACCGCCGCCGGCCCGGCCGGGAGCAGCCTGGCCAGCGTCGACGGCGGGACGAACGCCGTGATCGCGCCCGAGAGCAGCACCCCGAGCACCAGGAACGGCAACGCCTGCACGCAGACCGCGACGAACACGGTGGCGCCGGTGCGCAGGCCCGGCGCGTCGACGAGCCGGGCGATCGGGGTCTGCAGCAGAGCCGCGACGACGAGCACGGCGCACAGCACGGGGAGCGACCCGATCCACGGCTTCCGCGGCGGCACGGAGATCGTGTCGTCCACCACCGCTGCAGGGGCACCCATCTTGGACCTCCGACCAAGTCGCACCGATTGCGTAACGCCGCCCGGCGTTCGCCGGTTACTCCTCAGTAGTCGATTCCTCCGTATTGCCGCGGCGCGCTAGGCCACGGACCGGATCCGATGCACCAGCAGGGCTCCCGCCAGGCACAGGACGCCCGAGACGACGAACAGCGCCGGATAGCCGCCGGGGCTGACGACGATCGGGGCCGCGAGCGCCGGGGCCAGCACCTGCGGCATGGAGTTGGCGACGTTGAGCACGCCCATGTCCTTGCCGGCCGCGGCCCCGTCCGGCAGCACGAGCGTGATCAACGAGAAGTCGACGGCGGTGAAGATCCCCGTGCCGAACCCGAGCACCGCCGCGACGACGAGCAGCACACCCCAGGTCGGTGCAACGGCCAGCAGCACCGACCCGGCGGCCATCACCACACCGGCTGCCGAGACGAAGATCCGTCGCCGGTCCAGCTTGTCGGACCAGCGCCCGGACACGAGCACGGCCAGCGGGGTGCACACCGTGGTGACGCCGGTGACCAGGAGCAGGTCGGCCTCGGCGTGCTCGCTGCGGAGCACATCGCGCAGGAAGTACAGGAGATAGACGGTGGCCGCGGCGTAGCCGAGGTTGATGAGGAACCGGGTCAGCCACGCCCAGGCGAAGTCCGGGTGCCGGCGGGGGCTCACCCAGAACCCGCGCAGGAACGTGCCCCACTGCCACGCCGGGGGAGGATCCTCGGTCCGGTCGTCGCGTTGCCCGATGACGAACGGCACCAGGCCGAGCAGCATCACGACCGCGCAGACCGCATAGCCGGCCGGTCCGGGGACCAGCGTGGCGAGTCCGGTCGCGACCAGCACCCCGACCAGCTGGGCCAATCCGAGGTAGCCGGACACCGCGCCGCGCTGCGCCCGCGGTACCTGGTCGGGGACGACCGCGGTGAGGGCCGCCCACGGGGCGTTCATCGCGGTCTGCACCAGCGCCCAGCCGAGCACCATCACCGGGAGGGACGGTGCGGTGGCGAGCACCAGCAGCCCGAGCGCGCCGGCCCCGCCTCCGATGACGATCCACGGCACCCGGCGGCCGAAGCGGGACATCGTCCGGTCCGACAGTGCACCCCACAGCGGGTTCGCGACCAGGGAGAGCGCCGCGCCGACCGCGGAGACCATGCCCAACGCGGCTTCCTTCGCATCCGGGGCGAGTGCGGCGGCCTGGTTGGGCAGCAGGATCTGGATCGGCCCGAAGAGCCCGATCATGACGGCCAGCCAGGCCAGGTTGAACCGGAGGGCCCAGGAACGGGTCACCGGTTGTGTAGGGATCACGGCTCAGCCCTGGATGAGGTACTGGAACCAGGTGTACGAGTCCTTCGGGGTGCGCTTCAGCGTCGCGTAGTCGACGTGCACCAGGCCGAAGCGCTGCGTGTACCCCTCTGCCCATTCGAAGTTGTCGGTGGGCGACCAGTGCCAGTAGCCGCACACGTCGACGCCCTGCTCCATCGCGGTGTGCAGTGCGCGGATGTGCGCTTCGAGGTAGGCGATCCGGCCGTCGTCCCGGACCCGGCCGTCGGCGTCGGGTTCCTCCGTGCCCGGCTGCTGGGACGTGCCGTTCTCGGTGATGATCACCGGCGGCAGCCGGTCGCCGTAGCGCTCGTGCAGCGCTACGAGGATCTCGCGCAGCCCGTCGGGATCGATGTCGCCGCCCAGCCCCGTCTTCGGCAGTCCTGTCTCGACCTGGACGAACGGGACGTCGTCGGTGACGTGGCCCTGCCCGCCGACCCGGCGGTGCGGGGTGTCGGGCGCGCCCCACGTGGTCGGGCTGTAGTAGTTCACGCCGTAGAAGTCCAGCGGCGCGGAGATGATCGCGAGGTCGTCCGCGACCGGTCCCGGCATGGCGGCGTCGACGCCCTCGGGGTAGCGACCGAGCAGCATCGCGTCGCCCCAGAGCCAGTTGAGCAGCCCGTCGGCGAGCTCGGCCGCCGCGACGTCGGCCGGCCGGTCGGTCGCAGCGCGCTGCGGTGCGTGCGGGTTGGCGGTGCCGATGCTCCGCGCGCCGGCTGCCCGCAAGGCCTGCACCGCGAGCCCGTGCGCGAGCAGCTGGTGGTGCGCCGTGGGCAGCGCGTCGAAGCCCAGGCGCTGTCCTGGCGCGTGCTCACCGGTGGCGTAGCCCATCATCGTGAGCACCATCAGCTCGTTGAGCGGGATCCAGTGGGCCACCCGGTCCGCGAGCCGGTCCGCGACGATCGCGGCGTACTCGCCGAACCGCAGCGCGGTGTCCCGGTTGAGCCACCCGCCGGCGTCCTCGATCGGTGTCGGGGTGTCCCAGTGGTAGAGCGTGATCGCCGGGTCGAGCCCGGCGGCGCACATCTCGTCGACGACCCGGTCGTAGAAGTCCAGCCCATGCTGGTTCGCCGCGCCGCTGCCCGTCGGTTGGATCCGCGGCCACGCGACCGAGATCCGGTAGACCTGCGCGCCGAGCTCCCGGACCAGGCCGATGTCCTCGGCGTAGCGGTGGTAGAAGTCCGTGCCCACGGCTCCTGAGCTGCCGTCCACGACGGTGCCGGGGGAGCAGAACTCGTCCCAGGTCGATCGGCCCCGGCCGTCGGCGTCCAGTGCGCCCTCGGTCTGGTAGCTGGAGGCGCCCACGCCCCAACGGAAGTCGGCAGGGAAGCGTGGCAGGCGGTCGCTCATGAGGGCCTCTCGGCAGCGGGTGACGGGGAGGGCCGCCAGGATGTGCCGTCGCAGCCGCGGAGGTCAATGCTTTCGGACGACTTTTTTGGTCACGTGACTAGTCACGTGACCAATGACGGGTAGGATTGCGGGATCATCGCCAGGAGGACGACATGGCACGACGACTCGTCGAGGACCGCCGCGCGGCGCTGCTGGCCGCAGCGGTCACCGTGATCGCCCGCGACGGCATCGCGGCAGCGAGCTCGCGGGCGATCGCCCGCGAGGCGGAGATCCCCACCGGCGCCTTCCACTACTGGTTCGGCACCCTGTCCGAGCTGCACATCGGCCTGAGCGAATGGCAGATCGAACGGGACGTCGCCGTCATCGACGCCGCGCTCGATCGCTGCGGCCGCTCCCGGCGCACCGACCTGGACCACGTCCTCGACCGGATGCTGCAGGAGATCTGGGCTAGCGTGGAGGAGTTCCCGGAGGCCAGCGTCGCGTCCGACCAGCTCACCCAGCAACTGCTCTGCGATCCCGACACCGCACCGGTCGCCCACCGGCAGCAGGAGCGATACCTGGCCGCGGTGCGGGATGCGCTCGTCCGGATCGCGGAGATCGCGCAGGTTCGGTGGACCACGCCGCTGCCGGTGCTCACCCGCATGACGATGGCGTTCATGGACGGCCTCACCCACGAATGGGTCGTCGACCGCAACAGCCGACACACCAAGCAGGCACTGCGCGCGTTCTGCACGGCGCTGCAGACCTTCGCCGCGCCGGCCGAGTAGCCGTCAGGCGGTCACGCGCTCCCGCCGGACCGGCGTCGCCCGGCGGATGCGCCCCCACGGCTTCACCACCGACAGGATCGTCGCGACGAGCAGCGAGGTCGGGGCGACGACAGCCGGGTAGATCAGGTCGGCGACGGCCGTCGGCGCCGGCTCGGCGCCCGCGGCGAGTGCCGCACCGTAGGCGGCCACGTCGGGCAGCATCGGCGCGAGCACGAAGCAGACGAGCACCACCAGCACCAGGGTGATCGCGAGCTTCGCCGCCACCCACCAGTACGTCACCACGCCCCACTTCGTCCCCAGACTCAGCAGCAGCCCGGTGGCCAGCGCGAGCAGGCTCGCCACGATCAACGGCCAGCCCAGGAACGTGCCCAGCGCGCGGTACGCGAGCGCGACCGTGTCGCGGTCACCCGCGAGGATCCCGGTGAACACCAGGATCGTCTTGGCCGCGTCCAGCCCGATCCACGCCGCGCTCGACACGACGTGGGCGACGACGGCGGCCTTCCGGGCCCTGGGCTGCAGCTTCATGGGAAAGATCCTGCGGGCACCCCCGTCCTCGCACATCGGCCGGCAGATGACAGCGGGCCTACCCCCCGGGGAGTAGACGCGTGGGGCCACAGCCGCCCGATGTTGCGGTGATCAAGGGCAAAAGGTTGCTGTTCGATCTTCGGCGACGACCATTTGCCCTTGATCACCGGACGTCGGCCGGCGATCAGGCCGCGGCGCGCTCACCCATCGGCCGGCGCCGCGCCGCCGGGTCGACCAGCGACTGCGGCTGCCACGCGCCGTCGGCCCGGTAGGCGTCGGTTCCCGGCGCCACGATCTCGTCGATGCGGTCCATGACGGTGTCGTCGAGGAGCAGGTCGGCGCCGGACAGCAGCCCGTCGAGCTGCTCCATCGTGCGCGGCCCGATGATCACCGAGGTGACGCCGGGGTGGGCGGCCGCGAAGGCGACGGCGAGCTGCGGCAGGGTCGTGCCGAGGTCGTCGGCGACGGTCGCGAGCTGTTCCACCTTCTCCAGCTTCGCCACGTTCTCCGGCAGCGCCGGATCGAAGCGGAACGGTGTGATCGCGGCCCGGCCGCTCGTCATGTCGATCTCGCGGCCCTTGCGGATCTTCCCCGAGAGGTAGCCCGACGCGAGCGGGCTCCAGGTGAGCACGCCCATGCCGAGCTGCTGGCAGACGGGCAGCAGCTCGGTCTCGATGCCGCGGGCCAGCAGCGAGTACGGCGGCTGCTCGGTGCGGAAGCGCATCAGGCCGCGATCGAGCGCGACGTGATGGGCCGTCACCACCTGCGACGGCTGGAACGACGAGCAGCCGAACGCGCGGATCTTGCCCTGCTGCGCGAGGGCGGAGAGGGCGGAGAGGGTCTCCTCGACGTCGGTGCGGTGGTCGGGCCGGTGGACCTGGTAGAGGTCGATCCAGTCGGTGTCGAGCCGGCGCAGGCTCTGCTCCACCGCCTGCACGATCCAGCGGCGCGAGTTGCCGCCCCGGTTGGGGCCCTCCTGGCCGTGCGGCGGGAAGTGGAACTTGGTCGCCAGCACGACGTCGTCGCGGCGGCCGGCCAGCGCCTTGCCGGTGATGACCTCGGATTCGCCGATCGAGTACATGTCGGCCGTGTCGACGAAGTTGACGCCCCGGTCGAGCGCGGAGTGGATGATCTTCACGCAGTCGTCGTGGTCGGGGTTGCCGACCGATCCGAACATCATCGTGCCGAGGCAGTGGGTGCTCACCTCGAGGCCGGTGCCCCCCAGTACGCGGTATCTCATGCGCCCGCACGGTAGGGCTTCGAGCGCGCTCGAACGCAAGCGTCAGCCGGGGATCGACACTGCCTCGACGGCCCGTCCCGCGCGCAGCACCTCGCGCACACCCAGGTCGGGGCCGAGCACCACGAGATCGGCCCGCAACCCGGGTGCGAGCGCGCCGACCTCGTCGGCGAGGCCGAGCACCCTGGCGGGGTTGGCGGCCGTCATCGCGACCGCCCGCAGCAGCGCGTCGGTGCGCGGTACCTCGGCGTTCGCGACGATCAGGGCGAACAGGTCCGCAGTGGTCGCGGTGCTGCCCGCGATCGGGCCGGGGGGTGACCCGGCGAGGCGGGCGACCCGGTCGGTGACCGTCACCTGCAGCGCACCGAGGTGGTAGTCGCCGTCGGGCATGCCGGCGGCGGCCATCGCGTCGGTGACGGCGGCGACCCGGCTGCTGCCAGCGGCGGCCAGCACGTGCGTCCACAGCGCCGGATGGACGTGCAGCCCGTCGGTGACCAGCTCCACGACGACCCGCGGATCCTCCATGAGCGCGATCGCAGGGCCGGGCTCGCGGTGGTGCACCGGCGCCATCGCGTTGAACAGATGGGTGCCCACCCGCGCGCCCGCCGCGATCGCCTCGCGGGTGAGCGCGTAGCTGGCGTCGGTGTGGCCGACCGCCGCGACGGCACCGGCGTCGACGACCTGCCGGATCGCGTCCAGCGCGCCGGTCCGCTCGGGGGCGAGGGTGACCATCCGCACGACCCCCGAGGCCAGCAGCGGGGCCAGCTCCTCCGGATCCGGGTCGCGCAGCTGGGCCGGGTCGTGGGCACCGCAGCGGGCAGCGGCCAGCCACGGTCCCTCCAGGTGCACGCCGGCCAGCTCTCCGTCCGCGACGAGCTCGGCGAGCGCAGCCACATCGCGGCGGAGCTCCGCACGACCCGCCGCCACCAGGCTCGCGACCGACGTGGTGGTGCCGTGCGCGCGGTGGAAGCGGATCGCGCGCAGCGCCTCCGCCGGATCGCCCCCGGTGAACGCCGCGCCCGCCCCGCCATGGACGTGCTGGTCGACGAACCCGGGCACGAGCACGGCGTCGGCGCCGAGATCGCGCCGCTCCGGTGCGGCCGGCGGGTCGTCATGGCCCACGGCGGTGATCCGGTCGCCGTCGACGGTGAGCCAGCCGGGTGCCGCCTGCCCGGCGGCTACCACGGTGCCAGCGGTGAACAGGGCTTTCACAGGGTTTCCGTGATCTTCCGCAGCCCGCGCGGTGCGTCCGGGTCGCCGCCGCGGTCGACGGCGACGTGCCGGGCGAGCTGCTGCAGCGGCAGGATCTCCAGGATCGGCGACAGCCGCTCCGGCACGCCGGGCGGCAGGGCGATGCCCGCGGCGCCGGCCGCCACCGCATCGGGTCGACCGAACACGCACACGTCGGCGTCGAGCTCGCGCAGCCGCGCCAGCGCGGCCCCCATGGCGTCGCCGCCGACCCCGGCGGCCACCACGGCCAGCACCGGCACCTGCGGCTCGACGAGCGCCAGCGGGCCGTGCAGGAGATCGGCGCCGGAGAACGCCTGCGCCGACACGTACGCGGTCTCCATCAGCTTGAGCGCCGCTTCCCGCGCGGTGGCGTAGGAGTAGCCGCGGCCGGTGGTGAGCATGCGCTGCGCGAACCGGTACCGGACGGCGAGCGCGGCGATCTCCGCGTCGCGCTCGACCAGCACCGATCCGAGATCGGGCAACGAGGCGACGGACCCGTCGGGGTTGCCGCGCACCCCCATGAGCAGCTCGTGCAGCGCCAGCAGCTGCGCGGTGTAGGACTTGGTGGCGGCCACCGCCCGCTCCGCGCCGGCCAACACGTCGACGTGGTGGTGCGCCGCCGTGGCGAGCGCGGACGCGGCGTTGTTGGTGACGGCGACGGTGAGCGCGCCGCCGGCCCGCCCCACCTCGAGGCAGCGCACCAGGTCGGGGGAGCCGCCGGACTGGCTCACGCCGATCATGAGCACGTCGCGCAGGTCGGGGCGGGCGCCGTACGCCGTCATCGTGGACGGGGAGACGAGCCCGGCCGGTAGCCCGAGCTCGATCTCGATCAGGTACTTGGCGTAGAGCGCGGCGTGGTCGCTGGTGCCGCGGGCCACCAGCAGCACCATCCGGGGCTGCTGCGCGCGGATCGCGGCGACCGCCTCGGCGAGACCCGCCTCGGGGCCGTCGGCGAGGAACCGCCGCCACACCTCGGGCTGCTCGGCGATCTCGGCGGCCATCAGCGCACCCGCTGCTGCCTGTTGTTCATCGATCTGAACGGTCACGATGCCACCCCCGCGGCGAGTTGTTCGGCCAGCCGCACCGCCCCGCGGACGGGTGCGGCCGTGAGTACGTCGACGGCGACGCCGGGCAGCCGCCGCTGCACCGCCGCCACCAGTGCGGGCCGGTGCGTCGCGAAGCCGCCGGCCACGACCACCGGCCCGGCGATCCCGAGCCGGTCCAGCACCCGCCCGGCGAGCGTGGCGAGCGCGGCCGCGGCGGTGTCCATGATCCGCTCGGCGGCCGGGTCGCCGCGCTCGGCGAGCTCGGCCACCACCCCGGCGCGGCGGGCCCAGTACCGCTTGTCGGACGTCGCGTAGACGTGGTCGACGAGCAGCTCGCGCCCGGCGATCCCGCAGTCCGTGACCAGCGCGGCGGTGAGGGCGTCGACCGGTTCCCCGCGGTCCATGGCGTGCAGCGCGTGCCGCACGGCGTCGAGCGCGACCTGGTAGCCGCTGCCCTCGTCGCCGAGGATGTGCCCCCAGCCGCCGGCCCGGGCGTGCTGCCCGTCCGGCCCGGCACCCCACGCCACCGAGCCCGTGCCGCTGATCAGCGCCACCCCGGTGGCGCGGCCGGCCGCGGCGAGGATGAGGCGCGCATCGTGCACGACCTCGACCCGCGCGCCCGGCACGTGCCCGGCGATGAGGTCGCGCACGATCCCTTCGGTGACGGGGGAGTCGGCGCCCGCGGCGCCCGCGCAGACCGCTTCCACCCCGTCGACCCCGACCGCGGTGAGCACCTCGCCCAGCCGCACACCGGCGGTCGGCGGGCCGACCGCGGCGATGTTGGCGCTGGCCCCGTCGGCCTCGGCGACGACGACACCATCGACGCTGCGGACGGCCCGCGTGGTGGACCCGCCCACGTCGAGCCCGATCACCGCAACCATCGCACCTCCGGGCTAGATGTTTGGTCTAATTCGAGTTGCAGTCTACGCATCCGTCAAGGTCTCGCGGGCACACTGTGCGGATGGCCGACGCCGTCCCCGTCACCTGCGCGCAGTGCGCCGCAGAGCGCCGTCCCGACGACCCGGCGGCGCTTGCCTGGGCATGCACACGAGATGGTTCCGAGACGTCCTGGCTCTGCCCCGACTGTGCGCGACACCACGTCCGCGACATCGAGGCACGCCTCGACCGGGAATGGTGGGAGCAGCCACGACGTAAGTTGTGAACATGCAGACCTGGACATCCGCCGATCTCCCCGTCCTGGCCGGCGAGGGACCGCCGTTGCGGCTCTACGACCGCGCGACCGACCGCATCCGGCCGACGGCCCCCGGCCCCACGGCGACGATGTACGTCTGCGGCATCACCCCCTACGACGCCACCCACCTCGGTCACGCCGCCACCTACCTGGCGTTCGACCTGGTCAACCGGCTCTGGCGGGACCTCGGCCACGACGTGCACTACGTGCAGAACGTGACCGACATCGACGATCCGCTGCTCGAGCGCGCCGCCCGTGACCACGACGACTGGATCGTGCTCGGCATGCGGGAGACGGCGCTGTTCCGCGAGGACATGGAGGCGCTGCGGGTGCTGCCGCCGCAGCACTACATCGGCGCAGTCGAGGCGATGGCGGAGATCTCCGAGCTGGTCGGCAAGCTGCTGGCCGGTGGCGCCGCCTACCGCGTCGACGATCCCGAGTACCCCGACGTCTACTTCGACATCACCGCCACCGGGCGGTTCGGCTACGAGTCGAACTACGACGAGGCCACGATGCTGAAGCTCGCCGCTGAGCGCGGCGGCGACCCGGAGCGGCCCGGCAAGCGCAACCCGCTCGATCCGCTGCTGTGGCGCATGGCCCGTGACGGCGAGCCGTTCTGGGAGTCGGAGCTGGGCGCGGGCCGTCCCGGCTGGCACGTGGAGTGTGCAGCGATCGCGCTGAACCGCCTCGGCGAGCAGATCGACCTCAACGGCGGCGGCTCCGACCTGATCTTCCCGCACCACGAGTGCGGTGCCGCGCACGCCGAGGCCTTCACCGGGGTGTCGCCCTTCGCCCGGCACTACACGCACGCCGGCATGATCGGGCTGGACGGCGAGAAGATGTCGAAGTCGCGGGGCAATCTCGTGTTCGTCTCGAAGCTGCGCGCCGAGAAGGTCGACCCGAACGCGGTCCGTGCCGCCCTGCTGGCCGGGCACTACCGCAGCGATCGCGAGTGGACGCCCGCCCTGCTCACCACGGCCGAGGAGCGACTGGCCAGGTGGCGCGAGGCCGTCGCGCTACCGGCCGGTCCCGCCGCCGAGGACCTCGTGCAGCGCCTGCGCACCCACCTCGCCGACGACCTGGACACCCCGGCCGCCCTGGCCGCGGTCGACGGGTGGGTGGCCGAGGCGCTCGAACGCCGCGGCACGGACACCGCGGCCCCGGCGCTGGTCCGCTCGGCCGTCGACGCGTTGCTCGGGATCGCGCTCTAACAGCGTCGATCTGCGGGCGCATCGTCGTCACCCGAATGCCGTCCGATGACTACGCCGCGTGCCAGAACTGGCTGCGACGGGCGCCGGTCACGCGCTCATCGAAACCTCTTGGCGGATTCGATACTGCCCGGTATCGAGGCAGGATGAGATGGTGATCACAGATCCCCGGCAGCCCGGCTACCGCTACCCACGGCCGGGGGAACGGTTCTGGCACCGCCCGTGGCGGCAGCGCGTCACGGTGATCTCCGACGACTCCGGAAGGGTCGGCGAGCACGATCGCGCCGCCGAGGTCACCGTCCTGATCGACGCGACCGGCGAGCCTGCCGTCGCCAACCTCTGTTCCCTGGAACAAGCGCCCTGACTCCGGCGTCCTAATCCGGCGGCTCGGGCACCTCCTTGTCGGCGGGCACGTCCTCGT
>Ga0307513_10007399_pt1 | contig 14247 bp, 10 predicted proteins | sample 15_EM_MG_FD_202174 | JGI IMG/M metagenome (GOLD analysis project Ga0307513, IMG submission 202174) | Populus trichocarpa ectomycorrhiza microbial communities from riparian zone in the Pacific Northwest, United States - 15_EM | ecosystem: Host-associated > Plants > Roots > Unclassified | place... | reverse complement strand
ATCGTGATTGCAGGAAGGCTATCGCTCTTGGGTTTTGTATTTAAACCAGTCTCCTGGCTAGCAGGAGACAGCAGACTTCGACAGACCTTCAGTCTAAGAATACACTTAGTTGAACGGCAATCCCTGAGTTCTATTTGTCCTTCAACTATTATCTCTTGCCTCCGGTCCCTTGAAGCCTCCCTTAGCACCAGCGCTAGCAGGTCTATTGCCTGTCCTATTCTATTTTCGTTAGACAGGAATAAACCTATTACACTATCTCACGAGATAGTATCCTCCGACGGATCACTCAAGACAAGCAAGCCAGTTCCGTACTATCTGAAGAACTAGTATTTCCGTACGCCCTATTATAAAGTAGAACTACTTACTTTAGTATATGACTATCGTTGCCTGTTGCATAACGACCAAACGATAGGATTGTTACATAAATAGATAGGGTGCCGTCCTCAGCCCAAACGCAAGAAAGCGCTCCGCGTAGTATCGGTTCTGCCAATGAAATCCTAGTAGAGGTGAGTCTTCTGGGGAAATGGGTATGTGCCGAAATGCTGACTCAAAATCTCTCTTAATCAGAATGCAGTTCCTCCCACAGGTTTGCACTGCACGGATAGCCTCTTCAATCCCGCTGTACTGTATAACACCCTAGGCTTCAGGTATCACGCTATTAATTGAGCTCTCCTCAGCACTGGGGTAAGAGAGGTGGTGAATTCTCCATTTACTTCCCTCATATTTGTCGGTCAAACCGAGTGGCGATGTGGTGTAGTTGTAAGGTAAGCTTCCACGATCCTGGTATTCTTCTAAGCGGTTTTTCTTGAGCTCTGATGCTATGTCTGCCCTGACTAGTCGTGCATCCATGTTGGCTGTAGACAGATTGGGGTGGATCGTGATTCCACTACGGCAGCCTTCATAACCTATTTTCGCCCCAAACCGGCATATGCCAAGTATAGCTATGACTACTTCCTGGTTGGGAAACTTCAGGGTGAGTTGCTTCCAGCCTTTTACTTTCAGTTGACCTGTAGGCATCGGTAGGTTGAGCTCGGTGAATAGTTGGTAGTGAATTCCGGTATTCGAGTGGGACCGTTGTTTGCTAATGCTCAGCAGCGGGGATTTGTCGATTGTGCTTGGGCGTGAATCTCCCTTCTTTAGTGTATAAGTAAGAGCTGCATAGGCAGTGGTAAGCTTGGAATTGGCCAGCAGGGGTAATTTGAGATGCGGTAGAGAATGATAGTACAGTGTGGTGGAATAACAGGGGAAAGAGGGGTTCTAGGACAGCTAGCATCAGTTGGGTCTCTGGTAAGAAGCGGGAAAAGAGCCTGTGTTTCGGGCAGGGCATTGTGGTGCTCTGTGGTTGCCCTCACAGTTTATACAGGTATGCTGGTAGCGACACTGTATATTGCGGCACTCGCGATGGTTCCAATTCCGGCAGGCCTGCTGTGTTACCGGTAGTGCTGCTGTGGTGGTGAGAGTATGAGCCGGTCCATTCTTGCGGATTACTAGTTCATGTGTTTTCCGTATGGGTGCTGGGCCCGCCTTGTGGCTTTGTGACCAGGTGGGTCTTGGTGTGGGATGCGCAAAACATTTGGAAGCTACAAGTTCACTGTCAAGCGTTCGCCATTCCCTGGCATGGTATATGCTCTTGTCGCTAGCTACCCTCTTTTTGTCAAATTGGAAGTTGTAAGCCTGGACTCCCTCTCATGCGTACTTTTCCAGTAACTCGTATATATTCATAGTATATATAGAGAGAGCCGTTGCGAGATCTCCTTGCAGAGCATGTGGGGCGAGCTTAACGAGAATTCCACAATAGGCTGCCCAGGCTTTGAAGAAGCTGCTCATGCTGTAATCACTCTCCTTGCCATCCTTTTGCGCCTGTTCGAACTCGATCCCTTCTATGCAAATTGTTCGTTGGTCTTCCGCTCGCTTCTTCTCACTAGCTAAGAGTAGATAGATATTTGTTGGTTTGAACTGATTTTTGACAATTTGCACTAATGTACTATGTTCTACCCCAGGGAATAACACCTCGACCGAATCTGCGATGCCTGATGCGCTCTCGATCTGGTGTGGGATAGAGGGCTGAGAGGGGTCGTACGTACCCGGTACTCTCGACTCCTGCATGGCTACCCTTTCCCTTTCGCTTTCTCCCCTCAGTTGTGCTAGCTGGGTTTCCAACTTCGCGATCCTACGGAGGGTGTTGTTGGGCGGTGGAAGCTGAGAGTATATTGCTGCGTGAGGTGGTGGTTGGGGGAGTGGGGGACTCGAGCTGGCATGCGGGAGGACTGGTTCTGGGTATTGAGTTGTTGGACAACTCGGTCAACAATTTCCTGCTCGTGTGAGCGTAAGAGTTCACGCATAGTGGTAAGACTGCGTGGTATGTCTGGTGAGGCAGAGGCATGGAGGGAAGTATAGGCTTCACATGGTGATGCTGGAGTCACCGGGGTTGCCTGCCTGTGGTTGGGATCTGGTGAGAGTGGCCTTAATCTCGCGTCAATACTTGAAAGTGAGTGGTTATATTGGGGAATGCTTGGCTCTGCTTCCTCGGGGCTGCTAGAGGGCTCATGGGTATCTTGGGTTGCTGGAGTACCCGGACTGGCTGGAGGTTGTTGACCGTAGCGGTTTGGGGCTTGTCTGTTACGTGTATTCTTTCGGACACCTGCATGCATCCTGCGTCTTGTAGCTAGTATGGAGGTACCACCGCGTGTAGATGCTGCCTGGGGGCCATGCTATCAATCCTGAGATGTCTGGTGGTTTCTTTGAATCTTCCGTTGAGCTGATATCTTCCGTTGAGCTGTTAGGCACTCTCATGAGAGTGCCCTGGTTGCGAGCAAGCGAGCAATCAGGGTTGTGACTCCGTCACAACCTTGGCACGGTTAGCCTTGTTTTTCGCTCACGAATAGAGTAGATTCCAGGGCTGATCGGCGAGAAAATGGTGGACCGCCTTCTATCGAGAACTTTCTAAGCACTGCCCACAAGGATTGGTCCAGCCCATGCTTGTGTAGCGCAAGAGACTTATAACATGGGGGAGGGGTCAACGAACAGGGGGGGCTCAACGAACAGCCCAAACAAAATCGCAGCTTACTAAGTCATTTTTAGTCGAGTGTTCGTTGAGCCCCCCTGTTCGTTGACCCCTCCCCCATGTTAAGTTACCACCTACTTTCTCCAGGTTTTAGCGATGCTCTCGACTCAAGTAGTTTCGAGGGCCTCAGACTCCTACCGCACTATCCATCTCTAACTAATACAACAAGGGAATTCGGAAATACACGATAACCCAGATGTTGTCCCGGCACACCCAGATCAGCGGTAGTACCAACTCGTTCAACATTGTCAACTTTGATCTAGAAATAGACGACAACTGGCATCAAATTCTGCAGTGGCTATCGCCTCTTGAGCCACAGCAACGGCACCATGATGTGCGAGCCGACCGACTCGATGGCGTGGGAAACTGGGTGCTAGAAACCAGCGAGTTTAGAAAATGGCGTGACGCGGGAGGTGGTGCCGCCGAACAAGTGCTGCTTTGTTCAGGGATCGCCGGGGTGGGGAAGACTTATTTTAGGTAGAAAGGACTCTTATCTAGAGAAAGGTAGTGCAAGTGTCGCTGACCATTAGCAAATAATAGTTCCCTAGTTATTGATAGTCTATGCGATCAGGGTGGGGGAAACGACGCTGCCGTCGTGGGACTATACTGCGATTACCTTGCCCAGGAGAAACATTCCACCGCAAATATGTTGGGTGCTATCCTCAAGCAACTGGCCCACAGAGGTGGAATCCGGGAGCAAATACGGGAGGCTTTTCGGAAGGCCAAAGCGGAGTTTGGCGGCCGACGTCTCCGTCTCCCCGATATGGTAGATATTCTGAAGAATATTATTACATTGCTTCCCCGGTTATTTATATGCATTGACGCATTAGAAGAATGCACTCCCAAGGACCGACGAGGCCTGCTAGAGTCACTGCGAGAAATTGTTGCAGTGTCCCCGAATATACGAGTATTCCTTACCGGGAGGTATTTCAGGGAAGAAATCATGATAGCCTTTAGCCAAGTGGTCCTGGTAACTCTCAGTCCTAATGCTGAAGATATTGAGAGCTATCTGGAGATGAGGCTGGACTATGACACTGAGCCTGAGGCAATGAATGAGGAATTGCGGGCGGATATTATGCGAATTATTCCGAAGGTCTCGGGAATGTGAGTAAGAATATTAAATTAATTCTCGGTGCAGGTCCGAAGGGAAATTCACTAACGGTGGTGCCTAGTTTCCTTCTCGCTTCACTAACCGTTGATGCAATCCTGGGCGAGGTTACTCTGTGCCAGAGAAGAAAGAAGCTTGATGAGATGACAAAGAGGCAGGGCCTGGGGGATGCCTACGCGGCAACATTATCCCGAGTGATGGCCCAGCCAAGAAGTAAATCAAAACTTGGCATGGAAGCTCTAATGTGGGTATATCATGCGGAGCGGCCACTAAAAATCGGGGAGTTATGTCATGCCCTGGGTGTAAGGGGTTCTGTCGACTTGGATATTATGGATATTCCTCCGATGAGGACACTACTAAGATGCTCTCTGGGGCTTGTCACGGTTGAGAAGTCCTCGTCCATTGTTCGGCTTGTCCACTACACTCTACGAGAGTACCTCTCACATAATCCTAACTTGTTCCCTAACCCCCACTCGAGGATTGCTGAGGCTTGTTTGACCTACCTCAATTACCAGCATGTGAGGGGCTTTTCGCCTGCTCTTTCTTCCGTCCCACCAACCGCCCCTTTTGTCGAATATGCCTCTTGTTACTGGGGTACACATGCTGGGCTCGAAACCACCGAAAGTGTAAAAATTCTCGCATTGAGACTACTCGATGGATATGATAAGCACGTATCTTCGAAAATGCTGTTATTGCGCGGGGAAGGCATTTGGAACCCACCCCTCGATCAAGAAGGTACCCCGAGAGGATTTACTGGGCTTCACGGCGCCGCATACATGGGATGCGTGGAAATAACTGTTGCGTTATTAGAGCTGCGTAAATGGGACGTACAGGCAACTGATTTTAATGGTAACACAGCAATCTGCTGGGCTGCCAGGAGGGGGCATGAAGAGGTGGTGAGGGTACTGTTAGAATTGAGCGACGCCAATCCCGACAAAGGGGATAGATGGGGCCAAACACCCCTCTCGTGGGCCGCAGAGAATGGGCATGAAGGAGTCGTAAGGACGCTGTTGGAACGGAACGACGTCAATCCTAACGGAGCTGACGAGTATGGACGAACACCGCTCTTTGGTGCTGCCATGAATGGGCACGAGATGGTCGTGAGGAGGCTGCTAGAGCGGGGGGGTGTCAATCCCGACAAGCCGGATAGGTCGAACCGAACACCCCTCTCGCGGGCTGCCCAGAATAGGTGTGAGGGGGTTGTGAGGATGCTGCTCGAGCTGGAGGAAGTTGACCCTAATATAGCTGACACAGAGGACGGCCGAACGCCGCTCTCATTTGCCGCCGAGAATGGACATGTGGTGGTCGTCAGGATGCTGCTCGAGCGAGAGGACGTCGACCCCAACACGGTTGACACCGAGTATGGCCAGACGCCGCTCTCGTTTGCTGCCGCGAATGGGCATGAGGGGGTCGTAAAGATGTTTCTGGAACGGGACGACGTCAACCCCAATATGGCAGATGAGTGGGGCCTAACACCACTCTCGTTGGCTACCACATATGGGCATGAGGGAATCATAAGGCTGTTGCAGGAGCCCCGGATTTGATTCCCAAGCACCCGGCGGGCAGGCAATCGAAAGACCTCATATCCCCTAGCCGTCTACAGTATCAGAACCTCCTTCTTAAAGGACCAGCGGGTTTTGGCATCCAACTATAATGCCCCCGCACACCCCCTCCCCTATCTACCAAACATACCCTCCTACTAGAACACACCTAGTGAAACAATGTACCGCCCCCGCCACAGCCAGCCCTATACACGAAGATTGACAAGTTATCATACTGCGATATCAGGCTTTTGGATCATTTGCCCGGAATCTCTTACTATCTCTCTGGTCCCCCAAGTCACCTTAACCCTTGTTGTATGGCTTTTTGTTAATTAATTTTTTTATACCCGTGCCCTGTTAGCACGCTTCTACGATTTTTTCTCTCTATATAGTATATACACCCCTCCTATTTTCCTTTTGTCTCTCTTCGGCTATTCTATGTGCCAATGATTGACTTCGTATATACTTGTGTTATTCAATAACTCTGAAAGTAACTAGATTGTATTATAAGAGCGGTGGATGGAGACTTCGTAGAAATGAACATGAATTACCCTATACTATAACCATGAGAGCGGGTGCACTGCAGGCATTAACGGAGTAAAATTTATGGTACAGTACATGGTTGATAGAGTTTGGCTTATTTTTTCTCCCCCCCTTTATTTTTTCCTTTTCTTCCACCCACCCTGCGATCCCAGGCGGCCAGTCCGGCAGTGGGTTTAAAAAAGCCGGGTTAGTCCAGTGGAATCAGCCTGCGGCCGCCAAACCCGAAGCAACACAGGCCAAAGCCGCCAGGTTCAAAATTTCAATTTGGACTGCATGACCTCCAGATGCCCGGGTAGCCAGCGGATATACTCGAGTATGTGAACGACCTGCAGGCTTTTCACGGCGAATCGCTTAGAATAAGAATAAACCAAGAAGCACGCTCCCGGTGAGGTTAAGTCTTCGAGACGGCGGGCACGATCCCCCGCAAAATTCAACCCTCATGAGAACCATTTTAGACTTCGACGGCGAAACGATACACTGCGGGTCACGAGCGGTGAAACGAAAAGAAAAGCCAAGCAACTCACAACGCAAACGATCGCACTCAGGGGCGGGGAAAAACTTTTCACTAACAACCTCATGCTCATGCTCATTGACGACTCCATCAACTAACTAAGGGCGATCATAGTAGTATATATCAATCACAAAGACATCATATCCATCTATGAGCCATAGTCCTACTCCATGTGAGTCCCCTTCCCCCATCATGACTCCCGGGCTGACAAAAGGAAAACAAACTATCCCACTGCCGCCGGTCTTCCAGCTCTCTCCCACGCTAGCCTTACCGTGCTTCCGCTTTTCTCTCAGCTTGTCTCCCGGCTTTCCCGAAAGCCGCACGATCCCAAAACTATCGCGCATTTCTGCATGTGAAATGCTTTCTACAAACACGCCCGAAGCCGAAACATATACCCGAATCCTCAGCGCATTTCCGAACTCAAACAAGTGCGTCCCCGACGGCTATATAAACAGCAAAGGAGGTATCGGGAGAGTATGGCGAGCAGCACCAGTTCCAACAAACCATAGCGGGGATTACCATCGAAACCACAACTGGAATGACTATCAACTCTGAGACCTGCATATTTGTCATCCTCCCTCTAGTAACATGGGATCTGGGAATTGAACCTTTCGTTTTGGTTGTGGCATCGACTTGAGTAGTTGTAGTATTGTGATTGCTGGGTGCTGAGGGAAATTGTGGTTGAGCCCGCTATCTCGGGACTTAATCTCACCGGGAGTGCAGTGCTACAGATTTCGCTTAAGATATATCAATGTCATGAATTGATCTATAACTACGATCTTCATATCCACTACACAACTACGACCCTACCTCTAGTCCCTTTGCACAATTTTGTTAATGACCCTTCCACCACTTCTGGTAGATTAATATTAGCAGAGATACTTTCTCTACCCAATTTCTTCACTAGATTTTGACCTTTTTGATTTGTGTGCGTGACGCTAGTCACAGTGGAAGTCCAAAAACTGGAGGCAAGATAACTGGCCGAGAGGGCCAACTGAAGCAATAATGGTATATTACTGGCTGGTATTGAACCATACAAACCGAACCCCCATCTCCTGCAATCGAAGTTAGAATTCTATCCACCACATCAGCAAAAACATGCCCTGCGCTACTAGTAGTAGAAGCGGTTGTGTTTATAGCTTGAAAGAAAAAGATCGCTCCTGTACTTATGTCCCCGGATCGAAGCGGTCCTCCTTTTGGTGAGTTGCAAACAAATGAAAAAATGTGATTTCAATCTATTAGCGTAGGTACTCGGAAGCAATATTAATGGCATTAGGCAGAGGGAAAAGATGGCAATTGAAATTGGCAATACAAACAAGAAACCCCACCTCTGTAAAAGGGAATACCCCAGCACCAAACCAACTAGTATGGACATTCTTGCTATAGAATGTAACTTTCCCGTCCCTGTTCACACCGTAACCAGAATGGAGAACGGTTGAAGCCGATCCGGGCTTTGGAGATCAGTAACGCAAGCATCCTATGTTTTTTAGGAAAACAAGGACCTCCGGGGCCAAAACCGAGCGCCAGTAAGCTTCGTGAGCTGTGGGTACTCCACCTAGGCGCTGCGATGTTAAGCGGTAGCTTCGTTTACATCTACTAAAACGTTCTCCGAACCCCGGCCGGGGAATAGATGGTACAATCGAAACATGATATTCGGGGACAGAAAGCATGGAAAGGTGGAGAATCAACATGGCTCAGTCACAGTTGTTAGGCTTCAGGAAACGATTAGAGATGGATGAAGCTTGAAAATAAAGTTGGTGTGCTTGCCTCCTGTTCGATGCAGGTGCGCAAGTGCTTGCTCATATATTTTATGAAGTATAGAGTTTCGAAAGAAATGAGTGATACTTGATGACAAAGCATATGTGGCAAAGCACAAATGTGGCTTTGGGAGCGGGGTTGCGATTTCCCGTATCGCGCTTTTTTTCATCGGCAGTGTTCTCAGCAGTCGGGGCCCCCAGCAGGGCGTGACGGCAAAATGTAGTCGGTGCCCTTCCTGGAAGTCTAAAGATGGGGGTCATTGTGAAGGATGATGGGCACTGTGAGGTCAGGCAAATTAGAATGGAGGATTGCCGGGGACTGAATGGGACTCAGGGCCTATTTTCCAGGAAATGGGCTAGAATATACAACATCAGATGGAAAAATACGTTGGTATTGTGCCCACTTTAAGGGCCTGTTTCCATGTTCCTTATCATATATCAGGGCTCGGATTGGTAGAAGAACGGGATTTTCTCTCCCCGGTCTGAAAATTATTAAACAATTTGAGCACTAAATCTAGGCCCAACAAAGGGTCGGCAGTTACATTTTCTGATTCAAGAATATGATTGAGCGCCTGCGTGAGCTACATAAGATTTGGAAAGGAGGGCCTAATAGCACTTGGGCATGGTCAAGTCTTACTTAAGAGTGCGTTTAGAAAAACATGCTCGGAAGGGTACATATACTGCAAGTATAGTATCCTTAGATACTCGGGGTGCTTATATTGGGAAACGTGGGTAAGTTAGGCCCAAAGATACCAGTATGAAACATTCCCTGCGGGTGACAGTGGGGCCGCGGTCTTTTGTACTAGGCTGCAGGGGCAAGTTTGGGCTTCAGGACGGACGGTGTGCCCCGCTGAGAATACTGTTTATCGGGGGTCTATATTGGGGGTTTGTATAGCCTACCGGCGAGGAGAAAAATTATCACATCCATAGCAAGCCCGAGCACCTAAAAAATGTGAACCTATATCCCTGGAGGAAGGGACTGGCCGGGGCAAAGATGGCAAGTAGGTGCTTAGTCACTCTATCTCTTCTGATTGGCTCTAGGAGGGGTTACCCTCTCTCGAAATCATCCCGGGTACAGCACCACCTCAATTTTAGAGCAGTTCCTAGCACAGCTGGTGTGCCTGGTGGTTTGTGAAAAGGCGACAGGCTATCATAGTTTTCCCACTCCTAGATATTATCCATTTGCGGGACCCATTTCTTTGACAGTGGCTTGGCAAGACCTATTTCGGTTCCAGTAAGTTTTGTGTTTTGCACAGTACTGCGCGCGACTTCAAGGACCATCGCTCCCAGCACTACCATTTTCAGAGATGGATGCCATGGTTCTCTTTGTAGTCTTAACTATTTTTTCTTCTGTTGCCAGCTTCAACTGTTTTCGCGGCTCCTTTGGCCCCCGGATCCTTGTCCACAAACACCCCTACCGGAAGGTACTGATAAAGTATTCGGGAGAATTGGCGCCGGGATTCGCGAGTTTAACTGTAAGATGAACACCTTGGCACTGGTTCGTCCGAATACGCTATGAGTCCCCAAGCGAGGCAAGTGTTGAGCTGTAATCGTGCCAAGGTGGTGGCGTCCACCACCCCCGGTCGCTCGCAAACTCGCGACCCAGGGGCACTCCAGAGGAGTGCCCGACAGCTCAACGATAATTTCAAGCTCAACGATAATACTCTAAGAATCTACTATACACAACGGCGTCTACGCCCCTCCCTCCGAACCTCAACACATAAAACCCTCATTTGCCTCTTCCGACTATGGCGCAAGTTTCTCAGCTTCATCCGGAAGTCCTTTGCTTCCTTCAAAAGTGGTTTCCGCTGATCACTTTGTGCTTTTGCCATCGCAGCTTGAGCCCGACGTAGTGCTATTTCTGCCTTCTGTAATTCGGCCTCTTCCTTTTGCTTTACCATACTCCGGGCTTGATGGGCGTAGAGGACTCCCCCCTTCTGAACAATCCGCCGAGACTTTTGCCGTGCTGCTCGTACCTTTTCTGCTGCCTTTGTCTGACCAAGATCGGCAACTGCCTGCTCTCCTGAGAGTGCCTGCACCATACCACCCCTCAAAACCAGCCCAAGCTGCTCCTGAAATTCAGGTAATAGATTTAGATTGGCAGCCAGTGTCTGTAAATCATCTCCTTGTTGTTTTAGGGAAAGAGAGGTAAGTGGAATTGGGGGTAAGGTGGTTGCAGAGTGAGGTGGGGTAGTAGGTGGGGCATCGGAGACCAGAGTTTCGCGTAACTTGGTGAGGACTGCATCCGGATTATATGGTACTAGACCAGTAGCGCGCAAGGCCGAACACACTGTCCCTACTTTAAATGTCTGCTGCCGAATTGAGTGGATAGCTGTAAGGAACTCAACTTTATCAAACTCTGCGCATCCTGTCCCAGTTGCAGCCTCTATAGTAGCCTAGGTATAATAGTGCTTATAGGGTTGGAAAACAACCACATCGAGTGGTTATAGTAAATGGCTCGAGTGCGGAGGGAGGCAGAAGGGGATAATCTTAGCATTGTCGCAGTACGCAATAAATTCTCTAGTGCAATGTGACCCGTAACCGTCCAGGAGAAGTAATCGATAGGCACCAATTTGCCGTCGCCGAGAAAAGAGATCAAAATGAGCAAGCCACTTCATAGTCAAGTAATCATTCGAGTATCCAGTCTCTGATACAGAAAGACAGTAGTCATCAGGTATCTTAGTTTCTGTATACCAGTGCTCTTGATGAATAATACCAGGTATGATTATCATAGGTGGTAAAACATGACCATCTGCACTGATAGTTTCACAAACAGTAACCAATTCACGGTTTGTGGAGCTTCCTAGATAGGCTTGTCTAGTGGGATCACGAGTGATGATCCACTGATCTCTTCCAATCCCTATCCGGAAGCCTGTTTCATCGAAATTGTATGGATCACTGGTCTGAATGCCATATTTATCGCACACATTTGCATACTGGCCAAACCAATCTAAGACACTCTCTTCATTATGAGCATTTTTCCGGTCCGAATCGATCGTATACTGCTTTCGGATATGGTATTCTAGATGCCTGTCCATGAAGCGCCGAGCCCAATGTTCTCCAACTAATGGTATGGGTAATGCTTGGTCACTATGCATCTGCAGAAGAATTGCATTTGCACATACACGAATCATATGCAGACGCGCCGAGGTTCCAATCTTGTCAAGCCAGTCTAGATACTGGCAGACAGCAAGCTCTTCCTCTTCCGTCAGCTTCCTATTCACTGATACTCTCTTCTCCTTCGATCCCCTCCCATTCCATCGCGCTCTGAATCGTTGTGGTGGAAGATCTAACTCTCGTGCTGCAGCTGCCAGATTTGGATTTTTGACATTTCTTCGTAAAAGCTCTGTGATTGCCTTCTGGATCCGGGACTCTACAGACCCATAGGACTCTTTCGAACTGACTATACCCATGGATGGCATAATTTCGCTGTGGTGTGGTGGAAATCGTGGATTTCTATCGGTAGATATTTGAGTATTATCGTTGAGCCTGAAATTATTATTGAGCTGTCGGGCACTCCTGTGGAGTGCCCCTGGGTCGGGAGTTTGCGAGCGACCGGGGGTGGTGGACGCCACCACCTTGGCACGATTAATGGCTGCTGAGAGTTAAGTTACTACTTGTCACAGGCAACAAGTACCCGAACAACATCCACGGCGTCCGTTACAACCACAGCGATTGAAATTTCAACTCGTCACATTTGGCTTCTGACCAATCGAGATCCTTGGACCCCTCTTCACGACGGCTTCAAGTCTTTAGTTTAAGGCATCCAACCCTTATTCTAATTTCATTACTGGAAGATAGATTTATCTCTTCCATCTATTATTTTTACTCCCTCATCTTCCATTAACTCCACGGTATCTGGACATTATGGTTAAGCGAGGTTCTACTACTTTTTCGGCGACCAAGGTTGCTAAAGCGGGGTTGGCGGCTTCGGCCGCGTTGGCGAGGATTTTAGAGTTGGAGAAGGAGGTGTCGAGATTAAGGCATCATGTTTCCGTTTTATCGAAGCGGAATCATGGGTTGCAGAAAGAGGCGGAGAAAAGGAGAGTGGATGATGGTGCGGAGGTGGCTTCGCCCGTGAGGGATCAGGAGCCTGAGCCACAAGTGGTGGTTGAGCCCGAAGCACGGATGAGAGGGATAATTGTGGCGGAGGAAGAGGAAGATTTGTTTGTGGCGTCTGTGGCGAAGCCGGCGGTGGCTGAGTCAAGAGTGGCGCTGATTGTTGATGAACCTGAGGTGGCGTTGGTGAGGCTGCCGAAGGGTAAGAGGAGGAGAACAAATGTTGAAGAAGAGGAGGAGGAGACGATGGGGAGTGAGGCGGAGGAGGTGGTTGAGGGGCAGATGGTGGCGACCTCGATTCCGAGGAAGCCGAGAGGAATGTTTGTTGTGGCGGGGGCCCCAGTTGGGCCGAGAAGTGGACAGTTTGGGCGGGGCGTGGTTAACCCCAATTTTCCTTTGTTTTTCAACCGTTCCCGGGGTTTTCCCGGAGACCGTGAAAAATGGCCTGCGGGGCGTGGTAGGGGATACAGATGACCTTGACTGGCGAGGGTAAACTTAACGGTCGGCCATAGTTTTGGCTTTATTATGCGAATCGACGTGGGCAGGGCTTGCTTTACCCCTTGTTCAGATGTTGGAGGAGCCCGCCTGGTGTGTGAGCACTGGGAGTACTATCGGATAACGTAAGTTCACCTTGTTATTGTTGTTTTACTAATGATACAGATTCTTCATTCGCCTTGGTGACCCGCTCGGGGTGCAGTTGGCTACGGGGGGAAGTCGGATTTGTGGCTTTGATGTTGATTTGGTGTAAAGGGTTGTTTGTTGTTTCTTTGCTATTGTTATAGGTGGTGAGGGAATATGTTCCGGTAGGCGGGTCTGGGAGTAGTTAGTGGATAGGGTCACGCTTTAGAGTAGCTTAAGTACCCGAAATGGAAAAAGTTTTTAAAAAAAAAAAAATACCCGAACATTTACAGCCCCCAGTAGAAAAAATCGGGAAACGGTGATCGGGCCTCTGGGGCTTTGATTGGAGGATTCGGTGTGCTCGAGCCAATCCAGCAACCGTGTTTCTACCCTTTAATTTCCACAATTCCCGATCTTTTCGCCCGGAGGCTGTACACTTGTAGAAGGAAAACAGGGATAATACAGGGATAAACGGCGATATTTCAGGGATATTTCAGGGATATTTTAGAGGTAAGACATCCATTGGAGGCCTGTGTACACAGTTAACAGGGGCAATTTTGGTGAGAATTGCCCAAAAGGGCGTCTGATCACCTCAATGTTCGGGTACTTATTGCCTGTGACAAGTAGGGGAATGCGAAACCTCAGCCTGTTTGGCCGGGGATAGGAGGATTTCGCAACCGGAAATTATCGAGCTTTTAGGATGTTGTGGGAGCAAAACGCCACAAGTTCAGGCGTACTCGAGCAGACAGCGGGAGTGCTAAGCGAGCTGCGAGGAAGGACCCTTAGCGAGGCCGAGTACGGCATTTTTTGAGCCAACCCGAAATGGCGCTAAGGCTCACTAGAACGGAAATGGTAAAATAGGCGAGCTCTGGCCATGTGGCACAGAATATAAATGTTTGAGGTTGGAGCTAAAATGTCTTATCCCATGGACCGATGAGACATGCAGATTCCGCACCTTCCGGATTTAGTATATGTATCCAGGGCAAGACAGTAATTAATCAGCAAAGCTCAACCTCAACGAAGGCAGCTTTTGCTGTGTATGAAGG
>Ga0307513_10007398_pt1 | contig 14249 bp, 14 predicted proteins | sample 15_EM_MG_FD_202174 | JGI IMG/M metagenome (GOLD analysis project Ga0307513, IMG submission 202174) | Populus trichocarpa ectomycorrhiza microbial communities from riparian zone in the Pacific Northwest, United States - 15_EM | ecosystem: Host-associated > Plants > Roots > Unclassified | place... | reverse complement strand
GCGGCTGCCGTCTTCGCGCGGCTCAGCCTCGATGGTGATCGCCTGCGCCGGGCAGATGGCCTCGCAGAGCTTGCAGGCGATGCAGCGTTCCTCGCCGTTCGGATAGCGGCGCAATGCGTGCTCGCCACGGAAGCGCGGGCTCTGCGGGTTGCGCTCGTTGGGATAGATCACGGTCGCCTTCGGGCGGACCATGTACTGCATGCCGAGCCCCAGGGCGCCGATGAAGTCCATCAGCGCCGCGCCCCTCAGGGCCTGTCCGATCCGTTGGAACATCTCACTTACCCTTGCACGAATAGTCTTGGAGCCACTCGGAGTTGCCGCCGTCCTTCAACGTCAGCTTCCCACCCTCGGCCGCGCACTTCTCCTGCGCCTGCTTCAGGCCGTCGTAATTGGCGATGCCGCCTTCGCGCGACGACGAGGCGCAGGCGGCCAGGCCCAGGAGCAGGACCGTAGCTAGAACCCGTTTCATGGGGCCATCCCATAGACGCGCCAGCCGGCCACCAGCGCCACGGCGACCAGCGAGGTCGGCAGGAACACCTTCCAGCCCAGGCGCATCAGCTGGTCGTAGCGGTAGCGCGGCACGACCGCCCGAACCATGGCGTTCATGAAGAGCACGAAGGCGGTCTTCAGCACGAGCCACAGGAAGCAGTAGAGGCTGAAGAGCGTCGCCGGCCAGGTGTGCGTGAAGGGCAGATCGACGGGCGGCTGCCAGCCGCCGAGGAACAGCACCGCCATCAGGCCGGACATCAGCAGGATGTTCGACATCTCGGCGAGGTAGAACAGCAGGTAGGGCGTCGAGCCGTATTCCACCGCATAGCCGGCGACGAGCTCGGACTCGGCCTCGGGCAGGTCGAAGGGCGGGCGGTTGGTCTCGGCGAGCCCGGAGATGAAGAAGATCACCCCCATCGGAATCATCACCAGCGCCAGCGGCAGGTTGTGCGGCGCGCCGCCGCCGAAGATGTTCCAGTTCCAGAAGCCGCCGGCCTGCAACTCCACGATCTTCGGCAGGCTCATGCTGCCGGAAAGCAGAATCACCGTGACGATGACGAAGCCGATGGAGACTTCGTAGCTGACCATCTGGGCCGCCGAGCGCAGCGCGCCCAGGAAGGGGTACTTCGAGTTCGACGCCCAGCCGCCCATGATGATGCCGTAGACGCCCATGGACGAGACGGCGAACAGGTAAAGCACGCCCACGTTGATGTCGGCGACCACCCAGCCGGGCCCGAACGGGATCGCGGCCCACGACCCGATGGCCAGCGTCACGCTGATCAGCGGCGCCAGCAGGAAGACGATCTTGTCGGCGCCGGCCGGGACGATCAGCTCCTTGACCAGGAACTTGCCCAAGTCCGCGAAGGACTGCAGCAGGCCGAAGGGGCCGACCACATTGGGACCCTTGCGCATCTGCACGCCGGCGAAGACCTTGCGATCGCCGTAGATCATGAAGGCCACGGTCAGCAGCAGGACCACGGTGACCAGCAGGATCTGGCCGAAGGTCAGCAGCGACCAGCCGATCGGAGTGGCCCAGAAATTGGTGTCGGGCATCCCCTACTCCGCCGCGATCTTGGCGGCGCCCGAAGCCAGGGCGGCGCACTCGGCCATCGTCACGCTGGCGCGGGCGATGGGGTTTGTGAGGTGGAACTGCTTTACGGCCGAAGCGAACGGCGCGTCGGTCGCCGCGCCCTTGCCGCCCAGCGCGCCCAGGTCGAGCGAGGCCGCGGCCGTGGGACCCGCCACATAGTCGATCCGCCCGAAGGTCGGATGGTCGGCGAAGAGCTTGGCCCGCAGCTGGTCCAGGCTGTCGTAGGGCAGCTTGGCGCCCAGCCGCTCGGAGAGCGCGCGCAGGATCGACCAGTCTTCCTTGGCCTCGCCCTTCGGGAAAACGGCGCGGACGCCCTGCTGCACCCGGCCCTCGGTGTTGACGTAGATGCCGTTCTTCTCGGTGTAGGCCGCGCCCGGCAGGATCACGTCGGCGCCGTGCGCGCCCCGGTCGCCGTGCGTGCCCAGGTAGATCTTGAAGGCCTTCGATGCCGACAGGTCGATCTCGTCCGCGCCCAACAGGAAGAGCACGTCAGCCCCGCCTTTGGCGACCAGCTCGGCCGCCGTCTTGCCGCCCGCGCCGGGCGTGAAGCCGAGGTCCAGGCCGCCGACCCGCGACGCCGCCGAATGCAGAACGTTCCAGGTCATGCCGAAGGTCTTGGCGACACCCGCCGCCGCCTTCAGCACCGCCGCACCGTCGGCGCGGGCGAGCGCGCCTGCGCCCATGATGATCGCCGGCGCCTTGGCGTCCTTGAGCGCCTTGATGAAGTCGCCCTTGGCCTTGGCCAGGCCCGAGAGGCTGGCCGGACCGGCGCCCATGTAGTCGTAGCTGTAGGTCAGGTCGGCCTGTTCGCCGATCATGCCGATCCGCACCGCGCCGGCCACCCAGCGCTTGCGCAGACGGGCGTTCAGCACCGGGGCCTCGATCCGCGGGTTGGTCCCGACGAGCAGCACCACGTCGGCGTGCTCGATGCCGGCGATGGTGGAGTTGAAGAGCCAGCTCTCGCGGGCGCCGTCGCCCAGCGCCATGCCGTCCTGGCGGCAGTCGGTCGATTGCACGCCCAGGCCACGGAACAGGTCCAGCGTCGCCTTCATGGATTCCGCGTCCTGCAGGTCGCCGGCAATGACGCCGACGCGCTCCGGCGCGGTCGCCTTCAGCCTGGTTGCAACAGCGTCCAGCGCCTCCGACCAGCTTGCAGGCCGAAGCTTGCCGCCGTCACGGAGGTAGGGGCGGTCCAGCCGTTGCCGCGCCAGGCCGTCGACGGCGTAGCGGGTCTTGTCGCTGATCCACTCCTCGTTGATGTCCTCGTTCACGCGAGGAAGCACCCGCAGGACCGCCGAGCCGCGCGCATCCACGCGGATCGCCGAACCCAGCGCGTCCATCACGTCGACGCTCTCGGTCTTCTTCAGCTCCCAGGGCCGGGCGTTGAAGGCATAAGGCTTGGAGGTCAGCGCGCCGACCGGGCAGAGGTCGATAATGTTGGCGGACAGTTCCGACGTCACGGCCTTGTCGAGATAGGTCGTGATTTCAACATCTTCGCCGCGAGAGATGAGACCGATCTCAGGAACGCCGGCCACCTCGGTGATGAACCGGACGCAACGCGTGCACTGGATGCAGCGGGTCATCACGGTCTTGATGAGCGGACCCATGAACTTCTCTTCGACGGCCCGCTTGTTCTCAGCGTAGCGGCTGTCGTCGCGGCCATAGCCCATGGCCTGATCCTGCAGGTCGCACTCGCCGCCCTGGTCGCAGATCGGGCAATCCAGCGGGTGGTTGATCAGCAGGAACTCCATCACCCCATGCCGGGCCTTCTTGACCATCGGCGTGTCGGTGAAGATCTCCATGTTCTCGGCGGCCGGCAGGGCGCAGGACGCCTGCGGCTTCGGCGGACCGGGCTTCACCTCGACGAGGCACATGCGGCAGTTGCCGGCGATGCTCAGCCGCTCGTGATAGCAAAAGCGCGGGATCTCCTTCCCGGCCAGCTCAGCGACCTGCAGCACGTTCATGCCGGCTTCGAATTCTACCTCGACGCCGTCGACCTTGGCTATCGGCATGACTTACTCCGCCGCCTGCAGACGGGCGCCCTGCACATGGGGCTTACCGGCGCGATAGAGGGTGATGCGCTCTTCCACCTCGTGGCGGAAGTGGCGGAAGAGGCCCTGGATCGGCCAGGCGGCCGCGTCCCCGAGGCCGCAGATCGTGTGGCCCTCGACCTGGCTCGCGACGTCGAGCAGCAGGTCGATCTCGGACATCTCGGCTTCGCCGGTGACCATCCGTTCCATGACTCGCCACATCCAGCCGGTGCCTTCGCGGCACGGCGTGCACTGGCCGCAGCTCTCGTGCTTGTAGAAATAGGAGGCGCGCGCGATGGCGCGGACCAGGTCGGCGTCCTTGTCCATGACGATCATGGTGCCGGTGCCGAGGCCGGAGCCCCTCGCCTGCAGGTCCTCATAGGTCATGAGCGCTTCTTCGCACTCCTCGGCCGGGATCATGCGGACCGAGATGCCGCCGGGGATCACCGCCTTGAGGTTCTTCCAGCCGCCGCGCACGCCGCCGAAGTGGTCCTCGATCAGCTGCTTCACCGAGATGCCGACCGCGTCTTCGACGACGCAGGGCTTGTTCAGGTGGCCCGAACCGGCGAACAGCTTGGTGCCCGTGGACTTCTCGGTGCCGAACTTGGCGAACCAGTCGGCGCCGCGGCGCAGGATCGTACCCACGACCGCGATGGTCTCGACGTTGTTGACGGTGGTCGGGCAGCCGTAGATGCCAGCGCCGGCGGGGAACGGGGGCTTCAGACGCGGCTGGCCCTTCTTGCCCTCGAAGCTTTCCATCAGGGCGGTCTCGTCGCCGCAGATGTACGCGCCGCCGCCGTGGGCCAGGCGCACGTCGCAATCCCAGCCGTGGATGTTGTTCTTGCCGATCAGCTTGGCCTTGTAGGCCTGCTGAATCGCGGCCGTCATCCGCTCGCGTTCGAAGACGTATTCGCCGCGGATGTAGATGTAGGCCGTGTGCGCCCGCATGGCGCGGCAGGCGATCAGGCAGCCTTCGATCAGAAGGTGCGGGTCATTGCGCAGGATCTCGCGGTCCTTGCAGGCGCCCGGCTCGCTCTCGTCGGCGTTGACCAGCAGGTAGTGCGGACGTTCGCTCTCCTGCTTGGGCATGAAGGTCCACTTCAGGCCGGTGGCGAAACCCGCGCCGCCCCGACCACGCAGGCCCGACGCCTTGATCTGGTCGCAGATCCACTCGGGCGTCTGGCCGACGATGTCGACTGTCCCATTCCACGCGCCGCGCTTCCTCGCCCCCGTCAGGCCCCAGTCGTGGAGCCCGTAGAGGTTGGTGAAGATGCGGTCCTTGTCCTGCAGGATGCCGGCCACGTCGGTCCTAAACTCCCTTTTTGGCGCGGAGGCTGGCGATGAACCAGATCTGCGCGCCGAAGCCTGCCACCAGCGCCGCGCCGAACGGCGCAATGAGCCAGTGGTGGCCGTATGCAAAAGCCCCGATCGCCGACGGCACCGCCACGATCGCCGCGATCGCGACAATCAGGCCCATGAGCTTCACGCGCCGCTGGCCCTGTTGGACGAGGTCGTTCACGCCGTCTCCTTCGGCGCGAGGTTCGGGATCTTGAACGGCTTGGCGAGCGAACCGTCATAGAGCGACGAATCGGTCAGCGTCGTCGGGCCGCCTTCGGGGGCCGCACCGCTACGCTTGGTGGCCGAGCCCGGCTTCGGAGCCTTGCCCGCCGCGAAGTCGTCGAGGATCTGCTCGAAACTCTCGGGCGTCAGGTCCTCGTAATAGTAGTCGTTGATGGCGGCCATCGGCGCATTGGAGCAGGCGCCCATGCACTCGACTTCCTGCCAGTAGAACTTGCCGTCCGGCGTACGATGGTCGCGCGGGCCGAACTTGCGCTGGCAGACGGCGATGATGTCTTCCGAGCCGCGCAGCTGGCAGGGCGTCGTGCCGCAGACCTGCACGAGCGCCACCGAGCCCACAGGCTCCAGCATGAACATCGTGTAGAAGGTGGCGACTTCCAGGACGCGGATCACCGGCATGCCGAGCAGCTCGGCGACGGCGCGGATCGCCGGCTCGGAGACCCACCCTTCCTGCTTCTGCACCAGCCACAGGATGGCGATCACCGCCGACTGCTGCTTGCCGGTCGGGAAGTTGCCCATCCAGCCCTTGGCGGCCTTCATCGTCGCGTCGCTGAAGGCGAAGCTCGCCGGCTGGTTGGCGCAAAGCCTACGAACGCTCAACGGTCGATCTCCCCGAACACGATGTCGAGCGACCCGAGGATCGCCGAGACGTCGGCCAGCATGTGGCCGCGGTTCATCCAGTCCATGGCCTGCAGGTGCGGATAGCCCGGCGCGCGGATCTTCACGCGATAGGGTTTGTTGGTGCCGTCCGAGACCACATAGACGCCGAACTCGCCCTTGGGCGCTTCGACGCAGGCATAGACCTCGCCGGCCGGCGGACGGTAGCCCTCGGTGAACAGCTTGAAGTGGTGGATCAACGCTTCCATCGACCGCTTCATCTCGCCGCGGCGGGGCGCGGCGATCTTGTTGTCCTCGATCAGCACCGGGCCCGGCGTCTTCAGCAGGCGCTCGCAGCACTGCTTCATGATCTTGGTCGACTCGCGCATCTCCTGCATGCGGCACAGGTAGCGGTCGTAGCAGTCGCCGTTCAGGCCGATCGGGATCTCGAAATCCATCTCGTTGTAGCAGGCGTAGGGCTGCGAGCGGCGCAGGTCCCACTCGATGCCGGAGCCGCGCACCATGACGCCGGAGAAGCCCCACTGCATGGCCTCTTCCCTGGTCACCACGCCGATGTCGACGTTGCGCTGCTTGAAGATGCGGTTGCCGGTAATCAGGGTCTCGAGGTCGTCGCAGAGACGCGGGAACTGGTCGCACCAGTCGGAGATGTCGCGGACCAGCGCCTCGGGCAGGTCCTGGCGGACGCCGCCGACGCGGTAGTAGTTGGCGTGCATCCGCGCGCCGGAAGCCCGCTCGTAGAACACCATCAGCTTTTCGCGCTGCTCGAAGCCCCAGAGCGGCGGGGTCAGCGCACCCACGTCCATCGCCTGGGTCGTGACGTTCAGCAGGTGGTTCAGGATCCGGCCGATCTCGTCATAGAGCGTGCGGATCAGAAGGCCGCGATACGGCGCCTCGATGCCCAGCAGCTTCTCGATGGCGAGCACATAGGCGTGCTCCTGGTTCATGGGCGCCACGTAGTCGAGGCGGTCCATGTAGGGGATGGTCTGCTGATAGGGTCGAGCCTCGATCAGCTTCTCGGTGCCGCGGTGCAGGAGGCCGATGTGCGGATCGACCCGCTCGACGACCTCGCCGTCCAGTTCCAGCACCAGGCGCAGCACGCCGTGCGCGGCCGGGTGCTGCGGGCCGAAGTTGATGTTGAACTTGCGGACCTTGGTCTCGCCCGGAACGTCGGGGGCGAAGAAGTCGGTGGCTTCCGCTGGGCTTGCTGCGCCGGTCATTTGCGCGCGTCCTTCACCTGCGGGATCGCCTTTTCATCGCCCGGGATCGGGGCGTAGCCGGGTTCGGCGCCCTCCCACGGGCTGAGGAAGTCCCAGTTGCGCCACTCGACCGACTTCACGGGCTCGTAGACCACCCGCTTCAGCTCGTCGTCGTAGCGGACCTCGACATAGCCGGTCATCGGGAAGTCCTTCCGCAGCGGATGGCCGTGGAAGCCGTAGTCGGTGAGGATCCGGCGCAGGTCGGGGTGGTTTTCGAAGAACACGCCGTACATGTCGAAGGCTTCGCGCTCGTACCAGTCGGCGGCCGGGAAAACGCTGACCACGGACGGAACCGCAGTGTCCTCGTCGGTCTGCACCTTGAGCCGGACGCGCAGGTTCCGGGTCATCGAGAGCAGATGATAGACCACATCGAAACGGCGCTCGCGCTCCGGATAGTCGGCGCCCGCCAGGTCGATGAGCTGCTGGAAGCCGTGCTTGTCGCGAAGCACCGTCAGCGCCTCGACAATCCGGCTCGCCGGGCCGGTGAGGGTCAGTTCGCCGTACAGCACCTCGGACGTGGTGATGATGCCCTTGGCGTCCTTGAGGATGGCTCGGCCGAGCTTGCCCAGCTCCGGCGTGGTTGCGGGCCAGCTCATCGCACGATGGTCCCGGTGCGACGGATCTTCTTTTGCAGCTGCAGGACGCCATAGACCAGCGCCTCGGCGGTCGGCGGACAGCCCGGGACATAGATGTCCACCGGCACGATCCGGTCGCAGCCGCGCACCGTCGAATAGCTGAAGTAGTAATAGCCGCCGCCGTTGGCGCAGGAGCCCATGGAGATCACGTAACGGGGCTCTGGCATCTGGTCGTAGACCTTGCGCAGGGCCGGAGCCATCTTGTTCACCAGGGTGCCGGCGACGATCATCACGTCGGACTGGCGCGGGGACGCGCGGGGCGCGAAGCCGTAGCGCTCCAGGTCGTAGCGCGGCATCGACGCCTGCATCATCTCGACGGCGCAGCACGCCAGGCCGAAGGTCATCCACATCAGCGAGCCGGTGCGCGCCCAGGTGATCAGGTCGTCGACGCCGGCGGTGATGAAGCCCTTGTCGGCCAACTGCTGCGAGACACCGTCGAAGAACGGGTCGTGGGCCTGCGGATTGTAGCCCTCGACTGTGGACCGTGCGCCACTGTTTGCAGGCAAGAGGGGGGCGTTGCCCCCCGGGCCGGCCGGAACGATTACTCCCATTCCAGGGCTCCCTTCTTCCACTCGTAGACGAAGCCCACCGTAAGAACGCCGAGGAAGCTCATCATCGACCAGAAGGCGAACTGCGCCGCTTCCGGCGGCAGCTTCATCAGCGCCACCGCCCAGGGGAACAGGAAGGCCACTTCCAGATCGAAGATAATGAACAGGATCGAGACCAGGTAGAACCGCACGTCGAATTTCATCCGCGCATCGTCGAAGGCGTTGAAGCCGCACTCATATGACGAGAGCTTTTCGGCGTCGGGAGCCTTGGGGCCGAACAGGCCGCCCAGCACGATGAAGAGAATGCCCAGCGCCGCCGCGATCCCCAGGAAGATCACGATGGGCAGGTAGTTAAGCAGGAACGCGGTCATGGAATCCTCGGAGGAGTCGCGGGCCCTTCTAGACCAGCGAAGTCTGCGATTCAAACGAGGCTTTGTGCAGCGCGGAAAGCTCACGGACCCGGCGCGGCGAAGTCACGGAAAACCGTCGCTCCACAGGTGCGTCAACGCGGTCGCGCACTCTTCCGTTGACACGATTCCGGCCCGGACCTATTGGACGCGCCTCGCGTTCGCCGCGAGCCTAAAAAGTTGCGGATGTAGCTCAGTTGGTTAGAGCGCCGGCCTGTCACGCCGGAGGTCGCGGGTTCAAGTCCCGTCATTCGCGCCACTTTCCCTGCTGATCGTCGATCCGGCGGGGCAAATCGCAAAATCCGACATCTGACGACGCGCCTTGCCGGGCGACGTCCCTCCCCGTGAACGCGTCAGGCCGCCTCTTCGGCGCCCTTCAAGGGACGACTCCGAGTCGCCGGCCATGCCCGGAGATTGCGCGTCAGGCGCCGGCCGAGGCGCTGTGTGGGCAGCTCGACAAGCTTATGAGTCACAAAGGCGGCGAGCAGCGTGGCGCCGACGGCGGCCGGGATGGACACCGAGAGGGGCGCCCTCTTGATCATCGCCATCAGGACGAGCCAGCCGATGCTCCCTTGCAGGAGGTACACCGAGTAGCTGGTGTCAGACAGGAAGCGCACCCATCGCCACTCCGGCAGTTTCGCGCGCAGCAGCACGACGAACAGCAGCAGGGCGTAGGCGACCGAGATCAGGTAGGAATTGGTCACCAGCAGGAAGCCGGGCTGCGCCTCCTTGAGGCCCCAAACAAACACGCCATACGCGGCGAGCAGATATGCAAGGCCCCAAGGGGCCGACAGACGGCTCCTCGCCAGCCACCAATAGATCGTTTGCCCCATCACCAGGATCGGCAGGTACGAGACCGCGCCGGCGAAAAGGGCGAAGTTTGCGCCGAAGGCGCCCCGCTTCCAGACCATCAGGGCGACAAAGGCGAGATTGAACGCGATGCGATGCGGCGACGCTCGCATGAACTGCGTAGACGCCGTCAGGGCGTAGAACATCACCTCAATGACGAGCGTCCAGGCCGCCCCGACCAGGGCGATCTGCGGGATCACAAGGTAGTTGGCCAGAGTTAGATTCAGGATGATGTTTTTGGGCGTTAGGTCCGCCTCGCCCGCCAGGAAGACGCAGGACAGCAGCACCGCCAGCGCCAGCATCGGGTAGATGCGCAAGACGCGCTTGATCACGAACTCCAGCACGCCTTCGACCCGGGCCCGGTCACTGATGATGAAGCCGCTGATCAGGAAAAACAGCGCCACGCCGAACCAGCCGAAGTCCTGGATGATGCCGAGGGGCGCGGTGATGTTGTCGTGCACCCACTGCGCCGGCAGAAAGGTCCTGCCCTGCTCTCGCAGCATGCTGTTCGCGATGTGGTCCCAGACCACGAGCCAGGCCGCCATGGCCCGCAGGAAGTCGAGGAAAAGGTACCTGTTTCCAGGCTCCTGGCTTGGCGTCATCGGGTCTAGCTATCGGAATCGCCTGCGCGGGCCAACAGCTAAGCCAGCGCTGCGTCAATGCTGACCCGCGGGCCCTACCCCCTACTTCAGATTGAAGCGCTCGATCCGCCATTCGCGCTGGGCGGGGGTTGAGCCGGGCACATCGCCTATTCGCCGCAGGAGAAGCTTGCCCGACCGGCTGAATGGGGAACCGTCGGCCAGACGACCCGAGAGGACGACCGGCACCTCCACGGTGAGCGAGCCCCCAGTTTTTCGGATCGCGCCCGGCGCGCCGATCTGCGCGTGAAGGCTGGAGTACTGCGAGAGGTTTTCCGGCGCACCGTCGGCGCGGTATTTGGCGGCGTCGACGGAACTGCGCTTCTCGAGGAGCGCGTAGTAGGTCTGCACCACATTGGCCGCGCCCTGGGCGCTGGTTGGCGTGAACGGCGCCTCCGAGATCGGGGTCTTATCGTCGGGCAGGCCGCCCGGCGTCCCAGGCGCGGGCGGCGTTACCGGCGCGGGCTCGCCGGCGACGCACTCCAGGCCCGGATCGGTTGCGATCTCCTCGCCGGCCTTGAGGGTCGAGATCGTGCCGTTTGTCAGGCCCCTGGTCCACCATTGCAGACCAAAGCCCGTGTAGCGCGCGCCACTCGCCGCCCTCGCCTGGGTCAGGCTGTAGGCGCGCCCCTGCCAGATCACCACCGCGCTGGTCGGGTTGGGATAGCCCGCCTCGAGGGTCTTGCCGCCGGCGCAGGTATAGGTGGTGATCGTCACGACCGGATTCACCGGCGCCGCCTCGGGTTCAAGCTCGGGCGCAACGACGGTGGGTGACGCGGCCACGGGCGGCGGCGGGGGCGGCCGCGGCGGCGTGGCTGCGGGTTTGTTGCACGCGGCCAGCGCCAGGAGAGCAGAACCGGCGAGGAAAGCTCTCATGTCATGCGATTCCCAGCGGCGCCGAGATGGACGTCGGATCGAAGTATGGCCACTCGCAAGCGATCTTGTCACCGCCCCGCGTATGGGACAGCGACGAGCGCCTGCGCTCAGACCTTCGACTACCGTACGCGCGTGAATCCGTCGGAACTCCAGGACTCGCTATCGACGCTGTGGTGGGTGAAGAACAGGCCATCGGGGTCGTAGCGGCGCTTGACGCGCTGAAGGCGCGGATAGTTCGGGCCCCAGAACGCCCTCTGCCAGTCCTTCTGGAAGTAGTCGCATTCATTGACGTAGGCGCCGGTATCGGGCGCGGCGGCGCGGAGCGCGGTCATCGCCGCCTGCACGCGGCCTGCGCGGCTGTGGGCCGCTGTGAGGTCGGGCTGAAAGCCCAGGTATGGCGAGGGGCTGGCGTCGGCGATGATCGCCAGGGCGAAGGCGTCGGCTGCGTCCGGATTTGTCGCCGTGCCCCGCGCGGCGGCAAGGGCTTTGGTCGGCGCGCCAGCGAGGCCCTTGTTGAAGTGGAAGGCGACAGACCAGTGACGGCTGGCGGCGAACCAGGCGTCCGCCAGCCGAGGCTGATTTTGCGGCTTGAGCAGGTCCGCCGGCAGCCAGGCGGACGTATAGGCGTGCCAGAAGGCCCCGACTTGTTCCCCGTCGCCCGCCCACCAGAAATCGCCGGGCCTGGCGCCGGGTCGCGTGTCGGCCTTGGTGACGGTGGGGGCGTTGCGGCGCAGGAAGTCCTCGTCCCAGAAATGCCGGGCAGGCAGGGAGAGCACGATGAGCCCGTTCTGGCCGTCGTAGTCGGCGCTGTTGGCGTTCGCGAAGTCGATCAGAGGCTTCCAGGCGGCGCGGGCCTGCTCCGGCGTCAGGCCCTGGAAGACCATTGAGACCGTCAGGCGATTGTCGGGGCCCGTGCGCACCTGTTCGCCCCAGTGCGGATTGCAAAGGTTCGCCGCGTAGAGGTCGACGAAACGGGCGATCAGCCGCCGGCAGGCCTCGTCGGAGCGAGCCTGGATCGTCAGCCGCACGGCCCCGAAGGTTTCGGGCAGGTCGTGGGTGGCCAGCGTGACGCGGCTGACGACCCCAAAGGTCCCGCCACCGCCGCCCTTCAGCGCCCAGAAGAGCTCCGGCTCCTGCACGGCGTTGACCACGCGGACCTTGCCGTCGGCGGTGACGACCTCGGCCTCCAGCAGGCTCGCGGCGACGGTTCCGTAGGCTTTGGAGAAGCTGCCGAAGCCGCCGCCCTGGACCAGGCCGGCGACGCCCACCGTGGTGCAGCCGCCGCCTTGGACGTAGCGTCCTGCGCCGCCGGTGACCGCCTGGTAGGCGTCCAGCCAGATCGCGCCCGCGCCCACCGAGACCGCCGGAACCGGCGCGGCGGTCGAGCCCTTGGGCGTAAAGCCGTCGTGGACGGCGACAGCCCGCATCGGGCGGGTCCAGATCATCAGCGAGTCCGGCGCGTTTGACGCGCCGAGATAGCTGTGGGCGCCGCCCCGGACCACCAGGCGCAGCCTGTGGACGCGGGCGAAGTGAACAGCCGCGGAGATTTCCGACGCGTCGCGGACGGCGACCACATAGGCGCTGGGCGACGAGCGCCAGGCGTCCAGCCAGCCCGCGCTTTGGGTGAGGCCCGGTTGATCGCCGACGTAGAATGGATTGGCGACCAGCTTGCGCACCTCCGGGTCGCTGAGATCGGGCGAGCGCACAGACGAAAGCTGGCCGCCGACAGCGTGGTTGAGGTCGGCCCAGTCGGCCTGCGTCGGCCAGCCCGGGCCGCCGGGCCGGACACGGACCGTGGCGGCGGCCCTCGCGGGCAAGGCGCGCACGGCCGACGCGCCGGCCATGGCCAGGGTTGCGCCGAGAAGATGGCGGCGTTTCATTCTAACTCCTTCGGGATCACGGCGTGAGGAACAGCAGGACCACAAGCATGATCGACCGGACGAGTGACGATCCAGGGTGATGGGATGTCCGGCGATCCGGCCGGGATGATAGGGACGGCCGCGGGACGAGCGGTGGACCGGGAGGGATGAGCGGCGGCTACTCGCTCCGGCACGCCACGCGCCGCCGGGTTTCCGCGCATTGGCCGTAATAAGGGCACGCCCTAGGCGGTCAGGGTCTCGTCGAAGAGGTCCAACATCGCGCGCCACGAGCGGCGGTCGGTCTCGGCGTGGTACTCGAATCCGGGCCGGCCCAGCGCGCCGACGTCGGGATTGGTGAAGCTGTGCCCTGCCCCGCCGTAGAGGTTCATCCGCCAGTCGACGCCGCCGTCGGTCATCTCCTTCTCGAACGCCAGCCGCTGGTCGGGCGGGATGATCGGGTCGAGCGCGCCGATGCAGGTCAGCACCTTGGCCCGGATCTGGCTGGCGTCCTGCGGCCGCGCCGTGCCGAGCCCGCTATGGAATCCGACCACCGCCTTCACGTCGGCGCCGCTGCGCGCCAGCTCCAGGACCGTGGTGCCGCCGAAGCAGTAGCCGATCGCCGCCAGACGCCCCGGATCGGTCTGCGGCTGCTCCGCCAGCACCGCCAGCGCCCCTGCCGCCCGCGCGCGGATGCCGCTGGGTTCGGCCATGAACGCCATGATCCGCGGCATGGCCTCGTTCAGGTCGGAGAGCGGCTTGCCGTCGCCGTAGTAGTCCATGGCGAAGGCGGCGTAGCCCGCCTCGGCCAACCGCCTGGCGATCGACCTCGTCAGATCGACGAGGCCGCCGCCCTCGGGCGCGACCAGGACACCAGGCCGCTGGCCGGGCTTGCTGTCATCGACCGCGAGGTAGCCCACAAGGCGCGCGCCGTCGGCGTGGTACTCGATATCCGTTGTCTTCACGCTGTGGTCTCCAATCAGGCGGGCGGCGGCCCCATCGGCGGCATCTTCGGGAACTGTGGCAGCCCCGCATGCGTCAGGTGCCAAGGCTGGGCGCTGTCCATGTAGAGGTGCACGCCCGGGCTGTAGGTCGAGGCGTCGTCCAGCGCCCCCACCTTCACCGGATAGAACGGGATCATCTCGCTGGTGAGGGTGTAGAGCGGCGCGCCGCACTCGCTACAGAACGCCCGGCCCACCTCGCCGCCGCTGTCGGCCTTGGAGGTGTAAACCTTGATCTTGTCCTGGCCCTGGGTGACGGAAAAGCCCAGCTTCGGGGCCAGGGCCACATAGGCGGGGCCGCCGCCGGAGGCCTTCTGGCAGTCCAGGCAGTGACAGGTCCCGGCCCCCATCATCGGGCCGGTGATCTTGAACCGCACC
>Ga0307513_10007397_pt1 | contig 14252 bp, 15 predicted proteins | sample 15_EM_MG_FD_202174 | JGI IMG/M metagenome (GOLD analysis project Ga0307513, IMG submission 202174) | Populus trichocarpa ectomycorrhiza microbial communities from riparian zone in the Pacific Northwest, United States - 15_EM | ecosystem: Host-associated > Plants > Roots > Unclassified | place... | reverse complement strand
TATATTCTTACTCCATAAGCACTTGTCGTAGGAGGTTGGTGTAGCCAGGACCTCCGTCGATTAAGATGTAAGCAGGCTTTGATAAGTGGGATTTCTTTTTATAGTTTCCCCGAGATATCCACCATTTATCTACTTTTTTTTACTTTTTTCGTTCGCGTCTTATTTCCCTTAGGGTTCTAGTTAGACCTAATCCTGTTTTTACATTTCCTGTTTGTTAGACGAGTGTGTTTGGCTTTGTCGCGGGGGGTGTGAAGGATCGTTCGGGAGATATGTAGATGGTTCAGATACGGGAGATTGTTTAACAATATAATAATATTATTATACCGACATATCTTTCCCTTGTTATAACGGGAGTGTACGGAGGAATAAGGGCATGTGGGGAAATACCGAGATACGGGGTGTGATCCATGGAATGGTCAGGATGTGGTATTTGTGTTTTACTTATACACCGTTAGGTTAGAGAGTGCGAACGAGCGAATGCACGAAGTGCGAGTGGTGGAAGTTGCATTTCATATCCTTCCTACAAAGTGCCTAGGTTCCACGTGAATTCTCTTACTCTATCATCTACCCCCTTATTTTGCTTCTCTCCATTCCTATTCGTTAGGCTAATGTTTGTATTGTGCCTTGTGGATAATACTCGAGTAGTTTATAGCACAGCACCGCCCATTACAAGCAATCGGATGTGAATGGATGGTAAACGAGAAACACATGTCCTAGGTCCGTAAGCAGCTAGTATATTCCCCCGTGTAATCCCCACTACTACTATCAAGCTGCCCCTAGTGGATCCCTTCGCAGGCTATCATACTCCGACACTGGTTCTGCTGTATACCATAGGGGGAAGTCCCAAATACTAGAGCCACAACCCTAACCCTAGCTTACTTGATAATATTATCTTTTTAATACCGGTGAATGATCTGGTGGTATCAAGGAGACGGTGAGGGACTATTTTGTAGTGTGGATAGCTAAGATGGATTCTATAAACGTAAGAGATGCTGAGTTGGCTGCCCTATTGGAGATATTTGTTTGGTGCGGCAATAAGTGTAGCTCGCACTCAACATAGAAATACTACAAAAACAAAAGACTATACAAGTTCCTCACTGTCAACTAGTTCTAGATTTCTTCTGGTTTCTTTAACTGTTCATGTTATCTTGTCCCAAAAGCCGGTGCATGAAGGGGAGTGACAAAAGCGCAAGTGATCGTTTGGATTGGAGAAATGTGTGCGATGTTGGAGAAGATAAAGGATATGGGGGTGCTAAACAGTTTTCCAACCATCCAGTCCGTCCTTTTTCCGCTCCACTGACGATCCAGGGCATATGTAAGTAGGGCGGGACGCTCACCGGCCCAGTGTGGCACCAGAGATGATTTCAGCTTCACCTCGGATGGGTTTACTCAGGCCTTTTAAGCAAGACACTTCAAGTTAAGGATTTCATATCCATCACTGTGTATCATTCTTAAAAGGTGAGGGTTAAAATGGCGGAAATATGACCCCAACGAGCACAAAGCATGGAATACTTTGGGACGGCGCAGGGAAGCTTGCTCTTTCTTTTCTAACTACAGCCACTGTATAAAACCAATATGCCAAAGCTCAGAACATGTATGGCTCCGGAAGCCTATACATTGATTGTACTAAATTTCTGACAAAAAATGTGACGCTTTTACATGGAACGCCAAGTGTAACACTATTTGTCAGCAAATAATATATTGAAATATGAGTGAGAACTTATGTTTAACATACCCAGTATTTCCATCTCCAGCCTCATTAAAATATTTATCGAACTTTTCCTCATTGCTAATATTTATTTGTTCCATATCTGGAAGCTTGTATTAATCTGTAAGGCTCATATCTTATGTTACTCTGCCTTACGTAATTCAAGTTTGGGTGGTAACCGTGCCAAGGTTGCGGCGGTGGCCGCAACCCCTGGATGTTCGCAGGCTCACAACCTGGGGCACTCTAAAGAGTGCCTGCCAGCTCAACACAACTTTGCGGCTCAACACAACTTTGCGGCTTACCATAGAAACTCTGTGGCTCAACACAACTATATGGTGCAACGCAACTTAGTGTCCCAGCATAAATTTGTTGCTTAGTATAACTTTCAGGCAAAATATAACTTCCTTTAACATAAAAGAGTACACAGGCATATTATCCTGTGGAGGATAACACTGTCAAACTTGTACTAGCCTTGCCAGTGAACAGCCTTTTGAGCAACTTGATTGGAGAAGCAGAAACACTGCCGCGGGCCACTTGGTGATGGAATATTCTCTCTAATAATTTCTCATCACTAACAGAGGAAAAAGGTGCATGGATCAGGCTACAAGTTTGACAGTAGCATCCTCTAAGGGATAATATGCCTGTGTACTCTTTCATGTTAAAGAAAATTATATTTTGCCTCAAAGTTATACTAAGTAACAAATTTATGCTGGGACACTAAGTTGCATTGCACCATACAGTTGTGTTGAGCCACAGAGTTTCAATGGTAAGCCACAAAGTTGTGTTGAGCCGCAAAGTTGTGTCGAGCTGGCAGGCACTCTTTAGAGTGCCCCAGGTTGTGAGCCTGCGAACATCTGGGGGTTGCGGCCACCGCCGCAACCTTGGCACGGTTAGGTTTCAAAACCTGGAAATAGCACAAAAGGTTGAAAGCGTTACACTTGGCATTACAGGCAAAACCGTCACTTCTTTCGGTAGAAAGTTAGTACAGAGTATAGGTTTCCGGAACGATACATTAAATGATATCTATTATGAAAAGAATATGAGAAAGCGAAGATCAAGGTAAACTCCAAAATAAAAAACCTGCACCCATTTCCGATCGTCAATGCGGCTTGTTTCCACTCTCAGAGGCGTTGGGGTGAGCCGATCCGAGTCCCTGCCCTTGTCGCTCGGGATCGTTGGCACCGAAATCTCCCAGTTAACAATGTGGGCGCTTCCTGTCCGGAGCGGGGTGGCAGGCGGGCAACAAAGAAGGCGAGCTGTAGACTGGTTTTGAGGATCTCGTGTTGGGTGAGATCTCGTGTTTTGGGGAACTCGTGTTTTGTGGGCTTGAGAGCTGCTACCTGTCGTGGGTGGCTCACAGACCCACCGGTGGAGCTATGGTCCCGAGCCTGACGCGCCGTCGGCCATACTTTTTTCCGTTGACCTCCGAGACACTTCTCCGTCCTTCAAGTAATCCCCCGCGTCCTTTGCCCAATTGGCAATGGGTTGTCCCAACCCGTCATCTGGTAAAGACATGAGTGGATATAAATCATAAAGAAAATCGCCTATGACTTTCTGGTCTTTCTTTTTCCTCTCACGTAGAGGGTACTTAGTGGGCCCGGGTTTTATCATATTATTATATTTTACATATTATAGAGTGCCTCAAGTGTCAGCGTAAGCACCCTGCTTGGTGCACGGGAAAGTTCACAAACACTGGCACTACCGCAGTCGGAGAGCTCAGAAACCGGACGAAGGCACCTGAATCTGAGGTGGTAGATTGAGTTCTGCGGTGGGCCCTCCGGAAAATCCCAGGTATTCAGGTATTCTCATGAGAATCAACACCCGTAGGATCGGTAATTTAGCTTTGCTGTAGCATCACTAGAATGGATAGAGTGTGATTTAGAGAAGCTATTGAAAGGGAAATTGAAGGTAGGAGAGAAATGAACTGCTTTGGTCTTATTCGTAATACTCAGAGGACCTGATGATCTATTTTGCCTTCTTCTCTTTCTTGCAGGTGCTAGATTTACTTCGTCTACTACACAGCATCATAATACCGTAAAAACTTAAATAATTGAACCGTGTGCTATGTCATTGGACTTTCCTCTCTAAGGTCAAGAGATATTTTTGTTTTTCTTCCTGTCTCGGAAGGGGGAAAGGGGCTGTGTTTTTGGTGTGTTTTTTCCCCCCGTTCCAGAGAGGGAAATTCTGGACTTCATAGCACACGGTTCAATTATTCGGGTTTTTACGGTATATCACTCATAGTTTGGTTGTGGTCCCCCCCCTGTCGCCAGCCATCCTTGGCCGTCCTCTTCATTTTTCCCTCTATCCGCGGTGGCCCTCTCCAATCCCAGCCATCTGTGGCTACCACCCACAGTCGTCGACACGAGGCCCTTGGCGGGAAAGTTGTTAGGAAAAATCTCGGCCTAGTAGGTGATGAACACTTAAGGCGGGCCAGAGTTGTAAGAGGAGTTGCAAATGGAGATGGGGGCAACGATCGCATCTCCCGCAGCCCCGAACTCGGGCCAATTAGGAGGCCCTAGTGGGCCCCTTGGTGAACTGTCTAAGTCCCGCTTAGGACTTGTTCGGATTAATCCGCAGGGCTTGCCACGGCAGTGGCTGCGCCGGGGATCCGCCGGCGTAGCATGGCGGACGTGGCTGAGGGAACGTCTGCGCTGCCCGTGATTCCTCCTCCGACACCTTCTCAGACCCATACGAGTGCGACGAGGACTTTCTCCTGAAGGGACTGCCACTCTCCCCCGTGGGATGTCACTTCTGCGAGGCTGCAGTTGTATATGCACCCCCAATGGCCCTCCCTGCTCAAGCTCCTGTCGGAGTTTGGGGTCCGTTTGAGAGTATGTCCAAACGGGGAGTGGATAATACAGCTATCGGCACGGCGTGTATATTCCCGTGACTCAGACACAAGAAACACCCCAGGCAGCACAAAAGTTCCTTCTCCTTTCTTCCTTCCTTCCCTCATCCAGGGCATACGGCCTGAGATAATGCTAAGTGATACTGTGATAGAGACAAGTAAACAAAATCTTTTCAATTTAAGACCGGGGCGGGTCTGAGGAGAGACGGTTAGGGCTGCGGCATTGAAGGTGCTAACCCCGGCTACTGCAAGGGTTGTTGGGGCTGTGCCCTAGTGAGAATCACTTCCCGGGGGGGAGGGGAGTGGATCAAGAAGGTTAAATTAGGTGGTTAATTTGACACGCTCGTTCTTGGGCCCGCTTTTCCGCTTTATATCGATTTACTTGTTTGTTGGTTCTTGGTTCCGAACCTGACCGAACTTGATTGCGTAATACTGTTTTTTGTTGACAGAAGCAATTAATCTATTGTATTAATTTGCCGAGTGAGATCTTGTGAATTGTAGTGGTGCAATACAGAACTCAGGAGCAAATTAAATACTCGAAATACCAGTGCCAACAATCATCCTTAGTCGGTCTTCAGCAAGTAAAGAGTAGCGCAGCCTAGTACTAGAAAAAAATAAGAAAAATATCTACCACGGGGTACCCTTAGGGAAAAACGAGGGTGGGGAAAAAATACTGAAAAAAACTTCGATGTTGTGGCTACTATGGCGGTAGGTACTATAGTAGTGAGTTTGGCAGAGTGATGATATGATAGTCGGTGAGGGACATTCGCTGTTGCTCCCTCATGTTCGTGTAATTAATTTGCGCCCTACCACCCGTATCACTAGACACTCATACCCAGTCTACCTCCCCATCATGCCTACTGGAAGCCCACCGAAGCTCTCACGCGGCCAGCACAGCACCTGACTGCCGCTCAACCGGAAGCCAACCAACCCATCACCAAGTCAGGTCCCATGAAAAACTCCGGTCAACCAATCCTCCCTTCGGCAATCAAACCCTTAAGTTACAGATCAATCCGCCAGCGAACACCACAAAAAGTAAGGTCAAAAAATAGCTGAGAGAGAGACGCCTGAACAACAAGGATGGAAGGAGTTTTTAAAGCCAGGCTCACCACTGTTAGCGAACGAGGGGATAAGTCATCGTTCTTTCCCCTTTTCGTGTTCTGTGCTTGGGGGGAATTTCATAGTCGTACTATTAGGTTCTCGGAATTAATTCTCGCCTCTCGATAGAACTTCCGCTTGGCGTTGTCGTGGTGGTGAAAGTTGGGGGAGCTGGTGATGTGGGATTTGGACCCCGTGGATTATTGGTATGGTGGTTTATTGAGTTGTAGGTCAGATGCTCTCTTCAGGGGTCATATATAATCACAAGTGATTAGGGGTTTTCACCACTTCTCTTGGGGAGTTTATGCATCCTTTTTCTCTCCCAACATGGCTGCCATTTTTCCCAGCCTTGCTTATGGTATTCGTTCTACGGGGCTGTCCTAGGTTAATTTGTACAGTAGCTTCCGGCAGCCGGAATTGTAGGCTGTGAGACTCAGGTGTCATGCTCAAATCGCTTGGCAGTTCCGGCGGTCCTTAGGAATTGAGGATTGCTTGTCATGATGCACTGTGCAGGGTGGTTGAGAGGTTCAACTTTTAACGCTTTCGTTAAAACACCTAGCGCCTGTATAGGAGTGGACTGTGGGTACGGTAAGGGTGTATGTAAATGGGCCATACGCTAGGTCGTCCAAAATTTCCTGAGACAAACGACAGAGCAAATGGAAGCACTAAATGATATCATATCATACTATTACTATGTAGAGGGCGCAACCCTAACGCTCTAGCACAAGGTCGGCTTACTTGAGTTCTTGTGGCAGTGTGGCGTCCACTTGATACTGTTTGGGGGTTTGGGCGGTCGTCGCGATTTACTCATGAACCTGTAGATCGTTGGCTCCAAGCAACTAAGCCCTTTACGCCGAACGCAGGGATCTCTCTGCTCCCCATTGGACAAATGATTGAGTATAGGCGCCGGTTCACGAATTTTGCTCGTAGCCTCGTGATATATATACTTCCTCTGATCGAGTACTGAATATGCTTTCGGCTTTCTAAAAGCAAAGCCTTGAAAGGAATCCCAGCGAGAACCATATATTCGGCCCTCTCACCCCCCGTACATTGAAGCTTCTATCACGGTTACCCCCTGGGCACTCCATTTTGTCCCCAACCGCTATTCCTCCTTCCCCTTTCCTCTAGGAGCGTCCCTCTTGAACACTTCAACCACCTCGACAAATCTACTATAGAGCAAGTAACCGGGGATGAAGATCCAAAACGAATTCAAAAGTACAAAGCGCACCTAGAAATAGTACCACTCCAGCCTAGCACTCTCATAAACCTCGATCGCAGCGGTAGCGTAGTATAGTACGTCACCGTACAATTGTACGAGACTACCGATTATCTGAAGAGGGTAGCGGCTTAAATTGCTTCCTGACTAAGAGAGGTAAAGTTCATAGCTGAAAGAAAGAAGAAGCAGAGTGGGTAATAGGAAATTTCAGTCGGAAGGGGGAAGTCTTTAAGAAATTCCTGCACATACCGTACAATTCCTACGAAACCAATGATGTGAATTTAGGAAAACATACTCGAGTAAGGAATTAAGTGAAGGATTCTTGCTGAAATGCGATGGTGCAAGAATCTTTAATAGCAATCGGGTAAACACCATAATGACGGCAGTAGACCTCCCAATTCATTGGTTGCTTGCCCCAGCCAAGAGGTCCTAACGGTTTAGGACTGGTTTGAAACTTTGATTTCCCTGCTCGAAATCGATTTTAGGGGCATTCACACTTTCGCCCTCCAAAAATTAGCGGGAAGGCAGTCCAGCCATTACAACCCTTATGTCCTTCGTCTCTGATCTCTGAGTTGTTATCGTTATATCCCTTGCCAGGCCCTCTATTAGAGCTCGCTGACGCTAGTTACCTTAGCATCACGCTACTGTATGTTGGGACTTTAAAGTTTGGACTTAAAAAAAGCTAAATTTAGCAAGGTATCTAAAAGGCTCACCCGGACACCCCACCGGTAGATTAGTACCTCTCCACCAGGTGGAGGGAAAATAACCGGGAAACAGGAGTCAGATTTTCGCTGCTTGGCCGTTTCGTCGGGTGACGTAGGATAAGGCGAATTTGCAATCTAAAGCTATCGGTTGGCTTACCTTGGGATGGTGCCTTGGGTTGCACATAAGCCGGTGGTTCTCGTTATTTGGGTACAAAGAAAAATCGTGAATGGTGAATGCAATACCGGTAGTCTACTTGGGGTGAACGAATAATCCGGTTTCCAAGAAGTAGTAGCGCTGCAAATTCTCTGTGAGAGGGACATCTTGGCAACCGAATTATATTGCTCACTCCAAGCACTCGAGCGGATATTTGAGTTCACTATTCCACCAGCTTGAATAGTTCCTAGTCCTTCTCGTCATAGTCCCAAGCATGCCAATTAGGTATAGTCGTGTACTCAAAGAGGAGGAACTATCACCGGAAAATTCTCCAAGTCTCATAGGATCCTCCCGGCGTGGATGTGGCTGGACCTTAGGCATTGTCACACCACAAGCCACATCGCCCTGCTTTCTTTAGTTCCGCTCGCAGAGAGTTTTCTCAACTATGATACCCCGATACCCCTAAAAATTACCACACCATTTCTGCCCTCAACCAACATTTTTGAAAGAGCATCATGGCCCACACTACAAATGCGCACTCGATCGAATTGGGCGGTCGCAATGCCAACTGCGGCAACATAACCGATAGTTTTAGCACCACCGTCTATAAATCCGACGAGCATGCACGGATCATGCGTTGGCTCTCTCCAGTAGAGCCGAATAACAGGCACCAGAAGGGCGTGCGCACCTGCCGATTTAGGGGCGTTGGGGATTTGCTTTTGGAAACGAGCGAGCTTCGGGAATGGCGGGAGGGTGGAGCCGATAAGGCAGTCTTGTTTTGCTCCGGGAATCCGGGGGTGGACAAGACCTATCTGAGGTGAGTGGCAGCATTCTTTGAAGGAAACGAATGCGGCTGACGGGCGAGAAATCCTAGCTCCCTGGTGATCGGCAGCCTGTGCGATCAGGCAAGGAAGGAAGATATCACTGTTGTATGCTTGTACTGCGACTTCCTTGCCCAACGGGAGCAGACAATCACTAGCATGGTGGGAACTATTCTGGGGCAGCTAGTAGGCAGAGGCGACATCCCGATTTACCTACGTGAAGAGTTTCAAGAAGGGCAAAAGGAGACTGGTGGTAGAGGGCTCCTACTTTCGGATTTGATGCGAATGTTGAGGATGGCTATTGCTTAGCTGAGGCAGGTTTTTATCTGTATTGATGCGCGCGACGAATGCCTACCGAAGAATCTGCCGGAGCTTCTTGGGTCCTTGAGAGATGTTGTGCGGGGGTCGTCTGAGACGAGAATATTCCTCGCCGGGAGGCCCCACGTTGGGGGAGCTATTCAACGATATTTCCTGAATCCGGTCGTGATACCCGTCAGCCCTAACACAGATGATATCAGGAGGTTCCCGGAGATGAAAGCAGACGGAAATGGCGAGCTAGAGGCGATGGACAACAATTTACGGGCGGATATTGTGAAAGCTATTCTGGACATGATGTCGGATATGTGCGTAGGAGCATTTTGCCTTTCTATCCTATCGATGATGTATGCTTACGAACAATTATGTGTACTAGTAGATTCCTCCTCGTTGCGTTAAACATTGAGGCTATTCTAGAAGAAGTGACAATTGGCCAGAGAAAGAAACTTGAAGAGATGGCACGAGGCAATGGACTTGGCGATGCCCACACGGCGACTCTAGCCCGACTGAAGGGGCGGAAAAAAGATTAAATCAGCATTCGGATTTAAGGTCCTAAAGTTGGTGCTATATTCGGAACGGCCATTACGGGTGGAGGAGCTCTGTCATGCCATGGCAGTGAAGACGGGGTCTCTAGATCTGGATCCGAAAAACACCTCCGTGTTACGCACACTCTTATCATCTTTCCTGGGGCTTGTCGCGGTCGAGGCATCTTCATCCATAGTTCGACTGGTGCACTTTACCCTGCAAGAGCATCTCTTAAGTAACCCGACCCTATTCCATAGTCCCCACTCAAAAATTGCTGAGGTTTGCTTGAAATACCTCAATTTTGGACGTATCCAAGAATCTCCCGCCAGCTCTTTACCCAGCCCCCCAACAATGCCCCTTCTAGAATATCCTTCTTTTTACTGGGGGAAGCACGCAGGGATGGGGATGACGGGGAATATCAAAATACTTGCGGTGAGGCTTCCGGATAGATTTGATGAACATATATCTGCTTAACTACTCTTATTGCGCTGCAATAAAAATAGAGGTTCGGGCCCTTATTTTCGCTTGGAGAGAGGGGATACTGGATTTACCGTACTCCACGCAGTATCGTTTCTCGGGGTAGTAGCGATAGTTGCTACTGTATTGGAGAGAAAGTAATGGGATGTTAACGCGACCGATCGCATGGGGAGCACGGCTCTCAGATGGACAGCTAGAAAATGGCACGCAGAATTTGTAAAGATGCTTTTGGAACGGGAGAGGATCTATCCCGACCAGGCAGACACTATATATGGCCGAACGCCAATTTCGTGGGCGGCAGAGGGGGGGCATGAGGGGTAGTAAAGGTGCTTTTAGAACGAGAGGAGGTCAGTCCCGACCAGGTAGACACCGACTACGGCCGAGCCCTACTCTCATTAGCAGCTTGGCGCAGCAATTCTGGGGAAACAGTAATTCAATTAAAACGGAAGGAGCGGCGGTGGATCGATAGGGCACAGGCAGGGTATCTCGCCGTAGAGGAAAGCCGTCGTGGAGTGGGGGCCCTGTGAAGGACTCGGAGGAAAGGGTGCGATAGGAAAAAAAGAAGTGTATCCGTTGCTAGATGTAAGTATAGAGAAAATAACTCAACCATGATATTTCATAGAATAAATACAGCGTGTAGTGGTCAACCTATGTAGTTGGCTCACTATCACATATCGCCCGAAACCAGTCCCCTCAAGGCACTAAACCTGGTGACAAACCTATCCGTATATCATACCCTAACTTGACAATATCACAATGGGATTGTTCTATCCAGGAGTTCCCTACCTTCACGCAAGCTTTCAAGAACTCGATTGCACTATCATACCATTGGATAAACTTCCCGACATCACAGACCTTAGCGCCCAATCTGCACTCCCACCAGCTAACCCCACTGAGCTGGAAGGGCTATTTGACCCAAAGGAGCCTCTTCCCTGGTCCGCAGATCGCGACCTCTCCTTAACCGAACCACCTAGGCTGCCTTACCCACCTTCCGTCTAGGAAAACTAATACATATCCTAACAACACCAGACCAACCCTCTCGCTCGCAGTTGACCAGTATTTTATCATCGCATCTTTCATTTGTCTCTTAGCTTTTCTCATTTACATCCCGCCTTCCTCGTTACCACACATATCCCCATTCCATACTGTAAATAATTACCTAACGTAGGACTGGTGAAGGCAAGGCCCCTGCCGGTTTATGTGAATAAACTCCGATAAAGCAATTACTGCACAATACTGGGTACCGTGAGCACGCTAGATGGCTCAAAAATTTCCCTCCTTTCCTGGTACTTTAGATAGTATTCTAGGGGTCCATCGGGAAGGGATTAGGAACATGGGTAGGAGTAGATTTCCAGCAAAAAGAAAGCTTCGCGATTGAAGGGTGCTTGTGCGGATAGATACTCTACTACAGACCAAGGAACTTCTGCGCTCCCCCCTTTATTTCCTTGGAGCTACAGCATCATACTCGTCCCCTGAAACCCCGATGGGGTCTTTAAGTTCTGGGCACGAGCGAACCACACTGCCGGTAATGAGAGGGGAGGCCAATTGAAGATTCTATCTTGACAGTAGACGGCAGGCATATTCCTACGCTTGAGGAATCGTCCATTGGGTACTATTGTCGCTTCCTAAGTGCCCTGTTCAATGTCCTACGCTACGACCAAGCCCCCACCGGCTAGTGATATTTACTATGGTAACAATAACATTAGCGTCACTGCTCAGAAGAAAATTAAATACCCGGAATGCTAGTGTCAACAATCGTCCTTATCATCAATCACTAGCAAGTGAAAAGTAGCACAACTTAGTATGATACTAGAGAAAAAGTAAGAAAAATATCTATTCTGCGAGATAACTTTAGGCAAAAATAGGTGTGGGGAAGAAACACTGAAGAAAATTCGATGCTGTGGTTGTTGTGGCAGTAGGTAGTATGAGTGTGATGTTGGCAAATTGGTAGTATGATGGTGGGTGAGGGACAATCGTTGTCCCTCCCTCATACCGGTATTCGAATATTTAATTTGCCACCGAGTACTCGTAGCGGTATGTCGTGTTGATCATGGCGGCTCGCAATCCGGAAATGACTGCATGGGGATTGTTGCCACAACAAGCCACATCGCCCCGCTTTTTTCAGCTCAGATTACAGAATGTTCATAAACTCCCCTAGTCCCCCCACAAATCGCTACACTATTTCTACTTTCAGCCAACATTTTGGATAAGGTATCATGGCCCAAGCTTCATATTCAGTCAGCGTCGGCGACGGTAATATCCACTCCGGAAACATAATAGGTAGTGTCAACAACACTTTCTATAACTCGGACGAGGATGCGCAGATCATGCGATGGCTCTCTCCACTGGAGCCGAATAATAGACACCAAGGTGTGCGCACCGATCGGTTCGACGGAGTAGGAGATTGGTTTTTGGAAACGGGCGAGTTTCGGGAGTGGAGGGGTGGTGAGGGTGGAGCCGATATGGCTGTCTTGTTTTGCTCCGGGAATCCGGGAGTGGGCAAAACATATCTGAAGTGAGAGGCGAGATCCTTTGAAAGAGGCGAATACTACTGACAACTAGAAATATTAGTTCCTTGGTGATCGACAGCCTGTGCGATCAGGGTTGGGAGGAAAATGTCGCGGTCGCAGCCTTCTACTGCGACTTTCTTTCACAGGAAGAGCAGACGATCAACAACATCGTGGGAGCTATTCTGAAACAACTAATAGGTAGAGGGGGGATCGCGAAGGCTCTACGGGAGGCGTTTCAAAAAGCGAAAGGAGAGGTTGGTGGTAGAGGGCCGCGACTCGCGGATCTGATGGGGATGTTGAGGACTGCTATTGCTTCACTACCCCCGGTTTTCATCTGCGTTGATGCCTTAGACGAATGTTTACCGAGGTGCCTACCGGAGCTTCTTGAGTCTCTGAGAGATATTGTTCGGGAGTCACCTAGCACGAGAATATTCCTCACCGGGAGGCCCCACGTCAAGGAAGATATTCAAAGGTGTTTCACTAAGATGGCCGTGATACCCATCAGCCCTAACACGGATGACATCCGGAGTTATGTAGAGATGAGGTTAGCCAGGGATGCCGACCCGGAGGCGATGACCAAAGATTTGCGGGCTGATATTGTGAGAGTTATCCTGGAAAAGATTTCCGATATGTGCGCAGGACCATATTGCATTTCCACTCCATTAGTGATGTATGCTTACCAAATATTCCGTGTAGATTCCTCCTTGTTTCTCTCAATATCGACGCTATTCTAGGAGAAGTGACAATTCACCAGAGAAGAATGAAACTGGAACAGGTGGCACAAGGCAATGGATTGAGTGATGCCTACACGGCAACCCTAACGCGTTTGAAAGCCCAGAAGGGATATAGGTCAGTACTCGGGCTGAAGGTCCTGATGTGGGTGTTGTATTCGGAACGGCCATTACGAGCCCAGGAGCTTTGCCATGCCTTGGGGGTGGGGATAGGATCTGCGGATCTGAATCCGGAAAACGTTCCCGCGTTACGGACACTCGTATCATCTTGTCTAGGTCTTGTCACGGTGGAGGTGTCTTCGTCCACAGTCCGACTAGTACACTTCACTCTTCAGGAGCATCTCGCAAGCGATCCGACCCTATTCCATGATCCTCACTCAACAATTGCCGAGGTTTGCTTGACATACCTCAATTTTCAATGTATCAGGGATCTTTCGCCAACTCTTCGCTCGGCACCCGCAGAAACGCCTCTTCTGGAATATGCTTCTGTTTACTGGGGAAGGCACGCGAGAGGGGGGATAACGGAAGGCACCAAAATACTTTCACTGAGACTTCTTGATAGATTTGATGAGCACATATCTGCTCAACTACAATTATTGTGGTATAGTCGGGATAACCACGATGGCCTATACTTTAATGGGGAGAGAGGGCCGACGGGGTTTACGGGACTCCACGGCGTCTCATTTCTCGGGATTGAGGGGATAGTGCCTGTTGTATTGGAGATGAAGGAATGGGACGTTAATGCATATGATTGCATGGGGATGACGGCTCTCACGTGGGCAGCTGCAAGGGGGCACGAGGAGTTCGTAAAGATGTTTCTGGGACGGGACGACGTCAATCCCGACCGGGCAGACACCGGATATGGCCGGACACCACTCTCGTGGGCGGCTAAGAAAGGGCATGAGGGAATAGTAAAGATGCTTTTGGAACGAGAGGGCGTCAATCCCGACCAGGCAGACACCAAATATGGCTGGACACCACTCTTGTGGGCGGCTGAGGGCGGGCATGAGGGAATAGTAAAGATGCTTTTGGAACGAGAGGGCGTCAATCCCGACCAGGCAGACACCTTTTATGGCCGGACACCACTCTCGTTGGCGGCTGAGGGCGGGCATGAGGGCATAGTAAAGATGCTTTTGGAAAGATCG
>Ga0307513_10007396_pt1 | contig 14255 bp, 16 predicted proteins | sample 15_EM_MG_FD_202174 | JGI IMG/M metagenome (GOLD analysis project Ga0307513, IMG submission 202174) | Populus trichocarpa ectomycorrhiza microbial communities from riparian zone in the Pacific Northwest, United States - 15_EM | ecosystem: Host-associated > Plants > Roots > Unclassified | place... | reverse complement strand
GATGGCCGAACACCGCTCTTATGGGCGGCGTGGAAAGGGCATGAGGGGGTTGTAGGGGTACTGCTGGAACGGAACGACGTCAACCCCAATACAGCTGACAAATATGGCCAAACACCGCTCTCGTGGGCTGCGGAGAAAGGGCATGAGGGGGTCATAAGGATACTACTGGAGCGGAACGACGTCGATCCCAATACGGCTAACAACGATGGCCGAACACCGCTCTTGTGGGCGGTGCAGAATGGGCATGAGGGGGTCATAAGGATACTGCTGGAGCGGAACGACGTCGACCCCAATACCGCTGAAAAAGATGGCCGAACACCTCTCTCGTTGGCTGCCGAGTATGGTCAAGAGGACGCCGTGAGGCTATTGCTGGAACGGAACGATGTCAACCCCGATACAGCTGACGAAGATGGCCGAACACCGCTCTTGTGGGCAGCCCGGAAGAAGCGTGAGGGGATCGTGAGGATGCTGCTGGAGCGGAACGATGTCAACCCCTATGCAACTGACAGATATGGCGAGGCACCGTTCTCGTGGGCTGTGCGGAGTAGGCATGAGAGAATTGCAAATTTGCTAGGGGATCGGAGGGATTTCATTTCCAGATACGCAGCAATTTCGCAACCAAGAGAGCTCTTCTCAACCGAATCGCCCGAGCCACCCGAACCACCCTCAAAAAGGATCCGCAGGTCTTGATATCCAAGGACAAACCCCTACTCTTCTCCCACTACCTACTGCACATCCCCGCAGAATTATGATACAACAAATTTGGCCAAACAAAACCATAAGCCCGCCACTAACAGTTCTTTACACGCGGATCGATAAGCCATCCCACATATCAAATATTTGGACCATCTACATTGAACTTCTTATCTCATCCAATCCCTCTAACTACCTTATCCCTTTCACATTTCTTATTATCGTATACCTTAAGGAATCTTTTTCTAACAATTTTGTATATACACATAGCCATAAGTTAAGTGCTCTTCCATACCTACTCCTCTCAATAATGTACTTCAGTTTGTTGTGTCAATAGTAAGAATGCTGTCCACGGCACCCCCGGCCAACAGGGGGAAGTACGATATTGGTGACAAAATTCCTGCCCCCCATCTTACACCAAAAATGGGTATTTTCGCCCCATAAAATGACAGCCTGTTGCTTTGTAAAAAACAATGTTAATTCCTCAGAGTCTCTAGACCTATCTAGATATTATCGCTTATATGTGACAAGCTCCGTCAGCTAATGCCCATGACATCCAATGACGATCCTAAACTCTCAACCCCCATAAGAGAATGGGAAAATTCTCATAGTTTTTACCTAGAAACTTTCCACAATTGCCTACACTATGGGATGGTTTCATTAAATCTATACAGTTTTGGGAAGGGCCATGGGTGTCCAAGATCAGCCATTTTTGTAAAACGGGTAGGGGCCACTAATTCTGTCGGCAAAATCGTACTCTGGAGCCTGAGGATTTCATCAAACACTAATGGGCATATTTATTTAGAGACACTTTGAATAAGATACCAGCTTAACTAGCAAACTTGCCAAAGAGGATGTAAAGCTTCGGTTTGTGAAATACACTCTCAGGCCGCACAATTATCGGAGAACATCCACCCACAATGCGGGCGTTTAGTATTTTTAAGAAAAAGAAAAAGACTATCATACTAAATGACAACACTTAGTCAGGCCAGTTTTCGAGAGCATTAATATACAACTCTGGAAAAACACGGTACACCACCATAACCTAGTGGGGTCTTAGGAAGATAAGTTAGAGCCCATTAGTGAAAGCTGTTCGCAGATACCGGGGTGGGGGGGGCACACCAAGGTGAATTGACAGTTGCCATTGCGAGCACTTCCTAGAGTATTGTAAATTTGGAGTTGATCCCGTTCTTTCTTTTCAAACTCTCGTTATCACTTGGCACCCCGCATGATTATGCTGACCAGCTACTATTTATGATATATCATCCCTACCGACAACGAAGTGCCCCGCCCTAGAGAGCGCTCAGACAAGCTTCCACTCCTCAAGCTGTAATTCCATCCCCTAGGGAACATTCGATATTAGCAATGAGAGGCCCAAACTCAACCGCCGATGCTGGCGCAGGCTTCCGGGGGTATCGTACTACCAGAACTCACCTATGATAACCCAAGTGTCTCTGAAATACTAAATGGTTCCGGTAGTAGGAGAGCGGCCAAAGTCTCGAAGGAACTATTCCACACAAGAATCAATCACACTTCGCACCTGAGTGTGGAGCGCGCCGGGAACAAGCGACCACAGACTCGATTCCCAAAGCTGTGGATAAAAGGCAGCAGGAGACAAAGTGGAGCATATATATGTGAACCCCGAACCTTCAGCAAAGTTGAGTATTCAGAACTTTTATTATGATACCCCAGTAAAGCCGTTCAGCCCTCTCATCAGGGCCCGGAAGCATAGTCCCAAATCTCCAGTTTCATGACAGTGGTATTGCTCCAGACACTTAGTAATTGGTTGGAATCTCCGTTGCGATAAGCAAACATGACCCCCAAGAAGCGTTAGTCAGGGCCAGCAGCAATTCCCTTGACCTTGATACCTTACAAAGCAGTTCATACCGTAGTCAAATATATCCTTCCGGATTAAATTATTAAACTGACCAACTCCCCGGGTTGGAATATTGATTTAAGCAAGGGCACATTTTGTACATAATATTATAGATAACTAGACGTATGATACATATCAAAATATCAAAAAGTGTGAATATGGGTCACATCTAGTAAGTCGTGAGAGTCTCAGCTGGGTGCATCGCCACCGCCCAGTCTAAAATCTTGCTGCTCTCTGTCTTTGATCCGAAAAACCCCCATATTGAGAAATTTCTCTTCTCCGCTTGATAGCGAAAATGAGGCATGGAAATCGACATCAATTCCTCCCACCATAACCCTGCTTGTCAACTGAATAACATACAAGGTTCAGCCGAAGGTCTCACATGAAGGGACCAGTACAGTGTACTTCCGAGTATCGACACCACCATTCTCTTCAATTATTCTCAAACCCAGACACCACTCACCCAAGTACACATCTAAATCCAAATATCCCCAGTAGGTATGATACCCTACAAAGATACCATACAGGAGCGGCCTCCATGTCACCGGAAATGAAATGGAAAAAAAAAAGGAAAAAAAACTCAAACTCGGATTCCGAAGGCGGTGAGTGATGAGTGATGATGCAGGCAATTTCACTATTAGAAAATAAACGCCGAAGCAAAAGCTCCCAACTTGGCTTCTTAATTCAACAGCCATTCATTCCTACTATAATAACGCAATATGCCCGGGGCGGTGGAAATAAGAATACACACTCGTCCAGAAATAATTTCTACTCTCCGGATCGCTCAACCCAGGCTACGGATATCCGCAGAAAAATATATTGATTCTTGGTCATCGGGGTAGAGATGGGAAGAGGCGATTCCTGGTGCCCGGAACCATGCAAAAAATATCCCCACTACCGATTATTCGTATTTAGCTTGAGCTACGGCATGGCATCGGGCCTTACTTCGCTTTGGGGAATAAAATCTGCATACTCCTACAGTATCAGATCACTCGGCCTAAGCAGTAACATACCGGCAGTTGGGTGTAATTCAATGCTGGTACCATACGGTACGGTGTGCTAGTGGTCTCTTCTCACTCGGAATGAACCACCTCCCACGAGGCCGCAAGTCGAACCAATATCTTTCTCTCATCATCCAAAGCCGTGAGAATCGGGGTGGGGGAAATGTCACAACCAGTCAGCAATAACAGCTCTTTCAACATCGCGAATACCTTCAACTACACTACTCCCGATGATGAGTCCAAAGTACTGGCGTGGCCATCTCCATTAGAGCCATGGGTACACTATAGAGACATCGAAGCTGAGCGGGTGGAAGGTATAGGAGCCTGGCTGCTGTAAACCAGAGAATTTAAGCCATGGCATAACGCTCGCAGGGAGGATGAATCCACCTATGGGACCTTGTTCTGCGAGCAATCCAGGAGTGGGAAAGAATTGCATCATGTAAGAGAAAAGGTGTTTGTTGCCCGAGATCAAAGAATGGTATTGCTGATAGGTTACGATAATAGCTCGCTAGTTATAGACAAGTTGTGCGATGAGGCCGGGGAAGATCTACTGCGGTGATGTGCTTTTACCTCGACTTTTCTACCCGGAATGAGCAGTCACCCGCGAATGTGCTCGGCTCCTAAAAAAGCCCACGCACGTAGACTAGAAACAGCAATACCGCAGAATTGCGTCCAATGCTTAATTTCTACTAATCAAACAAAGCTCAAGCAACAAACCAAGCAACAAAACGTAAAAATTCAGACACACAGGCGAAGAATCTAAGTTAACCAACCAAACTACAAGCACAACCCTACCCGATCCAACCCTACCCTACAGCTTCATGCCCAATGCTTGATGAACCTTCAAGCTTTGTCTGATACTGAGATCCAACATAATCTCTTCGCTACCCCCGGGAATAGAGTATCCTCGAACATCTCGGTACAATCGCTCAACCTTAGCTCCAACACCACCTTTTGTGTATCCGATTCCACCAAAGATCTGGGTAGCTTCTCGGGCGCAGAATTCGAAGGTTGTGGTACTCTGGGCCTTCAATCCTGCGATGGCACCCCCGAGCTTCAACATTGCTTCGGTGTCGCCCATGCACAAGCTCTGGTAAACTATGTTCTCTAGCCAGTTGTGCGTCGCTTCGATTTGACGGGCCATATGTGCGAGCTTCAATCGTATTACAGGGTGCTCAATGAGCTTCTTGCCGAATGTGCGGCGACGGTTGGCGTACTTTATCGACTCCTCGTAGAGGACGCGGGAGAAGCGGTTGCACTGGATGACTATACCAAGACGCTCGTGGTTGAAATTGGTCATAATAACCTTGAAACCGGCGTTCTCCTTGCCGATGAGATTTTCTACGGGGACCTTGACATCCTCGAAGGTGATGTAAGTTGTTCCCGATCCGTGGACACCTTGGCAGTCCATCTCGCGGGTGGAGACACCCGGGCCGCGTTCAATGAGGAGGACAGAAACACCGCCCATACCCGGGCCACCAGTACGGACGGCGACAGTGAAGTATTCGGACCAGATACCGTTTGTGATCCATTTCTCTGTGAGATGTCAGCACAGATTTATTATGTTGATCACTGCGGGAGCCTTACTCTCGCCATTGACAATATAGTGCTTTCCATCCGGCGTCTTCTTAGCCTCGCAGGCCAGGTTTGCAACATCACTACCCGCACCGGGCTCAGTGATACACAAACAGATCCTCTTCTCGCCACTGAGGATTCCTGGAACAATTCGGTCCTTAAGCTCCTTGCGACCAAACTTCATTACCGGAGGAAGACCAATCGAGTAGCCACCAATCATGTTCCATACAAATCCACCAGAACCAGTACGCGATAGCTCATCGGTGAGAAGGAACTCGTGAAAGTGATCCCACTTTTCTGGAGGAACAGAGGCAACGCTGTACGGTGTATATTCCTTAGGGTACTTGATGCCAAGCAGACTATTGAAACATTAGCAACGGGCGAAATACAGGCGCAAAGGCATCAGTGGTAAACATACCCAGGAAGATAACCGCGAGTACCCATCTCCTTGTAAATCTCGACAGGAACAAACTTCTGCTTCTCCCAATCATTCAAGTGAGGCTCAATCTTCTCCTCAACCCACGCCCTAACCTCATCTCTAAGGGCGGCATGCGACGCATTGTAGTAAGGTGAATGATACTAATTACCCTCCGTCAGCCGCAAGTCTCGAACAATTAAATCCCAAGACAAAGAATAACTTACGCCCTGGTACCAAGCAGGGTCGCCAAAGGGGATAAGGTCACCATAGGCCTCTAGAGTCTCTTTCGCTTCGCGCACCTCGCTCGTTGGCGCTGGGACAACGGGTCCGGCTCGCGTGGGAACGACCTGCTCCTTCTTTGGTTCCTCCTTCTTCGGCTCCGGCGGCGGTGCGGCCTTGCCCTCCAGAGACCCGATCTGGAGCTGTGTCTTGTACTTCTTCAGGATTCCCTCATTGTGGTATTTCCAGAATTGTGCGGTAGCGTCTTTGCCACCGACCCTCTGCAGGATCTTCTTTCCGCCCGGGTGATCATTCTGGAACTATTGTGCTCGCCTGTTAGAACGCTCCGGAAGAGATGCTATTGTCCATACCTTTGTAACGTCGTACACATCGCCCTCGACGATGATCCACAGCGAGTCGGGCTTCTTGTGCTCCGCCACTTCAGTGGCTTTGAATATCTTTGACATGACCACGGTAAATGTAAACAATGACAACAAGTATAAGTAGCGGAGATTATAAGAGATGGGAAGGGGAGGAAGGAAGGAAGGAAGGAAGGAAGGAAGAAGAGTAGAAGAGTAGAAGAGATTTGTTTGAGGAAAAAGAGTAGCGGGGAGGGAGACCAAGTTTTCACGTGAAAGGCAGGTAAAGCTCAGGATGTGGGGGAGGTAGAACCCATGACATCGTTCCCAGGAATCTTGACAACCAACGGGCAAGCAACCAACTTTGTTCTCAGGGATTGCGCGAGGGCTGTTGCATCTCTCACATGCCCTTCCATCCTTCACGTGTTCCCCACCAAATCTGGGATGAAAGAAATCCGATTGGTCGCAACCACGAGCCCGGAGCATCAGGGATATCCTCGGTGCCTCGGTAAGAAATGTGAATGCTCGCAGTGCAATAGCGGGGTGCGGTAGGAGTTGGCAACAACGCAGAGCCTCAGGAGAACAGAGTAAACATCCTCAGGAGCTACAAATACTAGGTCAAGTTGTGGATAAGAAACACTCTACGCCCACATCTCCAAACACCGATGTTCACTTGTAAAAAAGTTCACCGTGAGGTGGGAAAGAAACTTCGAGTATATCACTTCCATTCTTGGATCCGTGCTTAAACTCACCCTCCCACCGTGCTGCAAGTAGACTAGACCTCGATCAGTGGGATTGTTCACTGAATGCAGGGCCTCCCGACACCAATACCGTAGACTGGACCCTGCCCAAGCTCCCCCACATCTTGAATTTCTCCTCATGATAACAATGCCATATCAAAATACCTTCCGAACGCCCTCTATGAAAGTATGATACCACAGGATCCCCGGAATAAATCATCCAGCACATCCCAAAAAAAAGAAACCTTTCGTCCCTTCTCGGATTTCACGAGAACAAGGGGTTCCAGCAAGAAATTCCAACCATCAAATGGGAAAGGAAATGAATTCCGACCGCTACCCGGCCGATGATTCTCCAAAGAGGATCTGTCACGATGTTGGGGGGACTCTCTAGCTTGTTTTGCCGCTTATTCTTTCCACCAGACGCGCAGCGTTATCGGTATCGTACGGTAGCTCAAGTGCTGCGGCAAACCTTCAGATCAATCCCACGAGACGGTGCCCGTAACCAAAGGACTCGGTGCCGACGGTCCGGCGATCGGGTATGCCCGAGGTGAGAATTAAGGAGTCAGAAGGACCGAGGGACATCACTCTACGAGTAATTTGTGTCGTTTTAAACCCTTATGTAAGTGATTACGAATTCTACCTAGAGCTTAAATTAATGACCGTGTCTTTAGAATTGATACCGATAGGACCGCTGTAGATACGGTGCATCCCTAAAGTGCTTCACTGCGCCCTCACAAGTGACCTTCGCGATTAGGCAATCACAACACCCACAGACCACCACGATACGCACCCTAGCCTTCCTTCGGCCCCTCGAAAATCACCAGAGCAAGAGCCAATCCGCTCCTAAAAAGCCAGAGCATTCAACATAGCGGTTTATCCCAGCCCCCGGGCACAACCTTACCCCACGCCACTCGGCCCCACAATTCCCAGCACGAAGGAATTTCCTATTATACGATACTGACCTATCCTTCAAAATCTGGGAGCGACAACGACCTAACCAAGGCCCAGATTCCCCGGAATCTAGAACTTATCTGGGTTCAAGGATATTCTAGGACGTTTTTTGTTCTAGCGAGAAGAATGTCTCATTCCAACCCCATCCAACAACCGGCACCTCTACCACTATGATCATTCCCTCACCTAGTGAATTGTTGATATCACACATCTACTCCTTCGTGCGCACGAGCGGGCCAACCCTCCTACAAACATCCCACCCAGTATTTGTGTCTCTACCGTTTAGGGCGCTGATGGGTCAGGGTGTCATGGTGACAGCAGAGGTGCGCGATGGGCTATGGAGGTATTCCGGGGGTTTCGGGTATTCACAGATTCGAGAATCTCGGTCATGCTCAAAGGAATTATACTCAATTTTCCAAAGTTCCGTAGGCTGCCAGAGCACCTTCAAATCCCTCACCCCACAATTTTCCATATCCACCAAAAACTCTCCCCCTTCCTCCACTGCTATACAAGTACTAAACACATCCATCCTTTAAACCCCCCTGGAAAAGGTAAGCACGAGTAAAATCGCCCCCCAAATGAAAATGACCGGGAGAACCACGGTCACAGGAGCAAGCTTCACAACCATCTTGACAACCCTCTTCCATCCAGGCATTCCCATGCTCTTCCATGCTTCAACGAATGTTAGGTCACCGTCGTTGGCCTTTCCAAAGGTACGGTCGAACGGTACGATCGGCTCGGCGTCCTCGGGAAGGTGCGAGGCCTGAACACGGGCGAGGGCGACAGATGCTGGGAGGACGATTCCGAGGAAAAGGAGGCAAGCTACTAGGATGACGATGGCACGAGTGGGTTCGTCAACTACAGCAGTCGCGAGGCCACGAACGAATTCTGTGCTGAGGCGGAAGAGGAGTGTAGCACTTGCGAGGGCTGGCAAGGTTTTTCGTGCAGTGGACCAAGGAGTCGAACTCAGTCGGGTGAACCAGGTTGCACTCTGGGGCTTGGAGATTATGATGCTTTGGTTCACGATTAGTATTCTTTCCCACATCAGGTAGCCGTGGGGGTGGGGACATACTGCGTGCAAACCATAGCAAGCCTTGCCAATGCAAGATGACTAATGAGACTACTGATTATCCTCGTGAGAAAGGCCGGGAACATGCCAGTGCGCTTAAATACAGACTGGCAAACCCCATTAATGAAGATGCTAGCAATTAGAAAGAAGAGGTGTGCATTGAATCCTCTCCAGAGAGCGAAGAACCCGCCTTCGGAACGCAAGTGACGGAGAGTTCCGAAGAGAGATGAGGTGATATAGCTCCTCTCTTCGACATTAATTCCAAGAACCGCCGCCGCCTTGTGATCATTCCGGCCGAGAGGGAGGTAAACTGCGGGGGGGTCTTCAACAGAAGTAAGGGTGATCAAGATACAGGTGGTGTGCCGGAACTTTTGTTCATTCCCAACATCAAATCAGCCTTTTCGTTCGATATTCCAGGTAATAAAATAGCGGGGAATAACAAACCGCAAACATCAAAGCCGCAAGAAGAACGAAAAATATTCCGACCGCGAGAGCGGCATAGTTCATTCCGAATTCCCTGGGAGGGCCGCCTCTCTTTACCAAACCCGTCGTAGTTTCGGAGAGCGAGCCTATGTTCTCCGGGCAAAGAGCAGGCACGACAGTCTCTAGGAACCATCCTCCCACAGAGAGCATCATGATTTGTGGTAGTTGAACCAAACCAAAGTTACGAAGATTAGGGAGGACGGTTGTAATGAGCGTGGCGGTGGTACTCGAAAAATGGTTGAAGGGAGCAGAGAATGTTATATGTCTAAGTGTTTGTCGGTTCCCCTAGGGGGGGTAATATGGAAGTGGTTTGCCAAGATACCGGTAAGGTCCTCGCACTCCCAAAGAAGATGGTGGGCAGTGTTTAACAGGCAGGGATATGGTGGGGTCCTGAGTCACAAACCATCCCTTCGTTCGTTTTCACGGTCAGACCCTCGCGCTAGGTACTGGCACAGCTGGACGACGAATGATAGTGGAAGCGATCGGTGATGAACTAAAGAGAGCAAAGTTAGGGATAATTGTGACAACTATGACGTAAGAAGCATATGATGAATATGAAGGGTGGTGCCAGTATCCCCTTCACTGCTGAGATAGATTATTTGGGTAATCGTGATATTAAAAAACTTGGTGCTTCAGAGGTGGTTTAGTGCTCAGAATAGTGCTAAGTGAGTACTGCTCAGTATTGTTATGATGGAAACCAGGTTTTCCGCGTAGATTTGCTCCCGACTATGGTACGAGTACGAGTACTCGAGTACTTCGCCCGACCTTGACCCACCTCAGTGTGCTGTCTATCGTTACCTTTCGGGCACACACTACCATACCTTAGCTTCGCCCTAAAGGCGAACTAAAATTGATGTGCCTGGGCTTGAAAAACGGCAACGAACGAAGGGATTGGTCTCAGGAATGGGTTGTGGATGAGGAATCTAAAAAGCGTTTTGTAAAATCCCCTAATATTAGGGTTTCTTAATCTGCGAGCCAGTACGAGGACGGTGATATTGCTGAAAAATGGCCTGGAACACAAAACACCGTATCGGTAGTGTGACATGACATTGGATACCGTGCCTTTTGCGGGCCTTTGAACTCTTGGGATAACTTGCCATGCCACAGCGAATTTCCATCCATCATTTTCATTGCCTATGATAATTCACCCTTCATGATTACAGACATCACTGCCGGCGTGAATATCATACCCCCTCCCCCCCCCAACTCCTGGGTTCAAAGCACTGGGATCGTGTCTCGTGCTCGTTACAGGTAAATACCAAGGGACATTATTCCGGGAAAAGAAAGTAATAAAGCACTTTTTTATTACCTGTTTGGGTTTATAGTACGATCTTGGCGACAAAATTCGTGACCCCCCCCCCCCACGTTTTACACCAAAAATGGCTGATTTCGGACTCTCATAACTCATCCCAAAACTGTATAGATTTAATAGTGGAGGCAATTGTTCAAACTTTCTAGGTAAAAATTATGAGAATTTTCTCATTCTCCTGTGAGAGTTGAGAGCTGAGGATTGTCATTGGATGCAGTTGCAATGTACCTTTTGTATGGGACTCTCATACAAAATCAGAGGTATCATATCTTTTGCCCACCAGCATTATTTCTAGTATTGCACCATGGGCATTAACCAACAGAGCTTGTCACATATAAATGATAATATTTAGATGAGTCTAAAGACTCTGAGGAATTTTAACTTTTTTTTTTGCAAGGCAATTGGGTGTGATTTTATGAGGTGAAAATGGCCATTTTTGGTGTAAAACGTGGGGGGGACCACGAATTTTGTCACCAATCTGGTACTGCTCCAGTTCCTTCCTACAGTAGTAGGGCGTTTATCCCTTATTGACCGGACTGCCCTCCCTACACGTTTGACCACCTCAGACACCACCAGCACCCGATCGACAAATCAAAACACTTATCGAGCCTTGACCTACCGGTGGGCATTCTAAGCGTTACACGAATCAAGTCCCCAGCCGAAAAGAAAAGCCTTGCATAAACACCTTTTTTGTATATAAATCCCGGGGCTGAGTTCCTCTGCCCCAGCAACCAAGTTTCGAGTTGTTTTTTCGTGAGTTGCCTGGAGGGCACTTGTCTGGTTTCATTTTCGGGATTTGGCGGGCATCTGGTACTCGAGTATGTGAGAAGCACTTTACGCGACGGACGTGATTTGTTCAAGTAGGATGCTGTACGGTAGTTTATTATTGGAACGATTTGTTGCGGTGATGCGTGTTTCACTTGCTGGTTACTACAAGTAGGTTGGGCATTGGGAATACAGACATGGGGTTTGACGTTTGGGTAAATTTGTGGGGGGGCATGGTTTTTCATGCTCGGGAAATGATACTTAGATCATAGTTGTCTCTTTGCTCGTAGTTACTTCACCTCCAATCCTTTCCACTACCAGCTGGACCCGCACTTAGTGCCAGTGCTTGAATACAGTTAAAGGGATTACAATAGATATTGTTCAGCATGGTACGCTAAAATATCCTGCGGCCCGCTATCTCCGATCGGTTCTAACCTCAGGATCCAGTGACGAAAGGCCCATAGAAGGGTCAATAAATTGCTCACATAATAGTCTGAGCACCTTGCGCATTCTGAATCTCACCAACTAGCACGCGCGATTCTGTCAACCTGTCAAAGCAAACCCACCGTGGGCTGATGCAGTGATAATGTGATGGGGAATCACATGAGTGGACGGATAATCCCAATCAATGATACCAGATCCATGATCCGCGACTCAGTGAGCATACCGGTATACGAGACAACACTACCGTAAAAACTCAAATAGAAGAGAAATGTGCTAGGACGTTGGAATTTCCCTTCTCACCTACGCGAGGGGAAAACACTGCAAACTCAGCCCCCCGTTGAGACATAACAAAAGGAATATACGAGGCGCCTTACTAGGAGAGGCAACTGCAACGTCCTAGCACATTTCTCTTCTATTTGAGTTTTTACGGTACCGATACGAGTTGAAAAGTGTTCTACGGTACCCCCCCTGCCTTCTCCCTTAACAACTGCACTTTATGGCACAAACGAACTGCGTGCTCTCCTTGTCAGTTATCACATCCAACATCGAGGCGATGTCGATACTATCTGCTCGGCTTAATTTAGATACTAGGAGCGTAAGGCGGGCGGGCTATGCGATTCGACTGTACCGTGCTGGCTCTTCATAAATCTTCCTATGGTATCTAGGCATTCCTGGTGAGGTTGAGACAGCGAGAGGAATTTGCCGAGGGGATGGGGATTGGTTTATTATGTGCAGGCTCGGAAATATAGACGGTGGACATGGAGTCTTGCCTGCAGTTATCAGAAACGATTCTTGGTGGTTTTACTGAGGTTCTTCGAGCGCTGTGCTCGCAGGGTAAATCCCACCGGTGGTGAATTGGGGTTGACTGCTGCTGCCTATAATCGACAGCTAAATTTCCGACATCGATAATAGGACAAATAGCTCCTTTTCAAAAGGGAAAGAAGAAGCAACCCTGGAGGCTGATCGCTTAGTACTGAAGATTCTGAAAAAAGTCCTTCCAGAGTCGAGGCTACCGTCTAGTCCTTCAGACAGGCGGTGGAACTGGTCAACGGGACGGTTGGCCAGAGCACAAAGGCTCAGCTTTTTGTTGGCGTGGCTATACACATAGGCGGAAGAGAAGAGCAAATCGTGAGGGCCTGGGGCGTGATGTTTCCCGCCCTGGTGTTCATCGCTTGACCGGTGCCCAACAAACCTGGGATTTATATTAGCCAGAATAAGGATCTGCACAAAGGTTGTAGTTTTAGTTGGCGCTCGATGTCGGTCATTATATGCTCGGGGACAAGGGACTAGGCTGTGTATAGCGTATACTTGGCCGGAATGATAGCTCTGAGCGCTAGGCGGAGCTCTATCTGCTATGCTTTATGCTATCGGATAGTTGGAATCACGGAGCCTAAGGTGCTAGAAGAGATCTGATTGGGTATGACCATAACATCGATTGAGGGCGTCGACCGACTAGTATAAAAGCCTTCGGTAGTGATAAAAGAGGACGTTTCGGTAGTGAGCACTAAAGATGTTTGCGGGATTTTTGTAAACGCTAGAAAGGAGCTGCTAGTTTGTTTTTCTGGTTATTGTGTGGATAATCCTACCACCATACCTGTGGAGTTAAAGCATATAGCCCACGCCATCAGCTTCGGGAAAGTGTACAGTACCCTTGGTTCACTTGTGGTGTTTTGGAGGGTATGATTGGTTCCTGTGCACTGCCTTGGTGGTATTCACGGAGACCCTTCCTACGGGCTCTCTGGGATGCGGGGTTAATTTTCAGGACCTTGCTTGAGAAATTTGGTGGGTTTTTTCTCCGTTCGGCACCGCCTTTTTAGATGGTGATCGATTCCGCGCATCGGGTGTATAAAGCCAACATATCGGCTGGTTGCTGCCTTTTCCCTGGCTTAGTGAAGTTCAATTCAGCTAACAGCTGGAATTTCTAGGTATGATACTGGGCTGTGGGTTTCTGAGCTCCCGGGGTTTTAGTGCCCGGCGTTCCATAATACCCGCGCCGGGAATGGAGTTGCACTTGTGATGATTATTGTGATGAATTCTGTGCCTGAAAGTGTGCTTCGTGTCATCGCTGTTCTGGTGATATAAAAAAGTGGGAATCCCTAGAGTAGAGAGAGGTTATTGGGTAAGACATTACCGGGAAAGACGAATTTACTTTCTTCTTTACTTTTTATCGGCCATTCTAAAGCGCGAAGGCTACCTTGCCTATCTATTGCCTCTAGAAATTGCGCCTAGTGCTTCTCGGGGCGAGGCCTTTTCCATCTTAATATACCCGAGCTAGAACGGGCGGGCCGAGGAAGTAGTATAGACCGCACACAGTACGGCGGCCATCCGACCAGGGTATATGGGTACACTGGTA
>Ga0307513_10007395_pt1 | contig 14255 bp, 14 predicted proteins | sample 15_EM_MG_FD_202174 | JGI IMG/M metagenome (GOLD analysis project Ga0307513, IMG submission 202174) | Populus trichocarpa ectomycorrhiza microbial communities from riparian zone in the Pacific Northwest, United States - 15_EM | ecosystem: Host-associated > Plants > Roots > Unclassified | place... | reverse complement strand
TCACGCTCTCAGACGTTGGCGGCACCCTCGCCGACTACAATGATGCAGATTACTCTCCCACTCCTTCATCTGGTTCATCATCCGCGTCCAGCATCTCAGTGCCCTCACCTGCACTCACACGCCAGCATTCATTTGCACCACCTTCTCCGGTTTCCCCTCCCTCTCCTTCATTGCCGGCTTCTATATTCCCAAATCCTACATCAGAAAAATCAAACACCCACGATATCGTATAAAGAGTCGACCGTCTATTCCGTTCGTGATTTATGCTCTTTATTCTGAGTTTGGATACCATTGGAGATAGCTCCTTGACTGTATTATTATCACACCACTGTAGCTTTAGGTGATTTCATGCCGGATCTTCTCATTTAATCTTTGTTTGTCTATTCGACATACTTTTAGTGCTCTAAGGAGCTTTGTACATAGAAAATACTCTCATAGGAGAGTCATTCATCCAATTGAATTAGAATTAATTGCACATCCGTTTCTGTTGTGATCGTCTGCTTGCTTTCAATCGCGCATGAGCAAGACTTGAGATGCCCAATTACCCAATCAAGTGTTATCTTATCACGGAACGCAAATAGCGCTATCTTGAACTTTGAAGGAACTCAAATTTGCGATAGATATCATGATTCCAGATCATAAAGTGTTTTCTTAGCGATTATGATACATGTTGGGCTTGCTAACTCGATACAGATCAATCCTACTGACCGACAGTAGAGGAAATAAAGGAACAATGGAAGAGAAATAGAGGTCATTGTGAAATTTGGAGAAAGGATGAGATCGTAAAAGGAGCGTGAGTGAATGTCGTTAGTAGACTATTCGTGTGCGTGAAGGGGTATCGAAGTAAGAACGAAATTTGTGGGATGGGATGGAAACGTTTGGGGTACCGCAAACGGCGAGGGAACACAGAGGGCGGGTTGGAGACGAAGATGTATCGCTTTTGCGGTCTGGTAGACATATGGTCAGAGTGGATTGATATACGCCAGATATTAAAACGTACCAGCATCGTCTATACGAACTGCTAAATAATATGGGGAAGGTCTGGTTCAAGCGATAACGCAGAACCATGTCGGTGATCCCCCGCTACGGACTTCAAAGTCTGCAAGAATATTGTCTTCCTCCAGAGAAGCAAAAGATGTTGGTGTGGACGATAGATTTGATGGATGAGACGCTGTCTCTGTTGGCTGAGCTTTGGTCGACGAGGCGTCGGCGACGAGCAAAAAGTCAAGTGATTGGAATGAATCCATTGGTATTGTGTGGGTGGCTGGTAAAAGTGGGGGGTTGCTCGAGGGAGAGGGTATCGCCGCAAATAATAAATATTCGAAGGACGGCAAAGAGCTGGAGGGCTGCGAGGTTCAACGAAGTGGGCTGTTGGAGGAATTAGGATGGCTTAGCGACGAACAAAGATTTTATACACCAAAATACCAAGACAATGTACGGATTCGCCATTCATCAAGATAAGGAAACACAGCCGGACTATTGTGAAAAAATTGTATCTGGCCCGGTATCCAAATTTGAGGGACAATGGAATATTAAGCGGGCCATTGTTGTCCACCTGATGCCGAAGCAGCGGAATTTTAAATATTTGATGACCCAAGCATAACCTGCCCCGGATCGTTCCCGCACAGGGAATTGAGGAAAGAACGTTCCATCAGAACAGCTGCATTCCTAAAAAAAAAATAGGGTGGGATCGTCGTCTGACTCATGAGGGGGCCCGGGACACACGACAATTCGGGAGATGAATGGATATCGATGCCGCGTAGCTACCGTCATTTGAAACTCCGACTCATTGTTTGACCTTTTCCCTCTTCTGACGACGTGGATCGAAAAGGGGATTTGTACTCCTTGCCTTGGGTGCTCGAGTTACTCCAATTCATGATCATTGTTTGAGCGAGCGTAAATAGTAATGTACAAGAGCCAACGAGTAGATCTAAGTAGGCAGAAATCGTCGAGGTAAAGGTGTCGAATTTGTGAAGAGTAATTTATCAGGAATCTAAAATGTAGGTATCGAGGTTGGTACGTAAGGAGCGTGAGTGAGTTAGTAAAGCATCAAGCTTCAACGGTCATCAGAACAGATTTTGAAACGAATGTCCACTTGATTATTGTGGTCCTAGCTGCGGTGGTTTGACCCCACGAGGCGAATCGTCGAATGAAGGATATGTGAGGGGCCGAGATAGTGGGGAGGATGGTGCTAGAATAAGGGCTCTTAACCTGGGATTTGTCAGAGGCGGAGTTAGAGGCGAAGGGGGAGTAGGTGGTAACTCAGGCACAACTTCTGGGATGCGGAATGCTGGAGTGAAGGGGCCTGTGGTTGTCGGTGTTCCATGCAGGGATAAGTCGGTATAGGAACCGATGGCCTTTCCTCCGCCGTATGGCGAGGGATCGCAACGCGTAAGTTCGGAGTGCACATCCGATTCGTAATCGTTGAGACTTGCTTGCTTCCTTGTCGAGGAAAAGGATGACTTTGAAGGGCTGTATGCTGGAAGTGTCGAGGCAGAGACCTCAGAATCCAGCATGGATTTGGGATTTGAGATGGGAAGTCCTCGGATAAATTTGGTTTTCGATAGCTGTACACTGGATGATGGGCCTTTGGACGAATCCGGACTGGGATTTTGGCGAAGGACGTTGACGCGGAACCAGACAAAGCATTTCCGATATTCATCCATTGCGTCTTTACCAAAGGAAAAGAAGCCTACGAAAACGAAGGTAGAAATGGGGACGAGCCACCAGAGAACATAGAAAGCTCTCTTAACGAAGTCGGGTGTGAATGCATCAGGGAAGAGGTCGATACGAAGCCAGTCGGAGTGAACGTCGGACCACGTCGTCCATGGGCGAATGGGAACGGAGATCACGGTAAACCACAGGGCATACGAGGTCACGGTAATAGACCAAACCATCTGCAGTGATGCCATTGTCATAAGGCGGAGATAGCGTGATGTTGTAAGAGCTGAATTGGAAGAGCTGAGATGGGCTGCAAACGCAAGCCGGCGCATCATGAAGTGTCGTAAGGCAAGACCAGCATATACGATTGCGATAACTGACAGCAGAATTGGGGGGATCCAGACGATGAAGATCGCAGGAATGGAGAAATAGGTAGTAGGGCGGCAGCCGTAGCCTTCAATAATATCAAAACGATGACCTTGCACGATGTAGTCTGTGGCAGGAATACTCAGCCAAGAAAATATGGGAAAGACAACTGAAACTTACGAAGTGCCATAAAGACGATGGGCAATCCAATGCACATCCCAGCCTCAAAAAGTTGCCTCCTTCGCTTATCTGACACTGTGTTTTGAGCGAGACGAACGGAGGCGACTCGCTCGAGGTGGATGCAAATGCAAAGGCCGGCGGCAGGTAAAGCGAAGTTTGCACCAATGATGAGCTTTGTTGCTGATAGCGCGGTCAGATAAACCGGGAAAGGAAGCTGTTTCGAACATACTAATATCACACCACACTGGCACAACGATGTCGATGTTGTCCCCCCATATGAAAGCATCTACTGCATAGATGATATTCGAAATAAAGAGCCAGGCAATGATGGAGAGAGTTGCAACATTTCCAGCTCGCCAATGCCAGGGAAGCGGAAGGAGAAGAGAGAAGGCCGAAAGCAAGGCAATAGGAGCGAATTCGGGATGCATACTGTGAAGGTGGGTATTGAAGCGGAGGAAAATCAGTTAACGCATTTAGGTGTATTTGAAGCATCATCCTGGGTACAATATTTGCTTTGTGCGGACAAAGGGGAAGAAATCCACAATGGCTCGAAAGACAATGCGCGGTGCGCACAATGGACCGAACCACCTTCCTAAAATGGATGACCTTTTGATGGCATCTATTTTAACGGCGTACCGCCACCTCCTGTCAAAGGTTTTCCAACTTCCCCCAATTCCTTCGCTGTGGGTTCACGGAGATTCGCGTCCCCAAATTATTCTGAAATAATAGTCGTATTATGAAGATCAATGAAATTTAGCGTTGGAATTTATTGGGGTCGGAAACTTTGGGTATTTGTTACATCAACCGTACACCACGTCCAAGAGACGATAAACATATATCCTAACGATACATAGGGGGAAGGCGAGAACGAAGATTAAGGAGCGACGTGGTATAGAATCATTATGGTATAGAATTGCCTGCAATGCAACGGAAATGGCATAAAAAGGGAAATGTTGTGGGAATGTAGGGCAAAGCTGGAAAGCAGAATGGGTTCAGGGTTTATTATCAAAAAATATAATGCTTCTTACTCACTCCGTTTGAAAATGGTAGGGTGGAGGATGTAGTGGGTGGGTATCGCTTTACATAATCCAGAGCTAAGGAATGAATGAATGTCGGCTTCTGGTGGTACAAAAGAGAGGTGATCACCATACCTGCTATGCAATTACGCACCAAGCGCTGGTGGTTCCTGCGCCGTAGCGCTCTTGTTCTGTGGGTGTATCATTGGTGGGGGACTCATGCGATGTCTGGCTGATGTCGAGAATGCCGAAGATATCGAAGGAGACCTCGTTGAAGGCGTCGAAGGAGATAAATGAGTCCATAAGTTCGAGGGTTGCGCGAAAATAACAAATAAGTTACGCGGATGTTAGATGGGGGATTTCGCAGCGAGTTTTTGTTTTCATGAAGCAGGGTAGGTCCGAGAGGTTTTTAAGGGCCGTGTTTGCAAATGTGGGCCATTGTTCATGGCCACAATGGGAGAAATGAGGGCCTGGGCCATGAATGGAACGGCCGCTTGGCGGGAAGCCAAAGAAAAACTCCGAGAGGGGATGTTCCCTTTCCATTGTTCTCCAACGAAAAATATCCTGCTAGGCATTAAGAATCCATGTGTTACCTTGATGCGAAGGCTGAGACGTTGAAGCGCGGGAAACAGTGGGAAATGTACGTCCAGCCAAATTCCAATCGATGTAATTATAATTACTGTAGATCCCTGCCTCACTTTTTCCCCCCCTGGCACTGCCCGATGGAATGCAGTACATCTCAGAAATTGCGAAATGTCTGTTTATGGCAGTTAGCTCACTTTAAACGGAACCTCATTCGGCTGCCATGTTCGGCAAGTATCTGAGTTTGAATAATTGGCATTGTTCCATCCGTGACCTTGTGACACACTGTTGCTCTTTGTTCTATAGAACAGACGCGGCAAATAATGGCACTCTATAAAGCGATTTGCTCACAAATGGTCTACTTACTCTGCTTCCTGACCCTACAGTATGCACATTGAACTTCCCATCGGTGCTTTCGTTTCCGCTACCCTCGTTCTCGTCCCTTTACCCTGGCACTGGCGAGCTCGGAACATCCCAACACTTTCAATCATTGCCTGGTTATTTATCGCCAATATCATCTACGGTGTTAACTCTTTAATTTGGGCGAATAATGTCAGGATCGTTGTTCCCGTCTGGTGTGATATAGGTGAGGAATATTCTTGGTTGTGCATTTTCGTTTCTAATCGTCCTTCGACTACAGTCACCAAGCTTCAAATCGGGGCTACCATGTCGCTTCCTGCGTGTTGCCTTTGTCTCTGCATTCACCTTGAACGCATCGCGTCCGTCCGCCAAGTAGGAAGTTCCCATCGCGAGAAACGAAACCGCATGGTCTTCGACTTCCTCATGTGTTGGGGTATTCCGGTGGTTTATATGGCTCTTCGTACGGTCCTCTTCTACGCCAGTTTTCTTAATTTAATCTTTCAGATAGACTATGTTGTTCAAGGCCATCGCTTTGATATCGTGGAAGATTTTGGTTGTCGACCTTCGATATTCAACTCCATCCAATCCATACTTTTGATCTGGGTACCTCCGTTGCTCGTGGTCATGCTGACTTTAATTTATGCCGGTGAGATTAATTCCTATTAACTTATTATTTTTGTTTCTAATAGTGATCGCCAGCGCTGGCCCTTCACCATTTCATGCAACGTCGAGTCACCTTCGCACGACACCTTCAAGATTCGAATTCTGCCTTAACGACGTCGCGGTATTTCCGCCTTATGGCTATGGCAGTAGTTCAGATGTTCTGGGGTGTCCTTCTCATTAGCGTAAACATGTGGTTTACCTGCCGTAATGGCCTTCGCACTTGGATCAGTTGGGAAGACGTCCACTACGATTTCTCTCGGGTTGGACTGTTCCCGCAGCGTTTAATCCCACCGTCGATCCTTCGGTGGACGTTTCTCGCATGGTGGACAATCCCCGCTACCTCGGTACTTTTCTTCATGTTCTTCGCCTTTGGCCAGGACGCCGTGAAGGAATATACAGCATGTGTTTCCTGGATCGGACGCATCGTCTTCAGAAGAAATCAAAGCAAACCTTTCCCTTCAGATCTGTACAAAGCTTCACGGTCAGTCCATAGCACCCTTTCACCATCGGATGAAACTCAGTCTCTCCTTTCTAGAACACCTCCAAGAGTGACGCTACCTAAGTTTGCACCCATTTCTTCTCCAACACAGGACAGTTATTACAAGGCGGACGAGGTAACGTTGACCGACATCCAAACGAAAGGTTCTAGAAATTCCATGGACAAATCTTCTTTTCCTATGACACCGACCTCAATCACTTCGTTTTCATGCAGTGATTCGACATACACGATCGCAACGTCGACCTCGCCTCATCCACCTTTTCGTCGACAGGATAGAATAGTTTAAGACTGTTTAGTAACTCATACCTAAGTGCCTAGTTTGAGCTGTTTGTTCGTAATTGCGTGTATAGATATGTATTAATGGATTTCGTTCCATCGCTGGCGCAGGTCAGGAGTTGTAACGCAAGTCTGCGCCGTCCCACTCTTTTAGAATGTCGTGTCTGGTTTCTGGTTCAAAAATATACAGTTCCAAGTCGACAAATATTCTCAGACATTGAAATGGAGAAGATGACGCACGACCTAACTATAGTATAGCTAGTCTCTCCTGGACAGACTTCGATAGATGAATAGTGGGAGGAAATATTGCAGATCACAAGTACCTATCCGAGCTGGAGGGCTATTCAATTCTTGGGCCAGAACGAAATCGAGACCTGCCAGTCCCCTCCGGTCACTTTGAATTTCAGGGTAACTTGACATAATTGTCGACACGTACGACGCCTGTCGAGCATCCGCGGCGGGGTTATGGAGCAATCGAAGGACGGCGGGCTTCGATCAAGGCAACACTTAAGCGCTCAGCCAGATCCAAATATCTGAAACGTGGTTATCGACCAAGGATCAAATGAATGGCTGGACCGGCGTCAAACTCAAAGAGGCATCGCCTGCGCACGACAGCGAAAAAATCCAGAAGGATTCGGGGCATCGTATGTCTGCCACTCTGTCCGGTATTTACAGACAAAGAGCTGCAACGACCTGCAGAGTGCGCAAGCGTGATCCAAAGGTCCCAAACCATGTAACTTCTGCGTTATTGTAGGGCAGTGATACTTATTTAAGCAGAATATGCATCATTTTACGCGCAGGACGTCAACGTGTCGACGTCGCTCTACACATTGATGAGCCTCGCTCGGCTCTACCCCCGGAAATTTCAATTTTGACGGATTCTGTTGCGATCCACTAGCGACCAACTTGCGACATACTAGCGAACTGATTCCGAGCGCCTCCGAGCATTTGCGACCAAATGCGGTCAGTTGCGATCGAGTTGCGATCTGCGAGCGCTTAGTTGCGTCCATCCACATACATTCAGCGCTTCTTCTTCGTCCGCGCACTACTACTAAGTACTAGTACATCCACCAGTGGCACCCCCCCCCCCCAACCGCCGCGTTCAGCCGTGTATTCTCCTCCGTCGTCGGATCGAACCCATCCGCTCCATCGTCCTCGTCATCTCCATAAGTCGGTACCGTATGGACGGGCATCATCACTGAGCTCGAGGGCGCATCAAAGCCGGTCGGTAGAGGCGCAGAAACAGGAACAGGGGTGCCACCACCGCCGCCGCTGAGAGGTAGGCCGTAGATCGGCACCCTAGACCGACCGACGAGGGAACCTGCAGCTGTGCCACTTCCTGCGAACCCAGCACTTGGGGTGAAAACCTATTTGTTCTACGCGCGGAATGATGACGAAATATCGCCTGATGAAGCGAACCTACATGTATTCACTTCGCTGATGACTCAAAGACTAAGGTATAATCATATCATTTGTGGAGGCGGAGAATGGCGAGCAAGACAATAGCAAAACCAAAACTAAGCATAGGAAAAAGACTGTGAAGGTGGGGACCTCTCAAAGGCCCCGACGAAAGGGAAAGAGTAGGAATATGGGTCACGCTAGTAACTGGAAAGAGATCCCCGGAGCACAACTTCCGCATTCTTTTCACGGCGTCCAACCCTCTCGGGTCGGCGGCGGCGGAGTCAATCGTTGTGGTAGTTGTTTCCAAATCACATAAAGCTCCATAGCCTATAACAGATCAAAATATTGGACGACATCGATAATTCATGAGAACGAACTAGAAATTTGGTGGCCAACGGTTTCGAGGTACCCCGGAAATGATTTGATGAAAGAACCGGCACCATCTACAATGCACTCAAGGCAGGACTTTAATTCGGTAGGAGTTGTTGTTCGACACATGCAGAATGTGTTGTCTCGGCACATCTTGAAGGATCGATAGTTTAATGAGCAGCACGAATCGTAGAGGGACTATGTAAACCTTTTGTGTGGTTTCGACTGGCGAACACAATTTAATGCACTGGATAAATTCAGCAAATTTCTTGGAAAGTTGTAGAACTCTCGCTCACGTTATCGGTTGGAGTGGGAATGGTGATATTCGAGGTGCACATTGTCGACGGCCACTGGTTGACATCAGAGCGGATTCCCAACGGAATCGGTATATTTAAGGCTAGAGATTGTCTTCAATCAATAAAGTGAAATTTTTTCAGAAGTATGCCACTTACATAGTGCCACAGAAAGCTCGGAAATAATGACGAGGAGACAGAGCGGTAAATTTGAAATTGTTAACATGTTATAATATTAGCCTGGTGTTCGGGGCTGTCTTATATCAGAGGCTGTAAAGATGGCTGGGTTTATAGACCTAAATGGGAGGGGAAAGGGATTGGTGCTTGAATCCCAAAACATGATGATAATGAGAAGCGAGAACAATGGATTCCAGTATGGATGGCGAACCAAGTTATGCGGGTGTGACACATTGTTCATGCTTGCGCTACGACGGTACGGCGGACTTCAAACTCTGAGAAAGGCTCAGATTGAATCATTGCCGAAATTTAGGGGTTATGGTCCCTCGCATGCAGGATTATTCTGCTGCAGCCGCGAACGCTTCGTCGTTGGCCGCTTGGGAGTATTGTCTCGGTAGCCAATGGGCCAGCCGGGCCAACCTAGTCTCTCCTAGACAGACTTCGATATATGTGATGTGCCCATGGATATATGAAGTCTGTGATTTACCACGCCCTCCGAACCGTGCCAGAAAATGCTTATGTAAACTGCGGACTTTGAAAATACAGTCGCGCTCATGATCACTTAACAAGCTGAGGAGAATCCTTTTAAAAATATTTTGGAGAGAAATATTATTAAAGAGTCCTAATTAACCATGTATCAAAATTTGAGGATGCGGCGAGATGATATGGGGGAGTTAGGGAACAGGTTGCACCAAGGCCGAAGATCATGTGATGTCGTTCTTTTCAAACCCACTGATAGGAAAAGAACAATGAAATATCCTCTTCACACTGTAAATTTTTTCAATTAGTCCTCTTTAAACTAAATATATATACTTTGTCTCCAAGAAACATAAAAAGACCTACTTCGTCGCGTCGATTGGACGCGACGATAATTAGAACTCCACACTTTACATAAGCATTTTCTGACACGGTTCGAAGGGCGTGGTAAAAAAAAGGACTAGGCCAACCAGTGTGTCATTGTTCAACGTTCATGTGACATGACCACATACTAATAGGGAAGACAATGGCCCAAATCCAGCATTGTCCAAATTGGGGGCAGTCCTACATAAACCTTCCAAGAATGCAAGGAGGGGCATTCGTTGCTCGCCCATATTTTGCCCTTTGCTTCCAAGCCTCCACGAAATCCGTACCTAGCGAAACCCCATTCCAATGGACTCAAGCGACCTCTTTAACACCCTCTCCCTTACTCTCGACTCCTCCGAATCGAACGATTTCCTCGCTTTTATTCAGAGCTCATCAATCAAATCCGAGGAACTAGACTCCTCCAATTCCTCGCCAGAATCAATCCTTGTTAACTCCGAGAGATCAAACGGCGGATTCACCACTACACATGGCTTTTGTATCATTGCCTGATCACCGTCCCCGTTTCCGTCTTTATTGTATATTTATTCCACGGACAACTCCTTGATCAAGTACGTCCTCGCTGCCAGTGTAGATTCAATCACTTACCCATTTTTTTTCTTTAGTAGCTGCTAGGGCTTTGACAGCTCGCGCTACCTTCTTCCCAGCCAACCGCTTTCGAATGTTGGGCCACGCTCCTTCTTATCAACCACAACCGTCGTCGACATCCCTCATCAAACAATATAGCGACATTTTTTCCAATTCCCTTCCCACCTTTTACGACCATCGACAATGCCACTTCTCTCGTCAGGATCAATGTAGCAATTAGCCCATCGTCTCCGGAATCTCCTTCTCGAATGTCTCTAATGTACATCATTACAATACATTCGTGCCTGCTTATATCCATTTTAGTAGTCGGATTGTATTGCCGTTTTTATACCCAAACCAGCCAGAGGGCTGGGACCAATCCATCTTTCGTTCACCTCTCAAATTTGCGTTCCGAAGACATCAAATGGTGAATTTACCCCAACGTTCTCAGGGAGTCACCATTGTGTAACACCAATCAACTATTAAAGTATCCATTATGTATCTATCTGTGCTGGAAAAGACAGGAATCACGTTGCATTATTACTGCCGTCTTCGACAGCGCCAATTACCATTGTTCGAATGGGTAGTACGGGCCGGGCACAAAGCAGGTCCGATCACGTGACTACAATGCATTTGCATTGAATTCCAAATCCGGCAATCCCTCCTTCTCCCGAACCGCCATTGTGCAATTGACCATCGGAGTGCGAAAAATTAGAGAAAGAAAGGGTGAAAGCGATGGATATAATGCGAGCATCAGCTACGAAGCCTCACTTTTCCTCTCCCTCTATTTGTCGTCGCCGTCATGCAGTACCCTGAACTCCCTACCTTCGCTTTTATATCCGCTCTTCTCGTTCTGGTTCCTCTGCCATGGCATTGGCGAGCACGCAACGTCGCTACCCTGGCCATTATATTTTGGCTCTTTGCCGTCGACGTAATATACGGTGTCAACGCAATCGTTTGGGCTGGTAATGTGAGGAACCCTATACCTGTTTGGTGCGACATCAGTGCGTTTTTCTCCTTTTCTTTTGTTCAGCCCTTTCTAATTCGATCTTTGCAGCCACCAAGATTACTGTTGGTGCTTCATATGCCCTTCCTCTTGCGACCCTCTGTATTTGCAAACATCTCGAGATGGTTTCTTCTTCCCGTAAGGTGTCCTACGACAGCAGAGATCGTCAAAGGCGGATGATCTTTGAAGGCATCCTCTGCTTCTTGGTGCCCATGATCTTTATGGCCTTGCGTGCGCTTACTTCATTCCACTCTTTCGTGAAACCAAGGGCTCACCCTTACCTATAGATTACATTGTCCAAGGACATCGGTACGATATTTTTGAAAATGTCGGGTGCCAAGCCGCAGTCTATATTTCCATCCAAGCCGTCTTCCTTATCTGGTTCCCACAACTCCTGTTCGCTTTCATCACTTTCATCTACGCTGCTCTTGCGCTCCACAACTTCATCCGTCGCCGCCTCACATTCGCCGCGCATCTCCAAAACTCAAACTCAGCCCTCACCACCAACCGATACCTCCGTCTCATTGCTATGGCCATGACTGAGGTGGTCTGGGGCACAACCCTTACCGCTTACAACCTCTGGTACAATGTCTCTCCGGGCCTCAGACCGTGGACGAACTGGGCGGATGTCCACAGCAACTTTTCTCGTGTGGGTTTGTTCGCGACAGCGGGTATTCCAGCGGAATTCATTAGAACGATGATGCTCTTTTGGTGGACGCTTCCTGCCTCAAGTCTCATTTTCTTCGCCTTCTTCGGATTTGGCGAGGAAGCTATGAAGGAATATCGCAAGGTTTGGGTTTGGTTCAGGCGAGCCGTTCTTAGGAAGCCAGAAGAAGAGAAGAAAAACTCGTTCGGAGGCTCCTTTCCCAGCAGGTTCGTTCGCGCTTGATGGGGTCGTGTTTGATAAGTACTAATATTCGATTTTTCCTGTAGCCGTTCGCCACGCCCACTTCACCTTGTCAACCTTAAATCAACAACTCCGACTTCGTCAACCATTTCACCCTCGAGTGATTTCCACTCCAAGTCTCCACAAAGCTTGGTCTCCCACCTCTCTCAATCTACAATCACCCTCGCTCAAAGTCCCATCGGTTACACGCACCAGAAATCAAAATCCGAGGAAGCTGGCGAAGGTGCCTCAACTAACTATGCAAGGGACGCAGCACCAGCATACTACGAGATTGGAGCCCCCATCGACACATCTCGCGGAAACTCTGTGCACGAGGGGCACAGGCCGTCTCTTCCTGAAATTGATAACAGCGATACATTTACGCTCTCCACATTCTCATATTACGGCCAACCGTCCTCCCCCGTACACCTTTCACCGTCGACACTGCCACCTCACTCGCCTGGCGTAATTCCGCAGAGCCTCCCACCCCCACCTCGGCGTATGCCTCGTCACGTTCCTTCCTCAGCAAGCGTTACGTCGATGTCGAGCTTCAGGTCTGAGAACCCCACTGTATATACTCCCACCATTCCGGGAGTGCCAGAGGACGTCGGCCCTGCGTCGTATGGGACCTCAAAGACCCTCGGCGTCCCCGGCGGCAGGATTATGGTCACCATCCAGCGACAGGCATCGGTGGATGCTCCCGTCTAAATACCTGCAGCTTGTTACTACCGCCCAAATGCTTTCGTTATCACCGTCATCGATGTTCTACTTGTTTTCGTACCGATCAACCTTCAACTTCTCTCTGCATGATCACCCACCCCTCACGCCTTCTCCGAATTTTACGCGGCCTCGAGATGAAGGCTTTAATGTCGCGCCCTGCCCTGCTTTCGAACTATCACGCAGCGAATTACAGAACTGTCCACATATTGCAACACGTCGTCAACTCCTCCCTCAGGAAGGTACGCTAAACGTCACCAAACACTTCCTCAAGCAACTTGAATGTCGCCCTATGGCCCGCCGCCTGCTACCCTCAACATCCATCGAGCTGTATAATATAAAATCCAACCTTCCTCTCGTTTATCTATTGTATCGATATCTCCACGCTCTCTGACAAGAAAATCTAATGAGGCTAGCTAGCTTAGCGCTCTCTTCTATGATCCCCTTTTGATGCAACACCAACAAATGGAATTTCTATCTTATATCCACTTCAATATTCGATTTCTTCTCTTACGTTGTACTGGATTACATACACAAAGAATACTACTCGCACGTACATGTAGTGTCCGTTGACGAGCAATGACAGTATATGTGTTTTAAACTTGCGGGCGGAGGCTTGGCAGTACTCTCGAAGTCCAGGAACCAGTTCATAGACATATGGACTTTAAAGTTTGAAGGAAGAAATTGCAATGCGGAATTTGGGCTTAAATATCTGCAAAACCGTAGACGTTTAGAAAAATTCCGGATGTGCGTCTTTGTTTGTATTAATACTAGATAGATAAACGAACTTCCAACTTTTCATGCGCGTGCGATCGGCGTAATATAAAAAAACAACCAGAAATACACGACATTCCATGCAACAAGTGGCGGTAAGCGACCGCCGTCCATTTGGCAACATAGGAGACTTGCGCTTTTGTACACCGCGCCCTCATACTAGTAGAACGAACTCCAAGAGCGTTACTGGGTTATGTGCTCTAGAATTATAACTAATTGGCGTATTGTTGAAACGCACCAGAGTCGCATCGTGACCGGCTGTCGGTCATTTAAAAGAGCGTTGGGGCGCTACTTGCGCTTAGAGAGTTTATGATGTGATCAGGACAAAACGATGTGGACAGTGGGCATAATCCAATAACTATTCCCGGTCCCGGAAATATATGGATATCCAATGTGTAGGGTACAAGCCAAGAAAATGGTGTATCCGGAGAACTGGTGAGCCATTCGGTCCAGTACTCCCTCCTCTGGGGTTGACGCTGGCTTGTCAAGTCGTTCTCCTGTTGTGGGTCGCTTAGCGTCTCGCAGGCACAGGACTAATACACACGTTGACACCCATCTGATAGCTGGGGTCGGGTATTGTGAGTTAAGAATAGTAGACCGA
>Ga0307513_10007394_pt1 | contig 14256 bp, 9 predicted proteins | sample 15_EM_MG_FD_202174 | JGI IMG/M metagenome (GOLD analysis project Ga0307513, IMG submission 202174) | Populus trichocarpa ectomycorrhiza microbial communities from riparian zone in the Pacific Northwest, United States - 15_EM | ecosystem: Host-associated > Plants > Roots > Unclassified | place... | reverse complement strand
TGAAGGTCCTCAAACATGGAGTTCTATGGATTGTCACTGAATGTACCTACCAGAAATGCACAACACTCACCTGTCGTGCTTCCGTGAGGATTCCCGGGAGGTACCAGAGCAGAATATTTCCATTGCGGTCAGTAATAATGCTTGGCCTTATTTCCAGCAGCGGTGGATCATGTAAAGGCGGAAAATTCGCCTTCAAAGTTTCCTCGTGTTCATCCCCAATGCCGGTATTTCGGAGACCAATCCGATCAGCATAACGCCGGACATCCCACGAGGTTTGTACTAATAGAAATTCAATAAATTATTTTCGTTTCATCACTTGAGTCCACAAAAAGCCCACCTTGATTGTGGAATGCTCGACTTATAACGTCGACAGCAAGGTCAACCTCAATGGCGAAATCTAGTGACCACTCAGTTGGGTGAGCAATGAAAACCTCCGGTCGGCCTGAGAAAAGGCTCGTTGAGTATACCACTTGTTGGAATTTGGCTTGCATGTATGTTGCCACCGCCGACGTCTCGTTATAAACAGTGAGTGAAAGTCTGGTGCTGGACATGATGGGTGATAAGAAGGTTCTGAATTTTTCATTGTTTGCCAGTGCGTGTTTGCCAGGGCCAAGCTTCGGTAGCAGTTGACAGCTGAAATGAGTAGGGGCCACTCACTATTTGATCTCTAACCGGTATCGCGAAGCGGCCTGGCTGAAGCTGGTCCGGCGTTTCTACTATGAATAATCCTGACCGGCGTTTTACTCCGACCAGTCTTCGACTAGTATTCTATCGCCAACTACCAACGACCAAGAAATACACCCTGGATCATGCTGACTGGAATATTCAGTACTCTATCCTCGCCAAAAGCCAAGCTAAGTAACATGGTATTTATGTGCCGGGATTGTATATACACAGCAGTACTGAACCAGCATTCTTTCCCGGAAAAAGTAACTAGGCACCGGTAAACCGGTTTTTGGGTCGCCGGGAATCTAGGTCATTCGCGGGAACCATAAATTAGGGGATAGTAATATCCTCCGAAAGGCTACCCTGGCCAACATTCAATAAATTCACTACCCATAATTCTGACCAGTATGTTTATTCCTAGAAATACCGAACCAGTATTTTTTTTACGGGGTATTGTATTTCCACAACAAAAAAAGAACCAGCTACCGGTACACCTATGCCGGTATGCGGGTCCCGGGGAGCCCAGGGAAATCGCCGGAACCATTCCCAAAAATACCGAACGAGTATTGTATCCCGGCAAACATACCAACCGCCAGTGGTCCCGGGGAGCCCAAGGAAATCGCCGGAACCATTCCCAAAAAATACCAAACCGGTATTGTATCCTGGCAAACATACCAACCGCCGGTAAACTGGTATTTGGGTCCTGGGGAGCCCAAAGTAATCGCCGGAAACATCGGTTACGGTAATACATTCCTGCTGATATTGTACTGTCCGCTGCTCAGTCATGGACGGTACATGGTGTGTGGTGTCCGCTCATCGGTCAATAACAGTACATTGGGGCGATGTGCGCGCAGTCCGCTGGGCCGGTCTCATATGGAACATTGTCAACATCAACTACTTGGTCATATACAGTACAATTGGACTATCATATGTGGATAAATATCGACGATATGCAACAACACCGGCAGACGTTCTCGCCACAACCTACCATTCCACAGGCAGGCCAAATTCAATACGAAAACGAGGCTTTCACGCCCCAATCTTCCCCACAAACTTTCCAGCCGCAACGTCGTTCACTTCATTCCCCACTCGAAGGGTATTACCAACCAAGTCCCATCAGATCACCTTCCTTCCCACCTGCTACCCCCTTCTCAGATACATTACAGGCGACATCAGCGACGGAAGCAATGAAGGGTACCCCTACGAATATACAGATCGGTGCTCGTTCGCCGTCCCTATCTCTTTCTCTCCCTCCACCCACATACGAGAATTAAGTGTGGAATGTGAGATCAGGGCCTTTTTCCATACTGATGTTTTGTATATTCCATTTTGTGAGCTTTAGGGAACCAGATATTGTGGAACCTGGACACTGGATGTATATATAGATTGTATTTTGAAACTTCATCGAGCCTTTGGCCGAACAAAAACAGGAGCATCTATCTAACTGCCCAACGAGACAAGAATTTTTTTGTGGTAGATGAAGACATTGCGGAAATGATAAAGCAGTGTCCGTGAAGTTGTGGCATTACGATTTGCAATTTATGCCAAATGTCCATGCTATTCAAACCCAATCTATCATAACAACGGTTTGATTGTATTTGAACGCCAGACGGACATTTTTTGCAAAAATACTTGATGCAGGAAAGTCTTATTGAAACGTAGAAGTGCTGATTAGCATGATGTGCGACAAGAACAATGGTGAAATGAGATCATAAAAATACAGGTAGTGTAAAATCCTTCTACCAAAGTTAAGGATCTTTCTGCTTTGGCGGACGCTCCGTTGGAGGGACACAGCAGGTGTGTTTAGTCATCTGAAAAATTACGAGTCTCTTATTTATAAAAGTTCTTTCTTTGTTGCTCCTCCAGCAACTTGCTTTTTCAAAAATTCCGCTGCTCGTCGGTACTATAAGGTGGCACTTATAAGTTAAAGTCGATTCTTTTCCTCCCGATCATCCCAGACCAGTCTTTCCAACCGAGTTACATCACATGTATATTTAATATTGAGACCATACCCAGCGCTTAAAGTATTTACACGACCTGAGTCTCTGAACTTCTCGAAGATCCCATCCTCTCTTCGCTATATGCTGAAATATTCCCTCTATGAACACTATCGTTATCATTGGCGGGTATCATAGCAAATATCGCTGCTGAGATGATCATCAATGGCATTTCCTCAGTGCGAAGTAGAATCCGGCTGTTGATTAGAACGAGCATAGAGTTTGCATAAATCTTTCCAATGACACCCATGGGTACTTGATAATGCGTGTTCGGTAACATCGCTAGTGAAAAGCACACGATACCAATGACGGCTAAGATCCTCACGTTCAGTTACATGAATCGAAGACTGGAACAGAGCATGTGTACCTGTCAAAGTCCCCGTCTCTATCGTTAGGCAGATAATTTTCTTCAAAATTGCTTTCGTCGCCTAGATTGTGGTATCAGATCGGGACAGCTGCCATCCTGGATAAGAAATGAGGTCAGAAGAATGTGGGAACCCACATAATAGGTCATGCAGATGGCAATGATGATATCGCACAGAACTCCCCCAATATTCCATATCTGCGAGGTGATGTCAATCGCTGATTGGGAACAAATTTGCAAGGTAGTTGTTTGTATGGCAACGGTAGTGTCCCTGGCACCTTTGGCACCAGTTGAGGTCTTTACACTGCCCCACATAGTTCAGTTGGACTCCACTGGACTCCAGGTGATTTTCCAGAGTTCACCTGGACTCCAGGTACCTTTTTTTTTGGTGGGAGCACAGCCAAATTATGGTACCAATTTTACCTGGAATCCACCTGAACTCCAGGTGAGAGTTCAGGTGAACCAACTGGAGTCAGTGGACTCCAGGTGCCAGATACATAGTAATATGTATGCATGAAACACACTAAAGTCCACCTGGAGTCCACCTGGAGTCCACCTAAACAGTAATTATTTATTATCTTACTATATATATATAGTGAAAAAAAAATGCAAGACACAAGAATTGAACCCAAGACCTGCCAAATAGATTATGTAGTGCTCTATCCAACTGCACCATAATAGCTTTCCAAGCATTCCCGCTACCTTTAGGTAGTGGGTCTTAGAGACGTTTGATCAAAATTTTTGGCAGCGAGATGCCCGATCGTGTTCAAGCTGTGCACCTGACTAAGCGAGCACGCAATTCTTGTCTCATTCGTAAAACTCCACGCCTGGATGTCTTACCTTTCTCTTCCTCTCTCCCGACAAAATCTCTCATGTCTTCTACTGCTGTCACTGTTGCTGGCATCGCCGCACATGCTTTCCGGTCTAACGATGTCGCTCAGTCTCGCCTGTCTACGCGGTTTGTTCAGACACATATCCCACGGAAGTCTCGCTCTTCCATTGTTGAGCTGGTTGTCACTGCTTCTTTAATTTTAACTTCGTTCACCTGTGTCCTCGAGTTCATTCTCGATCCTGATCTTCATCTTTGCGACGTAGTCTTGGGATTGGATTGGTCTCGACAATGTCAGATTGCTGAAATGCTGCCTCTTGTCCGGGGCCTTGAATGTTTAGATGGTGTAGGTGAGTAGTGTTCCTTTCTCCTGTCGCTTTTCCTTACTTTTTTTTTTTTGACGAGTAGCTTATCCGCTGTCGCATCTTCCTCCTGTTATGGGCTTTTCATCGGGTATGTCTCAGTTACTTATGTGCTCTGCCAATCCGCTAACTTCTGCCAATGTGCTGCCTTTTTTCAATCAGTGTCTTCTATCACGATCGACGCGTCACAAAATATTTCTACGAAAGAGTTTAAACAGCATAATAACAATGATCTTCATATCGAACATGATAACTTGAAATTTGATTCCGTTCATGATTTGGACAGTGATGGTATACCTCCCTGCGCTGCCCAGGAACAAATTCTGCTCGGGAACGCTGGGAATAATTCCGACATCAACGGTGGTACACCTCATGCGTCTTCTTCATATATCCCACCTGTGTCTCGTGAACTTCGGAGTGGATCTTCTTTTTTAAGAGATCTATTACTACATAATCATTTGTCTGGAATTACTGCATCTCCATTCACCGCTGATCTCGATACATTGCAGAAGTCTGTTTCTCTTCATGGCATTGTCGTGTATGGTTTATTGCATGAAGATTACAAGAGCATTCTGCTTCGACACATCTTTGGAGGTGGTTGTGTTCTAGGTCCAGATAACAATGACCGTACAGCTTGTCGTCACTTTGCGCAAGATTTCACTTCACCTAGGGAAATGACTAGGTTTGCTTTTGATGTCATGAGCTCCGCAAAATCAAATCAACAGTCGACAGATGAACTGCTCTTTTTATTCCGCACACTCGAACTGACAACAGCGTTTAAACCTCGTAACTTGAGACGTCAAATTGTCCATGAATTAAAAAGGCTGTCTGAGAATTTCATATCACCAATGACTGCCGGCGAAGAATTTACCGCTTTTGAAAAACATGACAGGGCAACGCTCCTTTCGATTGCGTCCTCACACTGCATTCAGGTTGATAGGTTTACAAGCACAAAGGAGATGCTGAAAACTGTGATTATGACTCATTTGGCTCAAGGTGAATGTTGCCACAATGTCAATGAACAACAAGGGAATGCGTGTACAGAAACAGTAGATTCCATCGTCGGCAATAAGAATCTTGAAAATTCGGGTGATCTTCATTCTATACGCAACCAGTTCATTTATGACTGGCTTGTTCTGCAGCATAAGAAACTATCTCGAAATCCTCTGGTGCGCTTACTTGAAGTTTTGGATATTGAGTTCAATCCTCAAGATGATTCTCGTGTATTGAGATCACACTTGAAGAAATTTATCACAACCTTGAGAACGCAAAACAATCAGCCTGAGGATAAAAAAATCGAGCTTGAGAGGAGATTAGCTCACCTACATTCTGAATGGCCGACCATGGTCCCGCAATCGCTAAAAGACAAGCTAGTTAAATTGTTTCGTGAACAAACTTCCTCTGCTTTTCTCACTTCAGTGACGTGTGCATCATGTGCAGAGTCTTGCCTAGCTTCGGAGAGCACTAAAGTGAATGTAAATGATATTAACCTTGATGTATTAAAGCGTCCAGACTGCCGAACGGCTCCACACTCTGATGATATGGTCGTGGATTCGACATGGCTTGATAGTGAGACAGTTGCTCCGGTGTTTATGACACCTATTGCTGACAACATGGATGTTATCCTTGATCCTAAAGGAGTTTCAAGCGATGAGAATGGTGAATCAATACTGACCTTATGCACAACGTGTCGTTCATCCATTCGATCGAAGAAGACACCTCCTCTTGCTCTTGCCAATCATATGGCTCTTGGAGACATTCCAGATGAACTCAAAGATCTGACTGTAGTTGAGGAGGCAATGATTGCTAAATGTCGAGCTAAATGCTGGGTAGTACAATTGAAAGAGGAGAACAGTGGGGTATTAGTTTCAAATTCACAGAGAGGAGTGAAGGGCCATATTATTGTTTACCCCCAGAGACCGTCTGCAATTGCAACAATTTTACCACCTCCATTAGAAGAAGTGAGCACACCAATTTGCGTGATTTTTGTTGGTTCGTCGCCTCCAACAGATGAATGGTTACAAAAAAAGGCAAAACCTCTAGCCGTCAGAAGGGAAAAGATTAGAGGCGCTCTGTTGTGGCTGAAGAGGCATAACCCACATTACAAAGATGTGCTCATAAATGAATCCATCTTAAACAGCCTTCCACCAGAATACACTCTGCCTGTTCATGTGCAGCATGTTCTCCCTAGTGATGATAGAGACGCACTGACTGCCCGTTATGATGGAACAGTAACGAGTGATGTTCAAAGTACTTCAAAGGAGGATCACAGTAGTCATACAACTGAGAACTTCGAACCAAAGGTGGACATACCATTCCAAAATGTGGTTATTACTGATGTCGACGGAAATGCACCATCAAATGAACTCCGAGCAGCAGCCGTAAGGCATATCAAGAAGAGAGGTGGTGGATATGTAGAAATCCCACATGATCCTGCACCAGTCAATGAGTTTTTTAACCCCGAGTTGTTTCCAATGATTTACCCGACTTTATACCCTTACGGAATCGGAGGCTTTGAGAATATACAAAGGACAACTCGAGTTTCAATGAAACGGCATGTCAAACATCTCTTCAATCTTTCAGATAGACGTTTCCAGGAGCACTACTCTTTCTTGTTCACAGTCTTCAACATTCTGCAGAGACGCCAGCTTTTACTGCACTCCAGCTTGAAGGTAAAACAACGAAATTTTAGATCTGTTGCACATTCCTTTGCATCCGTCTCTCCAGAGGCAGTTCATCGAGTCACAGAATGTGTTGCTAGAGGTGACTGGACAAGTTCAAATTCAAATGAAGAACGTCAGGTGCTGAACTTGATGAAGGAGGTTAATGTTGTTACCTCGAATGTTCCAGGATTAGCTGCTTCTCGCATCGCAATGCGAAATGAACTGCGAGCTCTGATGATGGACAAAGGGCTTCCTAGCTTCTACGTCACAATAAATCCAGCAGATGTCTATAACCCACTTGTTAAATTACTTGCAGGATCGGACATTGATATTGATAATTTGCTCTCTGAAGATGTACCAAAATATTGGGAACAATCTGTGTTAATAGCTAAAAACCCAGCTGTAGCTGCTAAATTCTTTGATATATACATGAAAGCATTCATCTCAACTATTCTGGGATATGACCCTACACATAACAATTTGGATGGTGGTGTTCTAGGTGTAGTCAAGGCTTATTATGGATGTGTAGAAGCCCAAGGCCGAGGTACTCTGCATTGTCATATGCTGATCTGGGTTGAGGGTGGTCTTAATCCTAATGAAATCAAACAATGTGTTCTCAACACAGATGAGGATGCTCAGGCATTTTGCAGGCGGTTAATCACTTTTCTTGACGATACAATCTCAAATCATGTGCCTCCGGATCCCGATCCTAACTTGCAAATACCCTCATCCGAGCATCATCCATGTTCTGTTCATGGATTAAATGTAGATGACATGGACAAATTAGATGTCGAAGCTTTAAGAACTGCAAGGAAGAAAGATATGCATCATATTGTGAAGCAGTGTCAGACTCACTCTCATTCAGCAACTTGCTACAAGTATTGGAAAGGCCCACCTGATCCCAAGGAATGCAGATTTGATCTAGACGAGCAAAATATCTGTCCAGAGAGTTACTTTGATTCTCAAACTGGTGAACTTCATTTACGTTGCCTGGATGGCATGGTCAATAATTTCAATGCAACCATGATTGAGGCTATCAGGTGCAACATGGATATAAAATTTATTGGATCTGGTCCATCTGCACAGGCAGTCCTCTATTACATCACTGATTATATCTCAAAGTCCCAGCTTAAGTCGCATGTTGCATTCGCAGCCCTTGAACTAGCAGTAAATAAACTTAATAATCATGATGATACTGAAGATGATATTACCATTCGAGCAAAAAGACTTTTACAGAAATGTGCATATGCAATGATTTCTCACCAAGAATTGTCCGCTCAACAGGTATGTTCATATTTGATGGAATATGGGGATCATTATACGAGTCATGAGTTCAAAAATTTATATTGGACTGCTTTTGAAAAATTTATTAATGATGAGGATCCTTCTCCTGAGTGTTATAATTGTGAACAATCTGCAGAGCAGAATATGGATCAAGCGGAAGACATAGAAACTGAAAATGAGGGGGTGACTGAACACCTTGAAACTAATGATTCCGAAGACCTGAATAATATTTCTGACAGTGATGAAGCAAGTAACAATGAGATCCCAATTGGAGTCAACCAAACGGGTGAATTAATTGCACGTACAAGCCAAATTATTGACTATCAACAACGTTCCCAGCTCCTCAAGGATCTAAACCTCTGGGATGCAGTTGCACAAGTTGAAAAAGTTAGAAAAAATAAAGATAGAAAGCAAAGGAACTCTGAAGATGACAATGGCTTGAACAATTACGAAAACGAAGCTGATGATGATATTGAGCCCCAAGGTCATATCAACTTGAATGAGACACAATCTGTGAAAGAACTACTCACTTCTTGCTCAAGAATCCGACCCAGGTCTAATTATTTACCCGATCATCCAGAATATATGTCACATACGCTGAGAATTCGGATGCCGACCAAAAGATTTGTTCCTGTGCCAATTGGACCATCAATTCCTCGACGTGATCGTGAAGCAGTGAGAGAACAATATTGTAGGCTTATGCTCATTTTTTTCAAGCCATGGAGACATGCACGAGATTTACGCAGCGAAAATGAAAGCTGGTCAGATGCCTTCGAAATATTTCTAAGAAGTTGCTCACCAGAGACAGCAAAAATAATCGAAAATATGCAGCTCTTACATGAGTGCAAAGACAGCCATGATGATCACTTTGCTAATCGACGTTCTGGTATGCGTAATCGATCAAATCAAAATTTTAATGGACAATCACACTCGCGAATTAGTGAAGACGATTTTGGTGGAGATAATGATTTGGAAGATTTAATCCTGGAGCATCTGGTCTCGATCCAAGACTCACGGTCAGCAGCACATGTCCAAGCCCGACAAGATTTACTCACATGTCTGGAACATGCAACGACTGCTGGATTATTTTCCACTGGGGATGCCATGGATGTTGATCAAGGAAAGGAAGATCCTCTGAGTCAAGAAATTTTGGAGCGGCAACCTGTATTGGAGGAGATATGGAAAAAAACATATGATGAACGCAAGCAAAATTGGAAAAAGAAAGCACAGGCCATTTCTTTACAAACAAACCCTTGTACCTCCAGTCATTTAGCAGACAGTGCCGAAACCTGCATTATACACAATGGCGATGCTTTTAGAAATACAGCATTATACGTCGAAAAGAATGCTCAAAATCCAACGATTCGCCGAGATCTCGAAGCTACTGATGCAGACAAAGAAATTGACGTTGATGAAATTGTACAAGAGTTTACATTGAACAAAGAACAGGCTAGAGCATTTTGAATTGTTGCACTGCACAGCCTTGAGGAGAAACCAAAACCACTTAGGATGTATCTTGGAGGACCAGGTGGTACCGGAAAATCTCGTGTAATTAATGCATTGAAGACCTTTTTTGATCGTAGAAATCAGAGTCGCCGTTTCCGACTATCATCCTACACAGGGGTGGCTGCTAAAAACATATCTGGTATGACCCTACATGCTGCTTTATGTTTGAATCAGCGAAATTCGAAAGGTTCATCTGATAAGACACGACGAGACCTTATTTCCATGTGGGAAAGAGTAGACTACCTGTTTGTTGATGAGGTTTCAATGATAGGTTGCCGCCTAATGTTAAAGATCAGCGAGGCATTGAATGATGCAAAAGAAAACCAATCCCCGTTTGGAGGCATAAACATAGTCTTTGCAGGGGATTTCTCTCAATTGCCACCTGTAGGTGATACCCGATTGTTCAGTCAAATCAATACACACAATGTCAAGACTCGCCAGGGTCAAGAAAGTATTTTTGGCAAATTACTCTGGTTATCGGTCAAAACCGTTGTAATTTTGGACCAAGTGATGCGGCAGTCGGGTGAGAAAAACAACAGATTTGTCGACCTGTTACAACGATTGAGACAAGGGAAGTGCACTGATGAGGATTACAACTTACTCAACAACCGACAGCTAAAAAATCTTGATGTGGCTAATGAAAATACACCGTGGCGAAAGGCGCCAATAATTGTCTCGAACAACGATGTTAAAGATGCACTCAACGAAAGAGCCACCCTAGATTTCGCAGCACAAACCAAACAGGTAGTTCAGTGGTACTATTCTACTGATGTTCACGCCGGGAGAATTGTTTCAGAGCCTGAGCTGACAAGTCACCTGCTGAAAATGAACTCAGGAAAGACGAATCAGAGACTAGGAGCGATACCTTTAGTTATCGGGATGCCTGTGATGATATGCCAAAACTTTGATGTCGAAGGAGGAGTTGTAAATGGATGCATAGGGACTCTTGAAAAAATTCGCTACAGAGTAGATCACGATGGCCGACGCCATGCAATTTCCTGCGAAATTAATGCACCATCCACCACAGTACCCAACATGCCAAATTTACCTCCCCAACATGTTGTTGCACTTGAAGACACTGTGGATATGCGATTTGTTCATCTGTATTCACAGAAGACATGCACAATAAAACACACCCAAGTTCCTCTCATCCCAGCTTTCGCAATGACAGCTCATAAATCGCAAGGGCAAACTATGGAGCATGCCATAGTCGACCTGCAGAGCTGTCATGGAACAGAAGCACCATATGTGATGCTTTCCCGAGTCACTTCCCTGGAAGGACTGGCCATCCTGAGACCATTCGACAAGCGAAAAATCCAGTGCCGACAATCTGAAGACAGTAGAAGAGAGGCTAAAAGGCTAGAATTCCTTCGCCTGCATACAGTTATTCTGCATGGTGACAAGAACGAGAGCGGGGCAGCTCAAGCAATCCTCTCTCAAAGCCGATACCATGATCAAATCAGCATGGACGTTGATGACATCGAAACTCCGACCGTCGTGTCAGATTCTGCGAGGCGACTCCAATGTCTTCAAGACTCCAACTATCAGCTCACCTATGGACCCATGTTACCGAAACTCTCAAATGAAGATATTGCCATGGAAAATTCGCAAAATCCGTCAGGTATGATTTTATACACTCTCCTTTGGATTACTTAGAATTCCAACTTGCAATAGCAGGAACAACCTCCGCCCATGTGAAAAAGCGCGCACTGCCTGAAGACATTACATGTCGCAAAAAAAAAAGAACAACATAAGGACGCAATGGTCCTCGAACCGCCCAATGTCAACTGCACTTAACGATTGATTAACTCAGGTTCATTCATCACTTTTGTTGCGGTTTGATATTCAATTGATGAATTTCGCAGTCACTTTGAAGTCGTCACTACCACAAACTACCTACAAGTCCTCAACAGCAATACCATCATCGTCACCGAAGTAAGCTACCTTTCATAAGTAGAAAATGCGCCAATATATTAAAGTTGCTTAACAGTGATCTCCACGCATCATCCTTACTGCATGTTCATCACGAAATCTGAAACCCAACCCCACCCTCCTCCACCTCCGTTCAATTCCCATTTTTGCGCTTATAAAGCAACCCTTCAAGAGCCTTAGTAAATGTCTCGCATCCTTTCAAAATCTTACTAAACCCCTCGCACCCCTTCCAAAATCTTAGTAAACTCTCGACAACGCCACCCATATGTCATGCTCGCTTCCTTGCTTAAAAACCCTACGGAAATGCTTTCCGTCCCTCCTCCATTCTCCTACCATCCCATCTACACGTTCCATAAACTGCATGAACACGCAAACCGACATGCAAGGAATACAAAACTTCTACACGAACGACGTGGTCCCTCACCTCGACAAAAGTCCTACCTTTTTAGGGAATTGTGAATTCCCGAAAGACTTCAACATCACCACCCGAAGCGACAACCAACTCGACAACCAAACATTCTCTGACCCCAACACAAAACGCGAACGAAAGTTTCTTCTCTTCGGAGAAATAGCCAGCGCTGAACGCAGTACGAAACTTGGAGCGCAGGGAAACCACTACTCGGCGTCCATGAATGAAGTACGCTTACTTTCCTCATACTCGTCTTCAAACACTGCTCATAATACCCATTTAGCGCACCCCTATCAAAGATGGGTCTCATGCAAAAGACATCTTAAAACTTCGCGAACCGACACATGCTACAAAGGACATCGAAATCCTGTTTGCAAATCAAGCCGTTCCCCTGAAGGAAGTTGTCATCGCGAACATCGAAAAGGACAAGAAAATTAACAAGGTACGTAATTCTAAACAATTGCCTGTCCGCACCCCACCCACAAACAATGACCATGTTCGTGTAGGCTGCCTTTCTTACTTCGGAATGTACTGAGGTCGAGGACGACCACTACAACCGATTCTACACGGTACAATTACCGAAGAAATTCAGCGTACGCATTTTTAAACTCACTAGTATTTAACAAACTAAATCTTAGTACACAGGCTCCCCCTGCGAGTTACGTCCCTGACGCCCCACAACGATTAAAGAAACGAACTGTCGGTTCTGAACAAGGCAAATCCGTTGACGAAAAGAAAAAAGAAAACGACGACAATCAACGTGTGTCATGAATTGATCTTTATTAACATATGAATACTGACCTTCCTACAGCACAAGAAGTGAAACTCGGTGGCTACTATAGCCCCGAACTTCTCCCCGACTACTTACCGCACGAATTCAACCTTGAACACGATAAACTCGTGCAGCACAACATCGTCGACGCCAACGGAGAATTGATACCTTGCTGGAACAATTCTGTCCAACTTCGTGAAGGGACGCTTGTCCTCCTCGTTGTCACGCTGCACACCTGGAACATCCCTGGTACAGGACGCGAAGGGTACAAAAACTTCAAACGTGTACATGGCATTATATTCCACTTCAAGAATAAATTCTAACAAAAAATAATAGTATTACACTCTGAACGCCCACAGCATTCGAGTGTTAAGGGAATCATGGATCCCCGAACCAACGTTATACAGGACGTCTCCTCCCGACTCCGAAAACATCGACACTGTCGCCATATCCGCTCAAGATGAATTCGACAGCTTCACTGCCAAAAAGAGAACAGAATCTAGGACTGCAAACTCGCCACAAAGACCCGACCCGAGCACGTCCAAACCCGACACCAGAGCGCCCATCGCCAGCTCCTCCAAAGTCGACGCCGAGCCACCCGTCACCACCTCCTCCAAAGTCGATGCCGGAGCACCCATCGCCAGCTCCTCCAAAAAAGACCGTAAAAAGGCCCAAAAAATCCAGCCCGTCGAGTTCGAAAAAGCAATGGCCACCGAGATGGACCAGTGTTGGTATCTAAGGGGTTATTAACCCCAAAATTTTTTCTTAAGCCTCAGCCTCTCATTCCCCTGCATTAGACATTTCTTCATTCTCTAGCTCCTTATTTACCAGGAATTCCATCAACTTCACCTAATACTTCCTTCATTTACCAGATATATGTCATGTGATTTACATTATTAAGGCTTAATTAAGGCTTATTGAAATCGTCCTTGGATACTAAGGCTTAACCTTAACATCAATTAAGCCTTAATTTAACCTAACCCTTAGGCCTTAATGCCAACACTGAGATGGACACCAGCGTCTAATGCATGTTCCCTCGCACATACAGTACTCTATCATTGTACGCGATTACTTTTTTTCTCTCCTTTTTCTCATTCATTCTACTTCCACTCCTACGTATAAATATATAAAATCTTCCATATCAAAAGCGCCATCTTGACTTATTATTAATCTATTGACCTCGTGTACTTGTACAATATGAAATCTTAACCTATGTTCAATATTACGCCTTGCCTCGTGTTCAGAACCTGCAATCTCATAAGCTATATTCAACATTCTTCCTTACCTGGCGCCCAGAAAGGTAGCGGGCTTTGCCGCTTGTCGGCCCTATCGTTATCTAACGTTGATGCTTGATATTGCCATCTTCGGGACGCGGCCCGCGTCTTGCCAAATCGGGCAGCGTTGGTTCAAACAACGCCACGCAGCTTCTTTCCTCCCCACCACCACCTCCCGTCACCCCCGCCCATCGTCTC
>Ga0307513_10007393_pt1 | contig 14257 bp, 18 predicted proteins | sample 15_EM_MG_FD_202174 | JGI IMG/M metagenome (GOLD analysis project Ga0307513, IMG submission 202174) | Populus trichocarpa ectomycorrhiza microbial communities from riparian zone in the Pacific Northwest, United States - 15_EM | ecosystem: Host-associated > Plants > Roots > Unclassified | place... | reverse complement strand
TCCGCCACTAGTCAAGCCGACGCGAGCCAACATGCAAATCTAGTCGTAGTCACACTTGGTACGTCGTGCTGCTGCCTTGCACGTCATTGTTTGCCTGACGCGTCGCAGTCGGTGTCTTTATGATTGTCGGGCTTCTTACCTGCGCCTTCTACGTCTGTTTGCGGGAACGCATCCATCGATTCTGCCGTAGCCTTCCACGCGGCGTCCGATCCACACCTTCGCCTCCTACCAAGAGATCTCGAAGTGAATCTGACTTGCGTGATTTAGAAGAGGCGATTCGACGAATGCTTGTGACCAAGTCCCTCCGCTCTTCAAGGACGTTATGTCCTTACTTGCATTCGCCGCCTCTGTCTCCCATGGAGGGATATCCTACCGTTCGTGATCCTTTCGATAACGAGCTGCCAGGCCCAGTCTCCAGAAAAAGGAGAGAAGGACAGAGGGAGCTTATTCCAGCCGTCCAACCATCGCTACCTTTTCCTCCTTACAGCCCTCGCTCCCAGTCAGTACCCAGAATGCTGTCGGTGTATGGTCGACAGGCCTCTATACCAACCAATTGTTCGCCCTCCACTTCCCCTCTGCCAACCGTAATAACTCTGGACGCTCAAGACGAACGAAGGCACTTTCATATAGACGAAGAACCCGTTACGTCGGATCTCTCCTCCTCCCCGAAACAAGAGCGTCAGAGTCTAATTCCGACAATAGCACTCCAGCCGTACTCCCCCTCTCTCGACTCTGTTGCGTTTTCGCCCATCGAACCGGCATTTCCACTTTGGTCCGAACGCTTGATATCTCGTTCGAGCTGCGCCTCGTCACTCCTTTCCAATATACGCAACAGTACTGGATCCTTCCTGGTTCATTCCAAGATTGAGTTAATGACGGACTTGCAAAGAACTGGAACACCGAGTGAGAATAGTGCGGCGATGACCTTACCGATCATTGGGAGCGAAGCTTCCAGTGGTTGGAGGTTTTCGAGTTCATCTGGGATTTCCGAAACTACCTCTGAGGGGATTGGAAGCAGCCAAGAGACAACCTATCCAGCCTTGTCGGCTCTTATGGCGCTAGTGGTTGGATGCGAGGCCGAGACAGAGACTGAAACTGAAAATGTGTGCCAAACCCCTCGACTCCTCACGCCAATAGGAGCGGGTGACCCTCCTACTTCAGCGATACCATCAGTTGCTTCGGATGAATTTGTCGAAATCTCCCTGTCGAGCGAACCACCGCTACCCGAGGACACTGATCCTGTCTCTCCATCCGACATCGACTCTCTCCCTACAGATGATCGCCCTACCAAGACGTCGGGTCGTCAACGCACTCCGGAATCCCGTCTCATGTCGCAACTGATAGACGAATTGACAGGAGGTAGTGGACGTTGGAAGTCGTATGACGAATTTTTTGGAATCTCACACGATGACCTCGTTGATTCAGATGAACCCACCCCTTCTTCTACTCCGGACACCGGCACTCCGGACACCGGGACACCTCTCAGTGCGAACTTCAGCTTACCTAGTACCCCAACAAATATGACCTTTCTCCCACCTCGGGTCCCATCCCGCCCAATTGGACGACACCCAACCTTCATTGGAATGGATTGGGATAATAAGCGAACAAGTACGCATATCAACATGCCCCAGCGGATGCCAGCGGCCAGAACGACAACGTCTCACCCTCTCTCCCTCATCCTGGAGGTAGACAGCTCCGAATCCGCATCCCTATACTCTCAAGACCATCCCCATGATTCCGCCGACGTCTCTCGCTCTTCATCAACATCAGAAACAACCATCCGAGAAAAGGTCATTATTCGTCTCGGGAAAGATGATGACCTGCGCCTCCCTCTTCAAAGCAACCCGTTCTCTACAGCACCGTCACGTAATCTCATCAGGCCCCTCGTTTTAGGCGAGAAGTACCCTAAACCGCGACCACTCACTCTGGACGCCCATGCCGGAGCATTCTCTCAATCACAATCGTGCCTCGAGGGCATCATACCCTCGATTGGATTATGTTCGCTCGCAGACACCGATATGGAAACTAGGCAGAGGATGGGGATAGGTGCACCTACCCCCCGTCCTATCTTGCCAAATGACTTGGAGGCGGTTTATCCTGACAACATGGATGATGATCCAGACGGAACCATCCCGGGATTGAGTGCTATGCTTGGGAGATTGATCGGATTCGGTGCGGAGAGGATAGCTGATTCTAGAAATGCTGTCGGATGACCGTAATCCTGAAGCAGACAAGGACCTGCGAGAGGAGAATCGGAAGATAATATGGTATGCTTGGGCGGTTAACTTCATTTCATTGCCGTGCATTATAAGTCGACCTCCTCGCGTCTACGGCACCACCCCGGCCTGGGCCCATAGATTCCACTCACTTCTCCTGTTAGTATCAGCACGATTATATTACCTCTTGTACCCCTGTAGTGCCAGAACTTTATTGGATTTTTTTATCTCTTGATATTTTGGTTTATGAGGCTGGGTGCAGGCTCCATCATTCCGACGGATGTCAAAAAGCGTGACCCTTCATTCCGGTTACATGACGCAGTGGGCCTTGGAATATTATCTATGTTTGTGATTAACGCCTGGCTTCAGCACCATCCAGCCAGAACCGGCTGAGCTAGTCCTGCAGGGTTTCCTTGAAAGTTGTTAGGACCGGATCAGTCGGCGGGTGGTTCTATACGATCTCCTGAAGAATCCGGACTTGGTGCCCCGCGCCCTCGCGTTCACTCTACGCGCGTTTGGAGAACCGTGCACACACTCTCCCCCAAGCCCTCTGCGCTCAGCTCTCCCGTTCTCTTCTCTCTTCTCTCCCTTCACCCTACTGCCTCCCTCTCGCCTGCTTTCGGGCTTTGCACCAGTCGATCCACATGTAGCTGGCCTTCTTTTTACATATTACATTTACTGCCTCGTGTGGACAGTATTCGTGTACTTTTCCTCCTTCGTCCGAGTTCCCAAGCTAGTACCATGCACCTCATTTCCTGTAGCTATGTATGTCTTGGTACACGGCTCGGTAATTGAACCTCGACCTAGCCTCCTCCCTTCTTCTATACTCTCTGCGACTCTCTGCGATAGTTCGGCCCTCGAGCGAAACCTTTCCTGGCCCCTCAAGCTTTACAAAAGACTCTGTGGGGTCCTCACAATGCTCAAGGCAAGCGCAGAAGTCTTAATGAAGATGAAAAGACCGTCCGAACGAATGATAATCCCGACCTCTTCTTTTCCTGCACCCTACTTCTCATTCAAACCCTAGAACTCTCGTGTACATGATCGCAAAAGATTATACAACCAACAAATACAGACGTTATATTCGTTAGATACTACTACGCAAAGAGGCCTCACATTTCATCCCTGTTTTGCTTAATCGTTTCTATTGAATGATGTATTTTGCCTCAATTTCAGGGACGTCCATGCTCTCTGAATTCCGCCGCTTGGGCTGGTTTAATCCACAGGCCATGGAGTGCGTATTCCTAATTTCAGCGGTGGGATTCCCATGCGGTATCCCGCGTTTAGCGCAAAGGGTTTTGTGTCCCTTTTTGCAGGGCGGGAATCCCGTGCGAAAGCCGTTGGGTGTTCCCAAGCTTACTGGGAATTTTCCATAGAGACGGGAGGGGCAAGGCAAGCGTGGTCGCGAGCGGTTCCAATCCTGCAGCCACTCTCTGCACACGTTTGGCCTATCTCTCATAATTAAATCACAGCGCTTTCGACATACTAAGGGATGAGTTGAACATTTATGGTATGCTATACTTGGTGCTACATTCTTATTTTGATAATTCTTCAACGGGCCTAGAAGAGAATAAAGGCTATTGTGCCAAGGACCCAAGCAAGACCACCCGCAGCAAAACGGACGAGATGACGCTTGTTCCATTCCTCAAATTGTTCCATGGCCGTCTTTGCTTCGGTTTCATTCAAGGCTGTTATCTCCTTCGTTTCAGCCAGTGCAATCAATTTGTTGTTGATCGGCATGACTAGAAAGATTGGAATATCCATGGTAATGGCGCGGTCAATTCAAGCGTTCCCATGGTTTGAGGAGGATCAGACTTACGCGCCATGCGTGTCCAGGGGCCCACAAATGCGCAGAAGGCGGAAGCAGTCCACAATAGTGGGCGCAAAGAAGCCGATGTTGTTGCGTGGCTCTCGAAGTAGGCTGCCCCTGCGTACCCAAGCGTCGACGCAACAACACAAGGCATGAAGTAACCCTATTGAAGGACCAGGTCGGGAATATGGTTTAGACTCGAGGATGGCGGCTTACCTTTGCCCACTTGTAGGTCTCTGCGAATATTTTGATACTCGAAAGGGCATTTAAGCCCACCTGATGGCGGCGGTGGTGCGTACCCAGAATTCGCATGGGCCCTGCCACGATAAGCGCGACGTTACCCCAGAAGAGGGCCGCATTCATTGTAAATCCCAGTCCGAGGGCTGCCCCGTAGGGAGTCCCGATTTTGTGAAAGACTTGGCCCGCAATAGAGGACATCGTGAATTCCGGTGGTTCAGCTCTCGAGATATGGGCGAGAGCCAAGTGGGGCTCTTAGTGGTCTCCCTTTTAAAGGAAAAAATTTGCCTTTGCAATTTGCCTTTGAAGCCTCAAAAAAAGCGTCATTCCTCCGACACGGATGTTTGGGGCTTTCCTGGATGCTGGTAGGAGGGCTCGTGAGACTCTCGTGCCACATACGGAGGTATGAACGGACTGGAGCACTGATTTCTGGAATGTTGTCGATGGGGTCCGTAGAACAGACACTCGGCAACTTCGAAGAGGACGAAAAAGTGACCTCGGCTGGTCAGAACACGACGAAAAATGTTTTGATATACTACGTGCTGTCCAGTATACTCCGGATTCTCGACTTGCGAGCGGGTCGAGTCGCTGATATATTGAAGACTGTAATTCAATGCAGTCGTCGCCAAAATCCCAGTGTACTTTGGGCGATTACAATTACACCATCGTTAATAGATACCGTGTAAGAAGTGAGGCACCCAGCGGGCCTACAAACTGGAAGATTAGCACGCAGCTATCGACGTTAACCCTCATAAAAAGATAAGATTGCTTCGGAATTAGCAATAACACATATCTGGTTGATGAGCTAGTACATCTAATTGGTGATATTAAGATGGATTACCGATTCGGCATTTCTTATCTCAGTGAACAGTACGTAGCATAAACTCATTGATATAAGCACGGATCCCATTCAACATGGAACGGACGACAGAAGAGGATGTTATTTCTTGCGTTGCAGATGTTTTGGTAGTTCCATCGTGAACGGCAGGAAATCCTTGCCACCCATGTACTGCTGGAGTACCTCTGGGATTCGTAGACCCTATGTGACCGTGAACACGTCAGCATGAGTTTGTCCGGTCGAGGAAACGAAAGGCCCAAACATACCTCTGGTGTCTGGTAGTTCTCGACCAAGCAACAAAGGGCACGTTCAGTTGCACAGAGGGTCCCGTTCAGCATGTGAACGTAGACCTTGTTCGTTTGATCTTGCTTCTTAAGGCCACACCGGACTTCGAGTTTCCTTGACTCTGGGATCGGAAATTAATTATTACCCTCATCACAAACATGGCCACACTAGGCAAGGGAGTGATAAAGAAGAGTGCACTCACGGTAATCGGTGCAATTGGTGGTCGAGACCAGCTCCTTGAACTCGCCCTGGAAAGGGAACCATGCCTCTAAATCGTACTTGATCGACCCGGCGAGGTTCAGGGTTCCAGAGACAATAGCTACAATACGGTAAGGAATACCGAGGGACTGGTAGAACTCTTTCGAGTTTGTGACCATTTCTTCGAACATTTGCTGGGATTTGTCTGGTTCGGTTACGCAGAACTAGGAACAAAGTCAAATTCGGATTTCGAGTATTATGGGCGTGTGCGTGAATGAAATGAAACATACTTGTTCGACCTTCTCGAACTGGTGCACACGGAAGATACCCCATGTGTCTTTGCCACCAGAGCCGGCCTCCTTTCGGAAGCACGTCGAATAGCCACCGTACCTGTGTGCTCATGAGGACCATAGGGGGGTGTATGAGATCAAGAGGTACCGTATCGGAAGCTGGTTCGCGGGCGATTCGAACCACTCGTCCATATGGAACGCAGAGATCGGCTGCTCAGATGTAGCGATCAAGTACTTGTCGTCTCCGTCGCCAGAGACCTACAACGTACTCCGTCAGTACTGTCCACCCTTCAACTCGAGCGGGCACACACATGATAAAGCGCCTCGTCAAAGTCGTCCAGTTGGGCAGTCTTGGACATAGTTGGCTTTTGCATGAAGAAGGGCGTCTGAATGAGGGTGAAGTTTCGCTTCTCCAACCAGTCCATGCCGTAGTTAATGAGCGCCTGATTGAGCCGCACGCCAGGCCCAGTAAGGTAGTACCCTCGGTGACCTGCAACTTTGGCACCACGCTCAAGGTCGACGGCGCCGAGCCGGAGTAGCACCTCGTGGTGCGCAAGGATATCGGTGCGTTGTTCTAGGGGACCGTATTGTTCCGGGGAGAACTTCTCTATTAGCGCGTTATTGTCCTATTGGGTTGGAGTAGCGTGGGTAGAGATGAAGGATATAGTGAGTTTGGGTTACTTGTAGGAAGAAGCTGCAGAAACGAACTTCATTGTCGCTCACTGGGACATTAGGGTGGATGATATTCCCGACTGTAGCAGCCTTTTTACGCATAGCGGTTTCGGCCTCTTGCACAATCTGGCGCTGTTTGGCCTTTTCCTCTTCGAGAGCAGCCTTCTTTGCAAGGGGTTCAGAGGCATCCTCTTTCGCCTATCGATCATAGAATTCCAAAACGGTCAGATATCATTAGGTACATTAAGGCACATAGGGAGTATATACCAACGCACCTTCTTCTTCGCAGTGATCTCCTTCTGAATGTCGTTGATCTGCTTGCTCAACTGGCTCAACTGGAAATCAACTATCCAATACGCGCCATGAACACTCTAGATGTGAATATTGGCGTCCGATCTGGCGTACGTTTAACCCATTCGTCGTACATCGCCACCACCTCGTCGACGATCTCTGCGGAGAGCCCACGCTTGCGCTGTGACTCACGAATCGATTCCGCATTTCCTCCCTTCTTATCTATGAACAGTAGCACGTCGAGCGTCATGGCGAGAGATTAGTTCTTGCTATGGTCGGGTCGAGATTCATCTTCCTTTTACAGGCTGACGCCGAGTCAGGAGCGGTGACGGCTCTATAGGCGGGAGGCAATATACCATAATTCGATAAACAAGTAATTGGTTGATTCCCTTGCATACGTGATGACTCCGCTCATACCCCAGTCAGCCCGCAGTCCACTGACTGAAAGCTCGAGCGAGGCCGTCCTTTCCCAATGGACCACCCTTATAGGATCACACAGAAAGTCTCAGGTGGCTATGAGCTCTGCGAGTAGACCCTGTACAACCCATCCGCAGTGCAATCCATGCAAGAACTCTTCTACGCAGGGACGGCAGGCGGTGGAATTTGATACTTAGCCATTAAACTATCAAACAACGCGCTCTTCTCCTCCAAGTCAACAATAAGCGAGTGCGAAGGGGCCTTTTCCTTTAGCGACCTTCAATGTCATTCGTCAGTCACTCTTTGGTATAAGCCAGACGGGGTAAACGACTCACACGTACACCTCCTCCGCCTCCGCGCGTCCGGCAATCCATGTCAACGCGACGTTCGCAGCGAGCGCGTCGACCTCGTTCGGATCGAGCTTGAGAGCTTCACTGAGGTCTGCGCTAGCCTCTTTCAGCTCTCCCCTCAGTAACCGTGTGATCCCTCGTGCGGCGACTAGACGTGCAGATGTCAACGAAGGGTTATGAGACTGTTCTGTGTAGAAGGAATAGGGGTTGGAGTAGTTGTTTGTGCCCTTGAGGAGGTCGATGGAGGCTTCGATGAGCTGAAGTAGCATGTCGTCATCTGCCGATTTCTTTGCCTTTTCGTACTCTTTGGTTGCGAGGTCGATTCGGTTCGCAGAGAGGTGTAGCTGAACCGTAAGGGCGATACTAGGGTTGCTTCAGCACGCGACCTTGTTACGATTGTAGATTGGTAAAGCGTACGATTCCAGATTATTCATCGTGCCATCTCCTTGCAATGTCTCCTGCGCTTCCTCCAGCTCTCCTTCCTTGACGAACGCGGCAGCAGCGACAACGCGCACGGTGCCCTTTACATCATCGTCCAGCTCTTCACCCTCGATCTCGATGCACAAGTCCCTCAGGTCGTCAAGCGCTTTATCCTTCTGTTCGTCATGTCCCGCTGACTTTGCGTTGAAATACGTGGCGAGACTGCGGATTGCGCGTACGGGGTAGCTGGAGTCATACTTAGGGAGAGAGGCAAGTGCTCCTGATGGATCTGAGAATATTTGTGCGCGGGCTTTGTAGAGGATTGTGGGCAAGTAATCGGGCGAGAACTTGTCTGGTAGCTCAGCGGCGATCAGTGGTTTGTAGCTGCCTGCACAGTGCATTAGATACTAGAATATAAGGTAAATGAAAGGGAAAACCTAGCGCATATTGCTGGCGAGTGTGATACAAGTCAAGCGAGTCCATCGTGGTCGTGTCCAAATTTCTATTCCAACTGTTTTACGTCGACATGCTAGAAATCATCAAACTATGCACGCCAGCCTCATTATCTCCTACTGAAACGACCAGCAGTTTGACATCGGCGCGACGGCCCGCTTCGGAACATCCAGCTTGTTCCGCCCCTCTCCCGTGACAATGTCCCTCGTCCGTGCAAAGTTGGCCTCAAAGTTCGTCTCCAGGCGTTATACGCGTCAATTGTCCTTCAGAGCAGCCGCAGTCCTCTCAGCCGTCGATCTACCCATCTCCGGTGAGGAAATCCCAGGTCTGTACGACGGCCGGTGGCGCGGTACCGGGGATGCCGTCAAGAGCGTTTGTCCAACGACAGGGGAGGTCCTTGCAAGTGTCACTACTGTGCATGCAACCACCCATACTTCGTTAGCCGCAAGAGTACTGAAGCGATATGTACAGGCCACTCCAGCAGAATTCCATGAAGCAATCGCGCGTACACGCGAGGCATACACCGTCCTCCGCTCTGTACCCGCTCCCCGAAGAGGCGAGATCCTTCGACAAATTCGACTGGCCCTGAGCACAAAGGTACACCTTTCGCTTTTCGGCTGAGGACTGCCTTCCAATTCTACCACATAGCGTGAAGCATTGGGAGAGCTCGTCACCCTGGAGATGGGGAAAATTAGGACAGAGGGAATTGGCGAAGTGCAGGAATTTGTTGACATCGTGCGTTATGTTCCAAACCGGATATATCAATTATTCACCTAAATGAGAATAAAGTGCGATTATGCAGTTGGACTATCGAGAATGATGGATGGACGTGTTGTCAATTCTGAACGACCGGGGCATACTATCCTCGAAGGTGCAGATTCTTTCGCTTTTGGCCTGCAATACTCCTAATCCAAATTGCCAATAGTGCCAAATCCTCTCGGCGTCGTAGGCGTGATATCCGCGTTCAACTTTCCTGTGGCCGTATACGGCTGGTACGAGCGGCTTCCTCCACCTCGCCATGCCAAAGCCCATTGAGAATTTCAGGAACCTGGCACTATCACTGGCGGCTGGTAACGCGACCATCTGGAAGCCAGCACCGAGTACCTCGTTGTGCTCAATAGCCGTGACGAAAATCATTGCACGCGTGTTGGAGGAGAACGGTCTTCCCGGCGCGGTTGCAGGGTTGGTCACTGGCCAACGAGAAATCGGCGAAGCACTAGCCCAGAGCCAACACGTCGACCTTGGTGTGTCCTCATTTCACACCTCCTCTATTGAATTTCACAGCCCGTTCAGTCTCCTTCACCGGCAGCGAAGCCGCTGGCCGTCAAGTGGGCAAGGTCGTGCAAAACCGGTTCGGCAAACTCCTGCTCGAGCTGGGTGGTAACAACGCGTCGATTATCATGCCCGACGCCGACCTTTCCATGGCCGTCCCATCCGTGTTCTTTGGTGCAGTAGGGACAGCAGGCCAGCGCTGCACCTCGACCCGGCGCTTATATCTCCACCGGTCCATCGCAGATAAGGTCCTCGGCTCCCTACAGCAGATGTACAAAGCGGTCCAAGCAGGCGACCCACTCGTTGAGTCCACCTTGCTTGGGCCGTTACACAACCCACTCGCGGTCCAGACCTTCAAGTCGACTGTATTGAAGCACCACGAGCTCGGCTCTTCCATCCTGACTGGCGGCCAGCCACTCTCTCTCGCCGGGTTCGAGGGAGGCAATTTCGTCCAGCCTACCATTGTGGTGCCTAAGAACCCGGACCCCAGCTCACAGGATATATGGAAAAACGAGGTTTTCGCGCCGATACTTAATGTCGCTGTCTTTGATCACCTGGAGGAGGCAATTGCGTGGAATAACGCCGTTCCACAGGGGTTGAGCAGCAGCCTCTGGACCCGAGACATGAGGAACCTGGGCAAGTGGATTGGACCTGAAGGCAGTGACTGTGGAATCGTCAATGTGAGTGCTGCTAGCTAGCGCAACGGGTGCGGAATGTGTGACTGATAACGCGTTTCCAGGTCAATGCAGGGACCAGTGGAGCCGAGATTGGTGCTGCATTCGGTGGCAACAAGGTGAGATCCCTTTCCTGTTAGGGTGTCCGCGCGTTCCCCTCACACGGTCCTCAGAGCACCGGCTGGGGACGAGAGTCTGGTGGAGACGCCTGGAAGCAATACGTCCGCTGGAGTGCATGCACTATCAACTTCTCTGATCAAGCTCCCCTTGCCCAAGGTGTCAACTTTTGCAAGAGTTCGACAACTTGAATCCCCAGAAGGCGGCACCAGCTACTTTAAGTACATAAGGCAGCGAATATATTATCGTTAGAAACGTGACTAAATTGATAAAGTCATTTAATACAACGTTACGAGTAGTTGATGTTGCGTGCCTAGCGCCGTCAGAAGGGTATAGGGTTTGTAGTTTGTAGTCCATGATTTCATGAGTGAGTCCGTAATCGATGAGTTCACAAGTTTCATGCGGTGATCTTCTCCGTCATGTCATTCTCTTCCGTCTCAATTTTACCTCTGGCACCATCGATTGCCACCATGGTTGTGGTTGACCAGGAAGTCGAAGGTCTCTTCATCTTGCACTTTCCCGGAGCTTTCCCGGGCACATATGAATGGCCCCCCTTCCATCCCTTCATCCCTTCATCCAGGGAACTCGCAGTCGTTACAGCAGTCGCCTGCGACACCATTGTCTTCTGCGAATTCCCGGTCGATGGTCGTTGAGTCGAGGAGTCATCTGTACTCCAAGGCAATTGAGGGGCATGCAAAATGGCTCCCTGTCCTTGTTCGCCCCCTGCCTCAATCCATCGTTCCACCATCTCCGGTCCTTGCCCGTGTCCTTCGCTCGAGCTTGAAGAACTTTCGATTCCTCGGTCACGATTGGTCGTCGTCGAGAGTTCGATGCCCCTCATCAAGAACATACTCGCCATTCCGACGCCCGAGAAGATCAAGAGCACACGCCAGACTACTCGTAGACTGTCGGCGAATGCGAGACGAACCTCATATTGAAGGGTGGGTTCGAGGGTTGGGATCTGGGGGATTATATTGTACACATAATCCTCCCCTTGTGGAATCGTTGAGAGCAAAGAACTCGGGAGTCGTAGTTGGAGTTCATTCTGCAGTATTGATGCACCGACAGAGATACCCCAGGACTATCAACAGGCGAGTAAGCGTAAATGTTCGTATGGGCAAAGTGAGGCACTGACCTGAGCAAAGTTCCGGACGAAAGTAAGCAGAGAAAGTGCGGCAGCGTTGGAACTTTCGGGGTGAGGTGCTTGAACAGGATTTTGGTTCGCGAAAAGGAGACCTAGTCCGACACCGATGATCATTTGGAAGGGAATTGTCACTGGAATGGGGGTGCTTGGAGACATGAGGGTGAACAGCCCGGTGCCGATCAACAGCGTAGCCCAGCCGAGGAAAATCTGAATCGATTTCAGTGAAAAATAATATCCACTAACGGGAAGATACGCACCACCAGACGATATCTGCCAAATTTGCTGATCAGCACTCCTTGCAAGATGACTGCTGGGTCGACAGAGAGGCAGATCGGCAAAATATACAATCCAGATTTCAGTGGGGAGGCCATCAGTGCTGCTTGAAAGTACGTCGGACTGTGTTGGATGCAATGAGCCATCGAACATAAGAAACTCTGCATATACGTACAGGTAGACTGTGGAATCCGGTGAGCTCTTCGCCCTACCAAGAATTAGAAATAGACGTACAAGCAGTCGCAATGATGACCATAAAATGAATAAAGGACCCGAAATATCTGAGGAGGATGAGCTCCTATACAATACAAGCGGTAGGAAACACTCACCCCGCAAAACTCGTTGCATTGGTGAGGAGCTCGACTGGAACCTGGCGGCTTTTGTCCAATAATGCACACTACTCCTCATGGACTGCTTACTGAAGGGTTGGGGGCAACCATTTTCTCATAGACAAGTGCCGCGCATAAGCCAACTATGCCTACACACAGAGGCACGAGGATGTGGTAGGATGTCCAGGGGTACTGCACGGCATTCAGCACTCAGCCACGAGGCAAGAGCGATTTCCCTCACTTTTACTCCAGCCCAAGTCAGCGCTATAATGCACGAAGTAGTGCTGCCGATGATCATTAAGTTGCCACTGCAAAGGAGTGAACAACTACGAATTTGTAAGGTCGTTTAAACTTACACTAAATCCAGCGCGGCTACTTTGTCTTTCAGAGACCCCTCAATTTCGGGTTTCTTAAGGTTCAAGAATAGGAGAACCGCTAAAGTAGAGACTGCACAGAGAGGCACGTTGAGGTCTGTGACGTCCTTAGCTATTATGTATGATACAGAGGCCGCGAGCTTACAAAATAGCCTATACTTTGAATGAGTATCGTGAAGTCACGCAAGCTATATGAAACTGACCATCTCCAAGTAGCCCTCTCCACTAAAAGTCCAGCCAGTGGGGCCGCAGAAATCGAGGCGAGGGTCTGCATCCTACAGGCTTGGTTAAGCAAGGCCTCTACGAGGGATCGTGGACCAACAGATTATTGATGCTTGTGAAAAGACCCCGTTGACGAAGGGGCGTCAAATCAGCCACAATGATCAGGGACAACGCCTGTATACCGCCGGCACCGGCACCTTGAACGGCTGGGAAAGATGTCAGAAGTTTGATCACACCTTATTCGAAGCAGCGTGTACCCCGTCCGGCAATTAACATTTCCATGGACCAGGCTGTTCCACAGACGGCAGATCCTGCCATGAAGAATGCGAGAGAAACGACGAGAACCTGACAAGAGCGTCAGCAGAGATACATCTAGAGGGCTCATTACGTACTGGGCGACGTCCAAAGATATCGGCAATGCGACCGACAAGGGGGAGAATGGCTGTGGCGGCGAGTGTGTAGGATGACGAGACCCACGCAAACGACGCTGACCCGTTGTACAAGTCATGGGTTATGGCAGGAAGAGCAGTTCCTATTGAGGCCTTGAAAGGGAAGTTGAGTAGTCGGCAAAAGGGTCAAGAGTGATTTGGAAAACTGACGACGTCGAGCCCTGTGAGGAATGTGCAGCTACATATTGAGGCGAAGAGAACCCAGAATTTCCAACCATGAGGCCTTGTCTGACCGTCCTGCGCGTCGTCCATGGGTGGGCTTGGAAACTTGGGCGAGCGCCGGCGCGGGAGAGGCGAGCGAGCTATATATTCTTCCAAAGATCCCGCGCAGCGGTGTGCCCGAAGTCGTTAACCGCATTGTAAGCACGCTTTCCCTGAGCGGCTGTCAGGAGAATTAGGCAGGAGGAAAGCGAAGCCATTGAATGAAGTGAGGCTGACACGCGAAGTCGAAGTTGGTCCGCGCCCCTGCGTGACAAGCAGATGAAATGCAGACCTGAAGTTTCCCAATTAAGTTAAGCAGGCTGGAGGGTTTCTGGACAACTACTTTCAACGTCTATGGGCATTCTCCCATCGAGTTTTTTTGCACCGCCAGACACCGCACGCGACCGGAGCGCCCTCCCTCGCTGGAACCCTGCAAAACCCGGCATGAAAATTGCAACTCATATTTGGTCAATGCACAATAGCCTCTATTCGACCCCTCCGAGGCCGTTGACATGGCAAGACCCGCGTGCTCCAGCCATGTATATCATCCCAAAGGCCGTCCGCTACTCGACACCGCACCCGACAATGCACATCGCTAGTCAAAATTTATGTACCCTCTCTCTCGTCAACCTGGCTCTTTGCAAACCACAAAAGCGGCCTCTGCCCGCCCTATAAACGCGCGGCTGGCGCGGCCTCAGTCACGTACAACAAATTTGATTTAACACCCG
>Ga0307513_10007392_pt1 | contig 14258 bp, 12 predicted proteins | sample 15_EM_MG_FD_202174 | JGI IMG/M metagenome (GOLD analysis project Ga0307513, IMG submission 202174) | Populus trichocarpa ectomycorrhiza microbial communities from riparian zone in the Pacific Northwest, United States - 15_EM | ecosystem: Host-associated > Plants > Roots > Unclassified | place... | reverse complement strand
AGCAGGGCGAAGTAGGCGGTCAGCCCCGGCATCCCCAGAATGCCGAGCGCGGTGGTCATGGGCGCGAGCGACGGGTCGATTTTTCTGATCGAGTTTGCCGTCGCCTGATCGCCTTTCACCAGCGGATAAAGTTCCCAGCCCAGATAGCCCGCGACGATGTCGCCCGCCTGAAAATTGCCGGAGCGCGACTCGACGACTTCGCAGACGACGCCTCCCGTGATGACCTCGTTCAACTCAAACGGCTCGACGTAGGATTTGCCCTCGTTCATACGCCCGCGCATGTATGGATCGACCGACAGGTAGAGCGTCCTGAGCAACACCTCGCCCTCCGCCGGTCGCGGCATCTCCGCCTCGACGATCTTGAAGTTATCAACCGTCGGCATGCCTTTCGGGCGACTGGCGAGTATGATCTTCCTGTTCATTTTATCCTCCGTGTGACGTTCAACTTCCGACGCTCGCTTCCAACGCCTCGATCCGCTTTTTGATCTCGCCGGGGAGCGGGGCTTTCCTGAGCGCGCGATAATCATAAGAGACGATCAGCCCTTCGCCCTCCGCCGCCACCTTCGCGTGCGTGTGGCTGACAACGACGTACTTCATCACGAAGCGGTCGGCCTCGATCCCGGAAATCCTCGTGCCGACGGAGACGGTGTCAGGGTAGGTCAACGGCAGTTTGAACTTACACGAGGTCGAAGCGAGGATCGGCCCGATGCCCGTCTCGTTCATGTAGTCCCAGATGTCGAGCCGTGTGAAATAGGCCATGCGCGCGCTCTCGAAATAACGAAAGTAGACGATGTTGTTGACGTGGCGCAGCGCGTCCATTTCGCCCCACGCGACGGGCAGTTCAATCACCACCGGGTAACTTTTGAGCAACTCCTGCTGCATCCGATTTCTCCTCGCGCGTCAGCCACGTTTCGATGACTTCCAGAATATAACGCTTCTCCGCCGTTTCCAGCACGCGCCCTTTCGGAATCGCGTGCCACTTCCGCAGGCAGCCGCGACAACAGGTGGCGGTTGCGTGCTGCGCGATGAAGACGGGATGATGTCGCATCGGCGTCTGCCGCCCGTCGTTGGCGGGCGCGGCGGGTGCTAAACGCTTCTCGATGAAATCGGCGGCGTGCTCCAGAATCGTCGGTAAGCCTTTGCGACGCAGGTACTCAAGCTCTCTGCCGCGCAGGCGGAAGCGACGCCGGAAAGACGATTCGGCCAGCGCGGCAAAGAGTTCGTCCAGATTACGCCCCGTCACATCTCCGTCCCTTCAAGCTCTTTGGCGCACGCACTACAACCCGAGCCGGAGTCTGATCGCCCGAACGATCTCCGCCGGAGTCTTGTCGATGTCGAAGTGTGATTCCGGTTCCGGTTCTTCGAGCGTGGCGAACTGGCTTTCGAGCATCTCGGTTCGCATGAAATGGCCGCTGCGATTTTCCAAACGCTGCCGGATGAGTTTGAGATCACCTTTGAGGTACGCGAGTTTCACACGCTCGTCGAGCAAGAGATAATCGCGATAATTTGCTTTGAGCGCGGAGCAGGCGAGGACGGCGCTCTCGCCGCGTTCGAGGCAGGCGTGGATGAGGGCGCGCAGGGCTTGCAGCCACGGCTGACGGTCGGCGTCGTCCAGAGGGACGCCGCGCGCCATCTTCGCCACGTTGACGGGCGGGTGAAAATCGTCCGCGTCATAAAACTGCCAGCCGAGTTCATCCGCGAGCATGCGCCCGACCGTCGTTTTGCCCGAACCGGCCACGCCCATCAAAACGACAAACATGCTCTTTTCGCTCATGCGCTCTCAATATTTCGGCACGGACGGGTCAACGTCGTTCGCCCATGCCGTGATGCCGCCCGCCAAATTTATCAGGCGTCCCTCGAAGCCCGCGCGCCTGAGCGACTCTATCGCCTTCGCGCTGCGCCCGCCCATCTTACAGTGAACGACCGTCTCGCGCGCCGGATCGATCTCGCTCATGCGGTTCGTGATCTGGCCGAGCGGGATGAGGGTCGTGCCGGGGATATGCGCGATCTCGTACTCGTTCGGCTCGCGCACGTCTATGATCTGTATGTCGTCGCCACGATCCAGACGCCGTTTGAGTTCGGTGGCCGTGATCTCTTCCGACTTCGCCTCGCGCGCGTCGCTCTGCTCCTCCTGCGAGGCAGGGGGCTTCAGGCCGCAGAACTCTTCATAATCAATCAACTCTTTGATCGTCGCGTGTTCACCGCAGACAGGGCACGCGGGGTCTTTGCGCAGTTTCAACTCGCGGAAGCGCATCTTCCACGCGTCGAACAACAACAGGCGATTGACGAGCGTTTGACTGTCGCCGCCGAGAATGAGTTTGATCGTCTCGTTGGCTTGAATCGCGCCGACGATGCCGGGCAACACGCCGAGCACGCCGCCCTCCGCGCATGAAGGCACAAGGCCGGGCGGCGGCGGTTCGGGATACAGGCAACGATAACACGCGCCGCGCCCGTTATCGGCAGCGGCCCAGAAGACGCTCGCCTGTCCCTCGAAACGAAAGATCGAGCCGTAGACGTTCGGCTTGCCCGCGAGCACGCACGCGTCGTTGACGAGATAGCGCGTCGGGAAGTTGTCCGTGCCGTCGACGATCACGTCGTAGTCGCGAAACAGTCCGAGCGCGTTCTCGCTCGACAAGCGCGTCTCGTGCGTTTCGATGTGGACGTGCGGGTTGATGTTCGAGAGACGGTCACGCGCCGAGTCCACTTTTGGACGCCCGACATCGCTCGTGCCGTGGATGATCTGCCGCTGCAAGTTCGACTCGTCAACCACGTCGAAGTCCACGATGCCGAGACGACCGACGCCCGCCGCCGCCAGATACATGCCGAGCGGCGCGCCCAGGCCCCCCGTGCCGATCATCAGCACGCTCGCCGCTTTCAGACGACGCTGCCCCTCCATCCCGACCTCCGGCATGATGAGGTGGCGGCTGTAGCGCGCGATCTCTTCGTTAGAGAGCGCGGGCGCGTTCGCGGCGACGGCCTCTTGTTCCGTCGTCGCGCCGCCCGCAATCGCGGGGATGATCATAACGGTATCGCCGTCTTTGACGGGCGTGTCCTGTCCCTGCGCGTGGCGTATGTCTTCGTCGTTGACGTAGACGTTGACGAAGTTCCTGAGCGCGTTCTGATCGTTGTAGAGATGCTTGCGAAGCTCCGCGTGTGTCGTGGTGAGACGCTCCAACGCTTCGCCCGCCGTCGTCGCTTCGACTTCAATTTCCGAAGTTCCGCCCGCGTACTGGCGCAGTGCGGTCGGGATTGAGATTGTGACCGGCATAAGTTAACTCCCTCTCGAAATTTCCTCTTCATCAAATCTTGAACGATCCGCGCGCATCTCCCACGAGCGCAACTCGCGTGCGCGAGCGCCTTCGCCGACAGACACGATGACGTATGACCACGTCGGCCACGCGTGCTCCAGATCGAACTGCGAAGGCACGCACGGGTGGTTCGGGTGCGAGTGATAGTTGCCGACGACATCGAGGCCGAGCGAGCGCGCATGACGCTCGCCGCGCATGTACTCGGCGGGCAGGATCAGCGAACGGTTATGTCTCGCCTCTGCTTCGCGCGCGTTGGAGATCGGGTAAACTTCCACGACCGTCTTGCGCCCGGCTTCGTCGAAGCGCCCGACGAGCAGGCCGCAGCATTCGTGCGGATACTCCGCTTCACCATGTCGGCGAATCGCGTCTTCCTGTTCCCTGTTAAGCGTGATCACGCCTGCTCTCCCCAGAAGCTCTCGCTCAGATATTTCCCGCCGCCGTCGCATAAGATGGTGACGACGACCGCGCCGGGCGCGAGTGTGCGCGCGAGACGAAGCGCGGCGAACACGTTCGCGCCGGAACTGACGCCCACCAGCAAACCTTCTTCGCGTGCGAGGCGGCGCGTCGTCTCCTGCGCGTCTTCGGTCAACACTTCGACGCTCTCGTCCGCAAGCGACGCGTCGTAGATACCGGGGACGAGCGCGGACGCCATGTGCTTCATGCCTTCGAGGCCGTGAAAAGGCGAATCGGGCTGCATCGAGACGGCGCGAATGCGTGCGTCGAACTCCTTGAGTCGCCGCGTCGTTCCGACGAACGTGCCGGAAGTTCCCAGACCCGCGAGAAAGTGTGTCAGCCGCCCGCCCGTCTGCTCCCAGAGTTCGGGCGCGGTCGTGTCGTAATGCGCGCGCCAGTTGGCGTCGTTGTTGTACTGGTCGGCGTAAAAATATTTGCCCGGTTCGGCTGTCGCCATCTCGCGCGCCCGCCGTTGCGCGCCGTCGGTCGCCTGCGTCGGGTCGGTTTCGACGAGTTCAGCCCCGTAGAGACGCAGCGTGCGCTTGCGCTCGAAGCTGGCATTCTTCGGCAGGCAGAGCGTGACACGATAGCCGCGCGCCGCGCCGAGCATGGCGTAGGCGATGCCGGTGTTGCCGCTCGTCGCGTCGAGGATAATTTTGCCGCGACGGAGTTTCCCGTCGCGTTCGCCCGCGAGGATCATCGCGAGCGCAGCGCGGTCTTTGACCGAGCCGCCCGGATTCAGGTGCTCCGCCTTCGCGTAGACCTCGACGCCCGCAGGCAGCCCCCGCGCGACGCGCCGGAGACGAATCAGGGGCGTGCGCCCGACGCTCGACAGCAAGTCTCCGCCGGGAGGCGCGCCCGCAGTTGGCTCGACAGGTAACAAACTCATCACAGGTATTTCGCCGCCGCTTCCGGTTTTCTCAACTTGTCGCTCATCACAAGAATTAGATGCCGACTTTCCGCCGGCGGATCATCCGGATAAAAGAAAACGACCACCCGAATCGAGCGGTCGCAGGATAAATGCACATAACTTGGAAACCCGTTTATGTCATACGCCCGCCCCGCCACTAAAACGGCGACAACAGTAGTACATACAGCCACGCACGCAGAAACGGGCGTTCCCGGCGCGAGCACCGGCGTCCGCCGTCCGTGTGTCTGAGGTGTAAACGTAATTCATCATGGAATGACAAACTGTAGGCGGCTCTCCAAACCTTGTCAAGCATGAACGTGATTGGGTGGCGTCCCGATTTAATTTGAACTCCGTGCCCGCACGGAGCGGACGCGGCGGGCGCGGTTGAAGCGGCTTCCGCTAGCATATTCTGGGCAACTGTTCGCCGACGAGCATATCTACGATGCGCGTGCCGCCGAAGCCCGTGCGCATGGCGACGATGCCCTGCAGCTCCGCCTTCACCTCGCCGATGATGCAGGCGTCGCGCCCGTGCGGGTTCTCTCTCATGCGCGCGACGAGCGCGTCCGCGACCCCGGCGGCGACGACGGCGACGAGCCGCCCCTCGTTGGCGACGTAGAGCGGATCAAGCCCCAGAATCTCGCACGCGCCGCGCACCTCTTCGCGCACGGGGACGAGTTCCTCACGAATCTCGATGCACACTTCGGAACTGAGCGCGATCTCGTTGAGCGTCGTCGCCACGCCGCCACGCGTCGGGTCGCGCATAAAAATTCGACACGACGCGCCCGTCGTTCAAGGCGGCGCGTCGTGTCGAATTTGTGGGGGAAAGTTTGCGGGCGGAGATTTCGGCGGCGGCGTTACATGACGAGCGGGCTGCCGAGCGTGGCGACGGGAGAGTCGGGTTGGTCGGAAGATGACGGGAGACGGCGTATCTTCAAGTTGCGTGAGAGCAGTAAGTCTTCGACGGCGGCCACGTCGAGGGGCTTGGCGAAGAAGTAGCCCTGCCCGTAGTCGCACTTGAGAGCCTTGAGTTGGGCGAGTTGTTCGCCGGTTTCGATGCCTTCGGCCACGACATCCATTCCCAGATTCTTGGCGAGCGTGACGATGGTGCGCACGATCTCAAGATTTTCGTCGCCGGAGGTCATGCGGCTGACGAAGGAGCGATCAACCTTGAGCGTGTTGACCGGGAAGCGGTGGAGATAGCTCAGGGAAGAATAGCCCGTGCCGAAATCGTCTATGGAGAGTCCGAGGCCGAGCGCGCGCAACGAGGCGAGGACGCGCGCCGCCGCTTCCGCGTTCTCCATCACCACGCTCTCGGTGATTTCGAGTTTGAGGTGGCGCGCGTCGAGATTCGTACGAGAGAGAACCTCCCGCACCTGTTCGGCCACGTCCGTCTGCGTCAACTGTTTGCCGGACAGGTTGACGCTCATCGTGAGCACGCGGTTGGCGGGCGACGCCAGTTGCCACTCGCGCAGTTGGCTGCACGCCTCCTCCAGCACCCACAGGCCGATAGGCACGATCATCCCCGTCTCTTCGGCCAGCGGGATGAAATCCGCGGGCGAGACTAACCCTCGATCCGGTCGTTCCCAACGCACGAGCGCCTCGAAGCCCGCCAACTCTCCCGTCTTCAAAGTCAGGATCGGCTGGTAGTGGACGCGGAACTCGTGCCGCTCAAGCGCACGCCGCAGATCGTTCTCCAGCCGCAGCATCGTCACGGCGCGCGTGTGCATCGTGCGGTCGAAGAGTTCGTGGCGCGCCTTGCCGCCGCCCTTCGCGCGATACATGGCCGTGTCGGCATCGCGCAGCACGTCTTCGGGATAGTTGTAACCCGCGCCGCTCAAAGCGATGCCGATGCTGGCGGAGGTGAACGCCTCGTGGCCGTTGAGATCGAACGGGACGAGCAACTCGTCCTGAATCTTCCGCGCGACGCGCACGGCATCTTCCGGCGAACTGATGCCGTCGAGCAGGAGCGCGAACTCGTCGCCGCCGAAACGCGCGACCATGTCCAACTGCCGCGTACACGATTGCAGCCGCTCTGCGATCTCCGTGAGCAACTGGTCGCCGTAGGTGTGGCCGAGACTGTCGTTGATGTTCTTGAAACGGTCGGCGTCCAGAAAGAGGACGGCGAAGGCGTAGTTCGCGTCGCGTCGGGTGCGCTCGATGGCGAGTTTCAGGTGGTCGGTGAAGAGCAGGCGGTTCGGCAGCCCCGTCAGCGCGTCGTGATAGGCGGCGTGGCGGAAGTGTTCCTTGCTCTCCTGCAACTCTTTGCCGGTTCGCTCCAACTCGGCGACGTAGTGGTTGAGTTCTTCGACGTGACGCTCGGCCTGTACGGCGCGCACGTGCTCGGCTTCGGCGCGTTCGCGTTCCGCCTCGGCGCGTTCGCGTTCCGCCTGCTCGGCCTTCGCCGCCGTCGAGCGCACGTCCTCAAGATATTTCCGGTAAGACAGGAAGACGATGGCGATGACCGGGAGCGGAAAGACGAGCGAGTAAAAACTGATGGACTGCGTGAGCTTCGCGATGATGCCCGCGAGCAGCGCGCCGACGAAATAGGTGACGGAAGACCACAGGTAATGTTTCGCCCAGGTGCGGAAAAGCGGCTGGCTGCTTTTGAGCGCGAGGTAAGTCGCGCCGAGGCAGGTGTGTACCGCGTACTGGAGGAGGGCGAGGAGACAGACGAAGCTGACGAAGGTGGAGGTCGGGTGGTGCGCGAAATCCGTCAACTGGCCGAAGGCGTAGGCGGCGAGCGTGCCCGCGAGAAACGTCGAGCAGATGAGCGCGCCCGAGTTGCACAGGATGGAGAGCGGACGCTTGCTCACACGCGACCCGGCGCAGACGCCTTCGAGCGCGGCCAGCACGACCGCCGCCTCCGTGCCGTAGAGCAGGAGCGTCAGGAAGATGAACGTGTCGGAGACGGTGACGGTGGCGTTGACGCGCGGGATCGGGACGGAGACGCGCGAACTGACGGCGACCGTGATGAGGCACAGCAGGATGAAGCCGAGGTCGAGACGCGCGACCGGCAGTTGGTAAGCGCAGAGCACGAGCGTTGCCGCCCCCACCACCACGAGGATTTTACGGTAGGGATCGGTCAGGCGTTGCCAGATGGTTAAGGTTGCGATGTCCGCGCTCATGGTCTTGCTCGTTAAAAATAGAGGATGTGGTAGCGGCTCGTGCAAACGTAGCCGATGCTCAAATAGAAGTCCTGCGCCCTATGGTTTCCGTCGTCCACGAAGAGGCAGACGGCGGTGGCCTGTCCCAACAGTTGCCGCCCCATCTGGGCGAGACAGCGACGCCCGTATCCTTTTCGCCGCTCGCGCGGGTTGACGTAGACGCCCTCGATGTAAGCGACCTCCGGCGTCTGCGCGATAATGTCGGCCTTGTAGACGATGCGCCCGCCCTCGAACCACGCCCACGTCCGCTGTTGCTCGATGCGATGCAGGCAGCGACTTAGGAAGCCTTCGCGGTCGGTGCGTAGCGGATCGTTTCCGGTTTCCTCGCCGATCATCTCGGAGTGGAGCGCGGCAACTTCGTCGAGGTCGCCGGGCGTCGCGGGGCGCAAGCCCTGTATGGCCTCGCAGCCGCCGAAGGGGAGACGCTGTTCCAACAGAAACACGTCGCGGAGACGACGCGGCTCGCCGCCCTCAGGCGCGTAGTAACGCCAGAAACTCCGCACCTTCTCGCTCTCGCCCATCAACAGGCGCGACTCCGGCGCGCGTCGCGTGAGCCTCGCGAAAGTTTCCGTGGCGGCTTCGGAGCGCGCGTCGAAACAGATTCCGTCGCCGATCAGGGCGACGCCTTCGAGCACGCCCGCGCCGTTGCGGCAACCGTAGAATCGCCCACGGTTCTGCGGACTCACCACGCCGTTGTCGCGTATGAATCCCGACATGATCACGTTGTCCACCGGACGCTCCGCGAGGAAAGAGAGCGCTTCCGCGACGTGGCTTTCCGCCAACGGGCTGACGTTCAACTGCTCTGGCTGCGGTTGCTGCACGTGTTTGACCTTAACTGTGAAATTGATGTCGGGGAGAGAAGACCGGGCTGGAATTTTTTCAAGCGGCGAAACCGACGTTCTCGCGCGCACGAAATACATCGCAAGCAGAGTGCCAACGCCCCGCGCATCCCGAACCGGCGATTTTATTGGGTTTTTGCGATTCCCGGCGTCTGGAGCGCAAGCACGTGGACACATTCTGGCAGGTCAGAATGAAAATTTGCGGTCAGCCTGACAAATGCGGTCACAGTTGACCGTGCCCGGAGCAGCAGAGCGGCGACCATTTTAGAGCCGCCAAGCGGCAGCCATTTCGACTACCTACGAGCCGCGAAGCGGCGGTTTGATCGTGTCAAATAAAGTTCCCCGCCGGGAAGGCTTGAGCGAATTCTGCGCCGCCGTACAACCTACGACGCGCCCGGCGGAGTCCAACGTCTCAGCCATGAAGAACAACCACCATCTTTACACGCGGCGAAATTTTCTGGGCGGCCTCGCGCTCGGAGCAACCGGGGCGGCGGCCATCTATTTCAGGCCGGGAGTCTTCGCCAACCAACTCGTCCGGACGCCGCGACAGACCGAGGGGCCGTTCTATCCCGACCGGATGCCGCTCGACACGGACAACGACCTGCTCGTCGTCAACGACGCGCTCACGCCCGCCGTCGGCATCGTCACGCACCTCGGCGGTCGCATACTTGACGGTCGCGGCATGCCCGTCAAAAACGCCGTGGTCGAAATATGGCAGGTGGACAGCAACGGCGCGTATCTTCATTCCGGCTCCGACAACCGGGACAGGCGCGACGCCAACTTTCAAGGCTTCGGACGTTTTGAAACCGGCTCGACCGGCGAATACCGCTTCCGCACCATCAAACCCGTCGCCTATCCCGGACGCACGCCGCACATTCACTTCGCCGTCAGGTTAAAGGGGCAAGACAAGTTCACCACGCAATGCTACGTCAAAGGCGAGCCGCGCAATGAGCGCGACGGCGTGCTCGCAGGGATTCGCGATGCGCGTGCGCGCGAGTCTGTGATCGTCCCGTTCGCCCCGGTCGGCGGGTCGCAACCCGGCGAGTTGGCGGCGCGGTTCGACATCGTGCTCGGCTTCACCCCGCCCGCGTAAAGATCATCAACGCCCGCGCGACCGGCGCAGGCGCGCGAAGTCCCGCCCCCGATGCGTCGGAGGCGGGACTTCGTTTGTTGAACCGTAGAGTGCTGCGCTTACTTGAGCGCGTGTTCGATGGCCTGCGTGACTTTCGCGTCCTCCGGCTTGTCTGCGGAGTCGAAGCGGGCGACGATGCGCCCGTCGCGCCCGACGAGAAACTTGTTGAAGTTCCATTTGATCTCGCCCGCGAATTCCGGGTTTGATTCCTTCTCCGTCAGGTACTTGTAGAGCGGGTGCTTGTCGTCGCCCTTGACGGAGATTTTCGAGAAGACGGGGAAGGTCACGCCGTAGTTGATCCGGCAAAACTCCTGTATCTCTTCGTTAGTGCCCGGTTCCTGCGCGCCGAAGTTGTTGGCCGGGAAACCGAGGATGGTGAAGCCCTGATCTTTGTAACGCTCGTAAATCTTTTGCAGCCCATCGTACTGCGGCGTGTAGCCGCACTTGCTCGCCACGTTGACGAGCATCACTACTTGGCCGCGAAACTCTTCGAGTTTCACGTCCTTGCCCTTTGAATTTTTAAGCGTGAAGTCGTACACCGATTTTGCCGTTTCCTTTCCGACGCTGTTCGAGCCAGCGTTCGCGTCCTTCGCCTTGACGAAAAACAGAGCCATCGTTGAGACGGCGACCCCAATCGCCGCGCCGATTAAAAATTTCTTCATTTCATTTCCTCTATCACTGGTTGCGATCAGTGTAACCGAAAAACTCTGCGACGCGGAGGCGCGGAGTTCAAGTGGCCGAATTCATCTCCACCCAGTTGATCTTAACACCGGCGGCAGCGAGCGCGTCGTCGAGCCGTTGATCCTGACACACGCGGATGAGGCGCGACGGCTGCGCGCGCACTCTGAAGCCTTCCTCGCGCAGGTGAAGTTCGAGAAAGACTTCGCAGTCGCCGGGACTGGCTAAGAGCGCCTGCGACACGGCCTCGCACTTCTCGCCGATGTCCACGCCCGCAGGCAGTTCGATGACGAGCGAGCGGATGACGCTGCGCACTCCTCCTCCTGCCGCCGTCGCCGCGACGCCGCCGTTGCGGTTCAGCCACGGGTTATGCGCCGGGATGCGCGCCTTTTCCAACAGGTAGACCTCGTCGCAAACGACGGTCGATGAACTGTCGCTGTCGTCGAGTCGCCCGGTCACGAGGAGCAGCGCGTCGTTGGCCGCCTCACGCCCCTTGCTCTTGAACGCTTCCGGCCAGAGGACGCACTTGACCGTCGCGCCCGATAAATCTTCCAGACGGAAGTAGGCGTACTTGTCGCCCTTCTTCGTGTTGCGCACCGTGAAGTCGGAGACGACGCCCGCGAGACGGACGCGCGCTTCCGGCCCCGCCGCAGCCAACTCGGCCACCGTGCCGCACTTGAGTTGTTCGATCTTTTCGAGGAAGTCTTCGAGCGGATGACCCGACACGTAAAAGCCGATGGCCGCCTTCTCGTTGGCGAGCAGTTCCTTGTGCGACCACGCGGCGGCGTCGTTGAGTTGCACGTGCGCCGCCGCGTCCCCGTCGGGAGCGAAACCGAAGGCCGAGCCGAACATGTCGCCCTGCCCGTTGTCGCGCTCGCGCCGCTTGCGCCCGCCGCGCTCCAGTGCGCGCTCGACCGTCGCGTACAGGCTCGCACGCCACTGGCACAAATTCTCGCTCGCTGGCTTGAACGAATCGAACGCCCCGGCGCAGACCAAACTTTCGAGCACGCGCTTGCCCGCGCCCTTTTCGCCGACGCGTTCGGCGAAGTCGTAGATCGAACTGAAACGCCCTTCGTCGCGCGCCTGAATCATCGCGCTCACCGCCGACTGGCCGATGCCCTTGATCGCCGCGAGGCCGAAGCGGATCGCGCCCTCGACGGGCGTGAAGCCCGACCCCGACTCGTTCACGTCCGGCGGCAACAGCTTAATTCCCTGCGAGCGAAGTTCCGAGCCGTACTTGAAAATCTTCGTGGCGTCGTCAGCCGTGTAGGTCATCACGGCGGCGTAGAAGTGTTCCGGGTACTGCGCCTTGAGGTAGGCCGTCTGGTAGGCGACGTGCGCGTAGGCGACCGAGTGCGAACGGTTGAAACCGTAGTCGGCGAACTGCGCCATCAGGCGAAAAATCTCTTTCGCCTTCTTCTTCACGATCTTGTTCTTGGCGCAACCGTCCATGAACTTCTGTTCGTGGACGGCCATCTCCTCGCGGTTCTTCTTGCCCATCGCGCGCCGCATGAGGTCGGCCTCACCTAAGCTATAGCCGCCGAGCCGCTGCGCAAGCTGCATGATCTGTTCCTGATAGACGAGGATGCCGTAGGTGTTCGACAAAATCTCTTCCATCTCCGGCGTCAGGTATTCGACCGGCTTCTTGCCGTGGTAGCGATCAATGTAGTCGTCAACCATGCCGCCGTCGAGCGGGCCGGGACGGTAGAGCGCGTTCAAAGCGGAGAGGTCTTCGATGGACTTCGGCTTGAGCTTCCGGCAAATCTCCTGCATCCCCGTGGACTCAAACTGGAAGACCGCTTCGGTGCGACCGAGGCCGAACAACTTGTAAGTCTTCTCGTCGTCGAGCGGAATCTCCGACCAGACGATCTCCCGCCCGTGCATCTCGCGGATCGTCTTGCAGCACTGGTTGATGATCGAGAGCGTGGTCAGGCCGAGGAAGTCCATCTTGAGCATGCCCGTCTTTTCCAGATCGGACATCTCGAACTGCGTCGTGAACTCGTGCTTGTTGTTGACGGCGACCGGGATCAACTCTTCGAGCGGCTGCGGCGAGATGACGACGCCCGCCGCGTGTACCGAAGAGTGGCGCGCGCAGCCTTCGAGCCGCCGCGCGATCTCGATCACTTTGCGCGTCTGGGGGTCTTTCTCCACGGCCTGCTTGAGTTCGGGCACTGTCTCCAGAGCCTGCCCGATGGAGACGTTGCGCCCGCGCACGGGCGGCGGGATGAGTTTCGCGATCTTCTCCACGTCGCCGTAAGGCATGTCGAGCGCGCGTCCCACGTCTTTGATCGCGGCTTTGGAGGCCATCGTCCCGAACGTGATGATCTGGCAGACCGACTCGCGCCCGTAGAGTTGCGTCACGTGGTTGATGACTTCGGCGCGACCGTGAACGCAGAAGTCGATGTCTATATCCGGCATCGAGACGCGCTCCGGGTTGAGGAAACGCTCGAACAGCAGGTCGTACTGGATCGGATCAACGTCCGTGATCTCCAGACAGTAGGCGATGAGCGAACCGGCTGCCGAACCGCGTCCCGGCCCGACGGGAATTTTCCGGTCCTTCGCAAACTTGATGAAGTCCCACACGATGAGGAAGTAGCTGGGGAAGCCCATCCGCTTGATCATCGCGATCTCGCTCGAAACGCGTTCCTGATATTCGTGGAGGCCGTGCTTCAGCGAACCCTTCGCGCGCATCGGCTCCCAAACCGTCTCGCGCCGACGCTCGTAGCCCTCGCGCACGACTTTCTCGAAGTATTCGTCAATCGTGATGTCGCCCTCGGCGGCGGGGATGGGGAAGATGGGAAGCTGGTTTTCGCCGAGCGGCAGTTTGAGGTCGCACATCTCCGCCACTTCCAACGTGCGCGTGACCGCATCCGGGATGTGGCTAAAAATCTGCGCCATCTCTTCGGGCGAGCGAACGTACCACTGCGGCCCGCCGAAGCGCATCCGGTTCTCGTCGTTGACGGTCTTGCCCGTGCCGATGCAGAGCATCACGTCGTGCGCTTCGTAGTCTTCGCGGAAGAGGTAGTGTGCGTCGTTGGTGGCGACGAGCGGGATCGCGGTGCGCTTCGAGAGTTCGATTAGGTCTTTGTTGATCTTGATCTGGTCTTCGAGTTGATGATCCTGAATTTCGAGAAAGTAGTTGCCCTTCCCCATTATGTCCTGAAACTCGTTGGCCGAGCGCGCCGCCTCTTCAAACTTGCCCGACTTGAGGTGCGCCTGCGGAACGCCCGACAAACACGCGGAGAGGCCGATCAGTCCGCCGCTGAACTTCGAGAGCAGTTCGCGGTCGATTCTCGGCTTGCGGTAGAAACCTTCCTTGAACGCCTTCGAGGTCAGGCGGACGAGATTGTGATAGCCCTCCAGATTACTGGCGAGCAGGATCATGTGGTTGTAAGGCTTCTCGCCGCGCTTCGTCTCCGGCTTGTCGAAGCGGCTGCCGGGAGCCATGTAGATCTCGCAGCCGATCAGCGGCTTCACGTCGTGCGCCTTCATCTCCTTGTAGAAGGAGACTGCGCCGTACATGTTGCCGTGGTCGGTCATGGCGCAGGCGCGCATGCCGAGTTCGCGGACGCGCTCGGCGAGCGGCTTGATCTGGATCGCGCCGTCGAGCAGTGAATAGTCTGTGTGGAGGTGAAGGTGTGCGAAATCGTGGTTCGACATAATTGACAGTCAGTAAATCGGACGATGCCCCGGCGCGGACTTGGAGAGGCCGGTGAAGTTTTAGGCTATCTTCGACGGGCTGTCAATTCATCCCTCTCCGCAGGCACTAGAGAA
>Ga0307513_10007391_pt1 | contig 14258 bp, 10 predicted proteins | sample 15_EM_MG_FD_202174 | JGI IMG/M metagenome (GOLD analysis project Ga0307513, IMG submission 202174) | Populus trichocarpa ectomycorrhiza microbial communities from riparian zone in the Pacific Northwest, United States - 15_EM | ecosystem: Host-associated > Plants > Roots > Unclassified | place... | reverse complement strand
GCGGGGCCCACTCCCGCCACAGGTGCAATCAGTCTATTTTGATAGCGTTGATATGGGAGGGGGGGTTTCTTGAGCACGTTCTAAGTGAGGTGGGGTGAATTGGCATTTCTAATGCGACTGTACCAGTAGTGTTTGGAATAGTGGAGTTATCGGGCGCGTTGCCTCTACTAGTCGAACACAGGTTGTAACTGCTCTCAATCGTAGAGACGAGTGCCGGAATGGTGGGGTATTGTAGGGGGTAGAATGTTCGCGCGCCTTAAGTTAAGTTTCTACCAAGATCTGATACCCATGTTCTAGCCTAGGTAAGATAATAAACTATGATTCAAAGGGATACGACTGAGCCCAGAGATATAGGAGAGTCCGCCATTATTACTCAAGATATGCGAGTGGAAGTCTGGTGGATTAACCCTAGCTTGCCTGATCTACCTTTTCTTCCAAGGTAGGTCTCCTCCATGATGTGTTCCTCACAGTCTAATATTCAACTTGTCCAAGTCAGCCAATTAACTTGAGCGGGGGGGGCATCACATTTACCTGTTCGGGCCTGTGTCTGGTGCTGTAGGGTGGGATGGATCCGTAGTTTCCTGGCCCTATTGTGGGGGAGGGTCTCCGGTGAATGAGAAATCAACACACCCAACTTACTAGTAATCGAGATTGACCAGCCAGAGCGACAGTGTGTACATCCTGAAGCTGCTTCATCATGCCACTGGTGTGACGCAGCCCACCACTGCAAGGATCCAGGAGCCGGGAAGAATTAAACTATCGTTGATACCGAGTTGTCTAGAAGAAAATAAATAATTAGAGGTAATTCCCAGACTCGTAGCCTTGTAAAAAGCCTGTATCTTTGTTTTAAGGGGTGAGGCCGAAACTTCGGATATTGCCTTTGGGAACCAAACTTGGAGATCTCGGGAAACTCAAGCTTGTGGGAAGACTAGTCTGTCAAAAGGATCAAGAGGCCGTTATTGCTCGATGCGGGTTGTATAGTACTCCAAACCTTGGTTTAGGCCCGAGCCTCGGTCCGCAGCGGCGTGCCTTTTTGGTAGTGATAGATTATGGAAGAATGATTTGCAGTTACTGTGAACTAAGATTTTAAAATTGGGCATAGGGAGATAGATACCTTTTCCGTTTGCTTTTAGTCATGTCTTGTGTTTTAATAGTAATAATATGTGTAATTTATGTTCTTAAACCCTTAAGGTCCACTGCTTAATGTGGAGTACTTGCAATTTACACTTTAATTAAGTAATCTATAAAATTGTACTGACATGACAGGTCTATAAACTGTTCATAACCTATCTTTCCACCTCTTCCCCAACCATTAGCTACGGCTGCAGAAATACGCCTCGAGGGAGTTCATGAATTTCCCTCTGCCAAACAGCACCTAGTTGATTGGCAATAATCCCCGCGATGTGGTATGCTCACTTTTTGTGGGGGGGGATTTCATCATTTTAATTAAGATGGATTTACTCTTGCTTTGGTATAAGATGTGGTTTTTTTTAAACGCCATCACAAGGGTAGCGGTCTGTGCCCTTTCTCTTGGTGTAAGTATGGAACGGACGTGCTGGCTTATGCTGAGAAGGTTCTCTTCTACATAATATATAGTATTTTTATGTATCTAGAGGCCGCAAGAGTGAAGATGGAGTAGCCGATCCGAGGAAGGGGATTTTATAGCACAAATTTCCAAAATGATATGGCTTGCCAGTTTCCTTCAGCCAGTGGTTTAGGATCCCGTGTTTGATGCGTAACTTATGTTTTGTTTTTTTACCCGAATCTTGTCCCTCCTTCTAAAACTGGAAGTAATTTTGCGTCTCTAGGATGACAAAATGTCTCCTTCACTCCATTGAGTCAATGGACGTCCGATGTTGAAGAAGTTAATATCGTGCCTTGAAGAATGTATTTCTAGCTTCCTCTAACGATCCAACAACTGAGGAATCCATGTATTTATGTAAATGTTCCAATCTAGCCTGAAATAAACAAAACGACACACCTGCTCTATCCTAAAAACGAAATATCGCATGTATGATACGAAGGAAGCTAGTCTGCAGAGTATGGTATGGTTGTATTTTGGCATAGCACATCCAATCAGCAGCGTCATGAGTTATGGTTCGGTATCAGAGTATTAAATTTTGTTGGAATATGGTTTCTTTTTCCTCTCAAATGCTTCCTCTAAGTCTTTTTAATTGTTCCCAAGTCTTGTCCGGGTTTGGCCTTCTTTATACTCTCTTTATTCCTTTTGTTCTTATATGCTTTCTTTGAATGCCTTTGTTCTTTGTTGCGGAAGTTTGGTGGAAGCGGAAGCATGGTAAAGCGGAACCAAGCCACTTTACTATATAGCTTGTCTGTATCTTTCCTATCATTCTAGTAGTCGTTAGTGGTAATCTATGCTCTTGATTGTCGGCTATCATTACTTCTCAGTTGAAACGATTGCGCATTGCTACAAATTTTGATCAGGGGCATAATATTTTACATGTGATGCTCTGTCATCAAATTTTAGGTGGTACAACCCGCTGCGAGGGTTCCAATATAATTTATTATAACTAGGGAAATGTTAGGCCGCAGGCTCCCTGGTCGCCTGGGAGCGTGATGTCCTATGCGTCATCCTCTCTCCCTTTGTTCCCACCTTTATCTGTGGCGTTATGCTTGCTGTCCATAATCGGTAAACCAGCCAGCCGAGGTTGGGATGAGTTAGTACTATACCGCACTCTTGGTTAGAGTTTCGGACCCATTTTTTCTGCCAATTTTCTAGTGTACCTCCACCATCCCCAACGCTGTGGGCTTCGCTTTCTCATGTGGGCATCTCTCTTAAAAAATTCGCTATTAGGCACGAGCCAGGCTCGGATGCCTAGGCGAGGGTATGGATGGGCGTGAATACACGGTGAGGGATTGTAGATTAAATGTTCGTACAACTACCCATCTATATTGCGCCCTAGGCAGATTCCGATCCAGCATGTGATGCCAAATGAAAATTGACAAGACGGAGGCTGCGACCCAACGAGAGATTAAAATTATGGATGTGCTCAACGTTAAAAGCACGTCAGTAGCTTGTGGAGTGATCGAAAAGGAAGATAGAAGCCGTCAACGTGCTGGATGGGAGTACGGAGTATTCAGCCTAACTACTCGTCTTGGGTTCTATCATTTGTGCGTCGTAACTATTTCGTACCCTTCGGGCTCCCTTCTGCAATCTACTACGTAAAGGCGTGTTTCTTAACTACAATAAATCACACATTCTTACCTCTAAAGTTATACTTCTTCGACCGTCCCCCACAGGGTTATCGATAGGCGAGGAACGCCGATCCCCGCCCCATGCCTGACTCCTTTGATTCTTATTCTATTTGTTGTGCGCAATTTTCGGGGTGGAACCGGGGCCTTTGCTGCTATACTATAGGATTACTCTTAAGGCCGGCCGAGTGATAATTTGGCTCCTTAAAGCGTGGAAAATAAGGAGAAATGAGTGACTATTGGTGACGCTAGGTGTTGGTCCGAGATGATGCAAGATTGATCACTAAGATAAATGTCTGTGTGTTCCGAGCTACGAGAAGAGAAAATAAAGAAAATATGAAGAGTCACAATATCCTTACCTAGTTCTCCGAATTTCTACTGCGACAGTAAACTGATCACTGTGCTACAAAGATCCCCAAAGAAAGTGAGGTCTGCAGTCTAGATATTTCTGATTTGTGAGGTCACAAAACTGCTAATCTGTTTGCGCCATATGTTTTTTTCCCTCTCCCACAGATAAGCGCTGTCGCCAACGTGGACTACGATAATGTGGAGCTTGGGAGGGGGGAAGGAAGGGGCTCCTTTTGCCCTTCATATCTGCCGTGACTACCTGGTACCGGGAAATGGATAAGATCACCTTAAGCGGGTTTTTCACAAGTCTCGACAACCTTTCTTCTGGTTCATAAACACCAAGAAGCATGTCCTACTGCCGCGAGCCGGGCGCCCTCGGAGCTCACCTTGGGGGGTTAGACCCTCAACACTACACGCCATTCGGCATTACTTGTGTACCTCTATTTCTCTTCCAGTGCCCGTAGCTGGGGCTCCGGGGGCCCTTGCCCACTCCCAGGCTCCGGACAGCGCGGTAGATGCCCAAAGCCTCAGGTGACGGGGTGGTGATTTATGAGGGATTCTGAATGATCTTCTACGAACTGGTGGACTAGGGGAATTAAGACACCAACTTGAATGGAGAGATTCGGAGGTTACAGCACTATCTTTCCCCACTCTTAGTTGCAGTTTAGCCTTAACTCTGCTGAAGAAGAAGAAGACTGCTTCTTCCCTCGCTGATTCCTGTCCAACACTGCACGATGGAAGACTAGGCCCGTGAATTGAACAGTATATTTTCGGTTTTGGGGTATACGTATGCCTATCAGCTGCATGGGCGACCAAGAAGCGAATCTGAGAATCACAAGTCGTCATGCTGAGCTCCTAGTCACCCCTGGAATTGACAGTTAGCCATTGCAATTCTGAGCGTCATGAGATGCTTATGCACTATGGTGGAATTTCTGTTCCCCGCGCAGACGTTGGGACAACAGAGCCTGCCATTATTTCGTCCCACAATTAACGACCACGTACAATACCAGGCCTCCTGGTACCCGAAACAGCGCCTTACATCCTTCCGACCGAGCGCATACGATACTCCTCGTTTTCAACTGTATAGCCTCGATTCCTTGCTCGCAGTCGAAGTCACTAAGTGTCACTCGCTTCATTGCAAATCAGAATGCAGGGAGAAACTCACGAAAGTGATAACACTGGTGTGATTGTACAGCCTGCGAACACCTGGCAATACCTAGGGCCTCGATTACCACAGTGGTGTGCCGATTCGAATTGGTGCTGCAGCAATGGTTTTCTGATGCTGCGCTCGCTATGACAATAGTTCCAGCTTCTGCTCCTCCACGTAGGTAAATGTCGGGCCTGCATTGGGGGGTGGTCGGGGGGCTACCAGGAAATAAGGCGAATTTCTATCTTTTGTATCAGAAAATGAAAAAAAAGAGAGGAGCCATGGTGGACCCGGAAGGTTGTTTACTAAACAAACCCGCTGAATAAACTAACAAGGCAAGCACCTTTGCTCTAACACGAATGGGTAAGCTCCAATCGATCTGCCACCGTTCTGCTTCTAATCCTTACCATTCTGCCACCGTATTGCAGCCTATACCTTATCTTTGGGTACTACCATTCGGAAAAAGGCGATGCTGACAGTTGTCCGTGGGCCAATAGGTAGCTTGAAAGAGCATCTCTGGGCCGGCACATTCCGCCTAATGGAGCACAAACCGACATGGTTTACGAGAGGTCTCGACATGCCTGGGCCCGCCCAAACTGACATCGGCGATTCTATCAAGTGTGGGGTATGGTCTGGGCGCTTTATTCTGTACCGCGTGGTTTGTTTCGGGACTGTGCTTATGGCATGATATGATACGATGCCCCGCAGAAAGTCAGTTAGCACGGACGTTTTCTCCAAGCGGAATTCATATATTTCTAGGGCACCCTGGATTCCGAACGTGAGAATCTGCGGCCTGGCTGTAGATAATCGTACATGAGAGTTAGTCGAGGGCGTTAGTCAAGAGCTCTGGGTTTTGACCAGCACACGAAGGTATCTATCACAATACTCGTACACATGAACTCTGGCAGAAATGTGGGGAGCTCCTTTACGTCATGGGTCATGTTACTGGCTGGTTAGAGCAGCAACAGAGGCCGGGCTCTACGAAAGAAAGAAAAAAAGAGATTTGTGTGTTTACATTCCTGTCGGACGTCGTTCATTTCTATATCGTATCTTCCGAAGCCCAGGATGCCGGAGCACAGCAGGGGGCAGCCACCAACTCGAGCTCACGGGATGTCACTCGATTGGCTGGCTCTCGCCCCAAGGCAGGGGGGTGGCGGGATTCAGTGCCTTGTTACTCGACGAATCATGAACCGTGACGAGTCATGATTCACCGAACCCACCCCCCATTGGTCGCCATCGTAAACCTTGTTTAAACAAGCCGGGATGCTAGGAGTCCGTTTGGACGCAGAAAACTGGGCCGGGGGTTGGTATTGAGGGGGGGGTTAGGAATTTGGAAAGATCAAGCGGAGCGAGGTACTAATCTGTCGTGGTTGGTGTGGTACTTGGTGGAAAGAATATCAGCTTTTGATGTTATCCAATCGTACCCTTCTGGCCAAGAATGTTTCGGGCAAAATCTGGTCAGTGAGGTTGGGTCTGGTGTTTATTGGAGCAACTATGCCTAACTAAGAAATGATATGTTTTTTTTTTGGTGGATGGCTGTTTGCGGAGCACCCGAGCACCCCGTGATGGCCATCGCTGGGTATTCAACCGCCACTTGGAGCCCTGGGGAGTCCCCTCGAGGGACCCGACTGTTGCCATTGAGGAATGCAGTGAGTGACTGGTGGTGATGAGGCCGATCGCCCCCCTTTTTCGCCAGCAAATTTGTGCTTGGCAATTTTGGCTATTTGAATGAATTTTGCCAGGATCTCGCCCATGCTATCTTATAATATGCTACGAATAAAGTTCGCAGCTCTCAACCCGCAGTCTGCATCTCGTAGGAACTCCACGGAAGGTTTATGCTTAATCAACATGTAATTTTAAACCAACACCAGTGTCTTGAAATACGGAGGGGACCTGTGTATGGTGGTGCTCTGTAGGTACTACCGCAAGAACCGAAATTTGTGAAAGAGAAAAAAAACAAAAACAAAACGGGTATTATGGTCTACTCCATTGAGTACGCTCTCCGAGATCGCAATTCCACCTCTCTCACTAGGAGCTTAGATGGGCAGAAGACCAAAGCTCCTAATGTTTGACGTTCCTCCCGACGTCGGGACAAGCGCCACCCTAAGTGGCTACCTGAGCCCATTTAATCGGGTCGCCCCGGAGCGTTGGTTCGACAGTGCTGAGCGCCACCACCACTCCCCCCATCAAAGCCTGCAGACAACACAAATGATTGATCAGACTTGGACCTCCCTAACACTGTACCGGTAACACGGATGCCCCCGACTTAACATTAGATTCCTTTTTTTCGCTACAGCAACTCAACCCTCTGCAGGAGCTTCAAGTACTCGAGTACCGTACTTTTACCATAACGGGAGCAGATTCCCCGTTCGCTTGTTCCGTCAGCAAAAAAAAAAAAGAACTAAAAAACCCATCAATTACCGCAAGCAGTAAACGAAGCTGCTGCATTCTGCACTTGCATGGATGGGTCACGACGAGCAGGCTGAAGGTTTCGAAACGACGTCGCAATCGTAATCACGGAACTCCCTTACACTGACTAATCTGCACCCTTTCAGCTACGATATGATACTGCATCATACTCAGCCGCTATGAAAATCTAGGTACAGCCTACGCATGTCGGAATCGGTTTCGATAATTAGATAAATCCGAGGGCGGCGATAAACTTGACAACGAAACTGAAATGCTGGTCTAATAATAGTGGCGAAAAAGCTCATTGTAAACCGACCGGCGCGTTATTACTGTTGTGAACCCGACCAACCGGATGGGATGGGGATAAGCAACTGTGCCGATGTTGTTTCTGTGCGGTATACCCATAGCTTAACTCTACCACCGCCTAGATGCAGTTGGGTTAGGGTTGTTTGTTTGGAAACGGGACTAGAGTAACAGAGTTTCACCATAAAGGACAAAGCGTCGACTCAGCATCATCCGTGTGTGCGTTTCGAACATGGATGGATGAGAGAGAATTGGAATGCTTTCTCGGTTTTGCCTTGTAATGTGTGTGTGTATGTGTATAATACGTATGTATGTGTGAGGTGTATATGCGGTCAAGGACGAGGGTTTGAATCAGTTTTCCTGGTTCTTTTGGTTTGGTTTGGTTTGTTTTTCTTACTGTAGAGTACTTTCTCCGCTGGTATGTTGTTATGATACTTGGGAATCTGCTACTGTGTTCTACCGGTGCGCTAAGGGCATGTTTAAAGGTTGGGTTAACAATTATATAAGGGTACAGTATAGGTATGATAGCAGTCTGTTTGTATATAGTAAATAGCTATGACCTCTATGAAACCCCGGCGGTCAATCCTGATAGTTTAATAGAGAGTGTGGTTCTGTGCTGTGCTGTGCTGTGCTGTGCTGGACTCTTTCTTATGCGACTCTAAAAAGGGTAGAGCAAGGGAGCAAAGTTCCCCCCCTAAATTACCCACTACCGGCAACTATAATATTTATAATGATACCTCTAGAGCTTTTCATAATATCTACTGTAGTCAAAGCGCCACCCACACGATACCAAACAACCCACAAGTAATCCGAAAACAGCAAGTTAGTTAGTTAGCCACCCCCAAAGGCCCTCAAACCCGCTCAAAAAAACTTGCGCACCCCCGTTAACTAATTATTTACGAACCGCCGTGTAATAAGTACTGTATGATAACTGGTTTCGATAAAAGCGAACCGCAACTACATAAAACAGAGGATGGGACCAAATGATAGTCGGCACAAACCTCTTTTCTTATATTCATATATATATGCTTTCCTATTTAACCATTCCTTTCAATTATTTGGAATAAAAAAACAAAAAAAATCGGTATCGCATAGGCTTTTTTCTCGGTTTCTCTCTACCTTCCTCTACCTTTATCTATCGATTATATCTCGCGGCGGTCCGGTCCGATCCGATCTACTACGGGTATATTATTATCATAAATCATAAAAAAAAAGAGGACCGGGTTAAGCAGAGCACAGGTACAGTACTGTGCAGTACGGCCCAGTTCAGTTCAGTACTGTACGTACGGTATACAATCCCAATATCAAGCCATATTATTACACTGCGAAACAAAGAACTAAAAAAGGCCTAGGCAAGCAGAAGCGGAATATCATTTATTTCTTGTCATTATTTTTCGATAAAAATAAAAATAAAAATAAACGAAAATGTGCCTATCAAATAGAGCTCCATCCTGTGGAGGCGCAAGTATGCAATTTACCCTCCCCATCACCACCACCACACACCATCCACAAAACGCCAATAAAACATAAAATTAGAAAGAAAAGAGAAAGGGAAACTAGGACTGATGGGATGTGCGAATGAATAGTCGCGACGCTGCAGAGCCCGTATACCCCCCACAGCGCATGGACCGGGCAGGTATATTTCACGAACGAACCCTACCCTACTGGTACCACCTCATGCAATGAGGGCGGCAGAAACGGCAGCAGCAAGAGCAGCAGCAGCAGCAGCAATAACGCACAAACCACCACCACCCCCACCACCGCCAGTACGACCATCACAACCACATCCGTAAAGTACCAATGGCAGACTCCAATCCCGCGTTCTCGCACTTGTTCTTCTATCTCTACCTCCCCCTCTTCCCCTCCCAATTCCACTCCCTCGACCGCCGACGTGGTATGTAGGTTGAGAATCCAGTAAGCCCTTTCTTCCAACCCAGCCCAAACACCCCCTACCTACCTCTCTATCCCTCAAGTTAATTCTCTGATACAAAAAAAACAAAAAGTGAATTCGCGCACGACCCGCTCGGCGTGCATAACGCAATCCTGCACGACGTACTCTTGCGAGGGGGGGATGGGGAGGATGAGGAGGAGGAGGTAGTCAATTTGGGGAGGGAACTTGTACTTGGTGTGGGAGGCGAGGGCATCATTGGGCGGGGGGTTAGCATTGTTATTGTTGGGGGGCCGGAAGAAGAGGGAGAAGGAGGAGGAAGAGGAGACGGAGAAGGAGAAAGAGAAGCGGAGGATGGCAAGCGGAGGATGGGGGAGGGGGAAGTTGTTGGGTGGGGGGTTATTGGATGGAATTAAGGTTGGGATTGCTATATTGTTGGGAGAGGTGCTTGTATTATATTGGAGGATGGGATTGAAGGGAGAAAGACGGAAGGAAGGCATTAAGTTTAACCTAAGGCATGAAATGAAGTGCCTGAAGGAGTTGAGAAGAAAAGAAAAGAAAAAAGTGAGATGAGGTGTAGAGGTTTGGCTGCCGTATGGAGGGATCGAAAGCGCAGGCAGGTATCTCGTAGGTGGAGCTACGCCTATCTACCTACCTGCCTACCCATTGGTGCTGCACATCCGGACACACTCACATATAATACGCCTCAGATGAATGCAATGGTTTGTACGGTACAGAACTATACCCCCCCCAGCAGGAAAATAAAATAAAAGTAAATAAAAGTAAAATATAAAAAAAACCTCCTTCCGAAGATCGAAAACACAGCAAAATCATTTCACAAAACCATACGATAATCCTCTTCTACCGCCGGCGATTCAATTTAATCTAAGATTAATAAAATTCGAAGATCCATCCTGCTTCTCCTCACCTTCTCCCCTTCCTCCATTTTTCCACCACTCAGTAAATCCTAGTGGCTGAGAACTAACTAGCCATCCCGGAAGCCATCCTCCAATCAGTAACCCAACATCCCAGCATCCATCCCCCCCCCCCAATTCCAAGGCGAAAGAAAGAGAAAAACTCCCGATTAACCCATACAAAAACCCGTGTTGACAAATAACCCACTAGCATGTATATAAAAAAACCGGCGAGTCATATTCCATGAATCAAGGTTCCTAGATCCCAGCATCCCTCCCCCTCCATTCTTCTTCAGAGGGCAAATAAGACGTACCGTACCAGCGCTTCTGATACTGTATAGTAAAACGCTCCCTTCCTTCCTTCCCTCGCCTGCCGCTATTACTGCTGCTAGTGCCGGAGCCAGCATCGACTCCAGTATACAGGGAGACAGGCTAATATTTGGAAAGGAGCGAGAATAAACCCCTCCCTTTTGGAAAAGGGAAAAAGAAAAGAAAAATCGCGAGGTTGGATTTGAACCCCTTCTCTCGTTCGTCCGCTATCCTCGCCTCTCCGGGCTGAAGTGAATGAGTGAATGAGTAAGTGAGCCCTCTCACACATGGAGGTACAGGTGAGATCACGAGAGGGTAGAGAAAGTGGGGAAAAAGCACTCCCCCTCCTCCTCTCCCCTCCCCTCCCCTTCCCACGCGTGGTATCTGCCATGTCCCCCCAGTGGGCACTCCACTGTGCTGTGCGTGCGATAATCAGTAAGTAGTCATGCGGACAATCTCCTCCTTGCTCCTCCTCCGGAGGAGGGGAGGATAAGGAGCAAATGCAGGCAAACGCCAAAAATCCCCCAATATCAGCTTACAATTCATACAAAAACTACACTAGTTAGATACACAAAAACTACCCTGATCGACACAGGAAAGAAATACCAGTTCCTCAAGTGTGCAGAAAGGGCAAGAAAAAAGAAAGCAAGAAACACAAAACAAAAAACAACGCTTCACTTGCCCGCTCAATACGGTAAATAAATGAAATACAGGAGGATGTTGACAACAAAAACAAAACAGGACGAGGACCAGAAAGAAAGAAACCACGCTATGCGGAAAACCACCCACCCAAGTATCATACCATCAATACTCATAATACCGTACCTTTGGTTTGTGCAAAGAAAATAAAAATAAAAAGGCAAGGGGAAAAAAAAGTAAACCTTATTTCCAGTTTAATAATAAAAGGAAGAAAAAAGGATATTCATATAAAACAAGGAAGAGGGGAATGTTAGGAAAAAGTGTTAGGATTAAATCAAACCCTCAGGAAAAAAAGGAGGAAGAAAGAAAAAGAAGAAAGGATCTGCCTCTCTTTTTTTCCCCTTTTTCATAATATAATATATATAAAGTGTTTTTTTTGTTACGATGCAAATATTTTTGGTATTTTCCGGCATTGCTGCGACCGTCTTGTGGGATGAAAGCGCGAAAAGGACAAAAAGCCACCCAATAGGTAAAAAAGAACAGAAGAGGAAGAAAAATATCCAGTAGAACCGCCCTGCGATGACTAAGAGAGTAATAAATAAGCTAAAAGGGCAAAAAAAAAAAGACCAGCAACGCTCGCTAAAAAAATCAATGAAAATCAAGCCAAAAAATCACAAAATCCAATCGCTAAACCATTTGCAACGCTAAACAAACAAAAAACAAATGATAAGAAAAACATATAAATAAAGAGGATTCTGTTCAAAAGGAAGAGCCGGGGTGGAAAGGAAATCGCGTGACCGATAACCTGGCGCAGACTAACCGCTCAACCGAGTTCGGAAGAAAGAAAGAAATATATGGGAAAAAAACCAAGCAACCACCCAATCGAATAGTACAAGTGTTCAGTGTTGTTTTGCTCCAGGTGTTGTATGTATGGGGAGTATGTGTGCGTGAGATAAGACAGAGCGGGAAAAAAAAGGAGGAGTTGACTGAGAGAGGGAAAGAAAGAAAGAGGGAAAGAGGAGACAAGAGGAGACAAGAAGAGAAAAGATGGGCAAAGGTGGTGATGATAGAAACGAGCGGGGGGGTTAGCACATGCGGTGAGTGTATGTGTCGCCGTGTGTTGTGTTGGCCATCGTCCCAGCAGCCTTGCGTCATACCGACTGAGCCCCCAAGAACTCTATCCAGAAAATATTCATTCCCTCCCGCTGAAGGGAAACCCCCACCACCACCACCATGCTGCCACTGCCAATCCTCCGCACAGGAGAATTTTAAAGAACGAAGAAATAACCCCCACAACAAGCAAGTCGAAGAAGAAATGAATAAAGGTCGATGTTGAAATCTCTTCGTCATGTCTCATCGCCATCGTTGGTAATAGAAAAATTAACGAGATAAAGAATGAGTAACAGTAAAAAAAGAAAGAAAGAGTATCGAGTATCAGGTTGTTACTTCCAGCTCCCGCCATACCGCTCCTCTCCTCTCCATACGTCGTGAAAACCAGTCTCAGTCATGTTGCCCTGCCCCTGCTGCCCCTGCTGCTGCTGCTGCTGCTCTCGCTGGCCACCACCACTAATCCCGCAGCCTAAGCCTCTCCGTGATGGCTACATGGTAGTTGCATACTCCTGATACCTGTCCCAACCGAACCCCCCAAATCCGCTGCCAGTGTTGCATTGTTGTGCCACAAGACTGGGTAGAGGAAGTTGCGTCAGCGGGAGTTGATGCGATGGCGGCTGAGAAGAATACTGCTGCTGATGATGGTGGTGGTGGTGCTGCTGAGCCGGTGAGTTCATACTTGGCACCTCTGACATCCCCATAGCCCCCCAACCGGATGAGTATGGTGCTGTATTCGTTGTTGGTGGACTATCCGTATCAGGGCTCGATGGGAGCACTCTCCATGCCTCGACGGGTGGTGGTGGTGGAAGGGATGGTGGTGGTGCGGGTGTTGGAGACCACCAGTTGGCAGCTCCAGGCGAGCTCGGGAGCAGTGGTGGCGGGGCTCTCACAACGTCGACGATTCGTGGTGGAGGCGGCAACAACGGCAGGAAGAAACCCAAAATAAGGCCTCTAACCTCATCGCTCCGCCCGCAGAGCAATTCTCCGGCTCCATCGTCCTCCATGCCTTCTAGCGCAATAACATCTGTTCGATAAACAAACTTGTTCACTGTCTGTACAAACTCTTCATGCAGTCTCTTCATTTGGCTCTCTTTCTCGGTCCAATGCCAAGTACAGGACTTCTGGTCGATTAGGTAGATGTCTTTGTGATACTCAATCAGTTCCTTTATTGTCTCGGGTGAAAGCTTGTATGCAATTTCGTTTGACATAACCAGGTCAATGTGAACAACATAGGCTTGAATGTGTAATAGCTGATATCGGAAAAGGGCATCTAGGAGAGGGTGATCGTGCTTCTCGAGCTCGGCTTCAGGTGCGCGCGGTATCATGAGACTGCATAGGTTCCATATAGCTGAGTCCTGCGATAGTGTCTCCGTGAGGCATTTCATGTGCTGGGGAACACTGTTGAGTGGTCGCTTGATTCGGTTGATTCGTTTCAAGGTAGCGGTTAACCACGGGTCAACTGTTGTATTGAGGACTACTGTTGGTGATGAGCGGGGCGCAAATGGCGCAGCAGTATCTGGCAGCAGTAGGGCTGGCATTCTCGACATTCAGAAAAGAGAAGCAGTAGTAAACGTCTGTGAAGACGAGTATACCGAGGGAGGGCGATAGCCTTAATATTAAGAGGCCAGGTTGCCGTGCAATGTGTTCAAGGTAGCTGCGATGTTGGAGAAGAGGGGGAGGAAAGAGAGGGGTAGATGAGGTAATGTAGGTAATGTAGGTAAGCGGGGGGCAGGAGGGGGGTTATGGAGGCAGGTATGAGAGGGGTATAACGAAAGGAAAAGATGTTGGCAGTAAAATAACAAAGAACGTGGATATGCAGACTAGAGTAAACAGTAGCGAAAGTCAAATTGTAGGAAGAAAAAAAAAACTTAGAGCAAGATAGTAGTAAGTAGGAAGAGTAAGGCCTACGACGAGGGGGGAGGGGGGTCGGATCAGAGAGAGTGAAAGGAGCCGAGAAGGGAAGGGGGGTGCGCGAGGG
>Ga0307513_10007390_pt1 | contig 14258 bp, 15 predicted proteins | sample 15_EM_MG_FD_202174 | JGI IMG/M metagenome (GOLD analysis project Ga0307513, IMG submission 202174) | Populus trichocarpa ectomycorrhiza microbial communities from riparian zone in the Pacific Northwest, United States - 15_EM | ecosystem: Host-associated > Plants > Roots > Unclassified | place... | reverse complement strand
CTCTGACATGGGGGATGCCGTGTGGACGCCGTGGGATGCCATGAAGAGCGGTCCATGTATCAAAAATTCGCGGGAAAACTTCACGAAAAACTTCGCGAACTTCTATCCCCGCCGTTCGCACGCCCTCCGGGAGGTGTCATCCAGGTCACGTGAGGGACCATCGGTGGACTCTGATTGGTCGGGGCGGCCGCCGTCCAATGGGAGCGGCTCCTCGGATTCCGTCTGGGGCAGAGCTCATTTGCCTCAAAACGTCTTCGCACTCTAATCATAGTGGGACCAGGTACGTTAACGCATTGACAGACAAAGAACACTGGTATACGTCCAAGAAACTAGCTGCCAAGCACAACCCTTCGGCCCTCACCGCGCGCCACCACGGACCATGGCCAACTCGTCTTGTAGCGTTCGGTGTCTGAACACGAGTCGGCTGTTCGGGACGTTCGTCTAGAAATGCGGGTGCAGACCCCACGTCGAAGTGCATGGAGTGATCAGCGATCAGAATACACGAAACCGAGATGCACAAAACGGGATGACGGAAGCTGCAAGACGCAAGACGCACCTTGTTGATCTCATTTCCGGCATCCCCAGGCAAGTACCAGTGATGCCCTAACCAATGTCTCTTCACTTCCATTTCGAACCCGCTCTGAATCACCGAATTTCGGGCCAATTCCGCTAATGAGCTCTGGGGGAACTTGTAGATCTGTGACAACAAACGTTTGATGAATGGAACGACGAAATAAGAAGAGCGGCGTGCGGATCGGAAGCGATCAGCGTAATCTGCACAGCGTGACAGTGAATGAATGGAATAAAGTAGGCGTACATGTGCTGCAACGCTGTATTCCTCCAATAACGGCTCCTAAACGTTGCTCGTGAGATCTAATCCATTCCGTTAAGGGGTTTATCAGACCTTCGTGAAATGAAACTGCAGAGGGTCATCCGTGCTCAAGCTGACATTCAACCCCGTCTTGAAGAATTCCTTCAATGGGTTCCTCTCGTATGTCAAAAATAGCGCGTTGTTGCTTAGCGGACTCATTGCGATCCCGATCTGCTTCAAATAGAATAAATACTGTAAGGCGGGGACTTTGCGGAGCAGGATCCCGTGGGAGATAGAGTGCGATGTGAGGTAGGCCGATGTGAGGTGGTCTGTATCACCTGCTTCACCCGCATGCGGACGGAGGACGAAGGTATCTAAAATTTCGCATGAGATTAGTGCAAAGTCCATTGGCTACAGAGTGAACGGACTCACTGAATCCCCGTTCTCGACGCCAGTTGTTCAGGTTGGCGATGTTGGCGAACATGTAATAAATCCTGTCACTGATCAGTGCCGTACATGGCATATGACATAATGCCTGCGACTAACCAGTAGCTGTATGGCGGAGACTGTGTTGTGTTCCATAATCTCGGGTAAGGGAACTTCTTGTGGTAGCGTCTCTCCGTCTTAGACTCATCGTCGACCGTATCAAATCCGATGACTCGTTGGAGGAACACATGGAGTTCAGGGTGTGTCGAAGGGTCTCTCGTAACCTCGAACAGCGGTTTAAATACATCTAAGTTGGGAGAGGGATCGTGACGTCAGAACGGGAATAAGCGAGATAAATTGGTCACTCACTCCGAACAATATCCTCAAAGGTATCAATCGAACCGTTTAGCTTGTATACCTCGTACAGCCGTGGGACCTGAACCAGCCAGCGAACGTTGTGCGAGTACAGCTTGTTGTCGACGATCCACTTCGCGAGCTTGTCCCATTCGTCCTCGTTGCGACCGTAGATACTAATGCGCCACTCGCAATTCTATCAAGGATACCAACGGTTACGCTGCATTTCTATCGGAAACTCGTATCTCACCTGGTATTTGCTCTGCTCAAGATCTGTCATCACCTCTGAGGAGTAAAATTCGTGAATCCTATGCGAGGGCGGGAGAAGGAGAAAACATACCCTTGGTCAGTTCTGCGAGGTATCTGCCTTGGATCAAATTGTCCGTCTTCAAGAAAATCTCTCTCAACCTTGACTCTCCGATCGGATTATACTTCAAGTTGAACTTGTCGAACCGGTGGAAAGAGTCTTGGTGGGCGTGCATGTCCAGGGTGTCGATTGAAAGATCGTATGCGCTGAGACCAAGTGAAGCAAACACTTCAGCGAGGGTCAGGTGTTTCCCATCTCGGAAGATAACGACATCCTATTGCGGGGTAAGAGCAGGTACAGAGATCAAGGAGAAGGACGAACATCGGGAGTCCGCTTCATTTTTGACTTGATGAATCGCAGCAGGTGTTTTTGGTTCATACTGCTAGAGTGATGAACATGGGTATCGACCTTACGGACATTGTAAAAGTCCCTAGAACACGAACGATCTGTAAATTCGTAAATGGTGCCGTTGAAGGGAGCAAGATACCTATGAGGGACTCCCTGATCACCTTTCGTGAGCCCACAACAATGGCGACGAAAGTAACGCCCTCACCTTCATGTCTAAAACCTCCTGGTACTCGTTCAGGAGGTAGTACATATCGAATTTGCTCGCCAGGTATTGCAACCGTCGGTATGCGACACTCTTGGTAGGTCCATCTGAGATCACGCCGAGGACAAACTCGAGGTCCACGAAATACTCCTTGATTGTTGGGATTTTGAAGACCGGCTTCCTATCACTTCCTAACCGCAAAAACGGTTTCAGTCACAGAAAGAAACAGAATTATCAACTAACCATCGGTATTATAGACCTGATAGACGCCGGTCTCATCGAGCCCGAAATTCCAACCATCGTGACCACCAGGGATCTCGCATTTTTCGAACACAAACTCTTCCTTACCTACCTCGGCTTCGTCACCTCCATGAACAGGCTCCGTGTCAGCGGTCCAATGCCAGTGTGGGGGTGGAGGTTTCGGGTATATGCTCCAAGGCTTGTGTGGGGACCTCGGTAATTTGTCCTCAGAGTACAAAGAAGTGTATGCGGAGATGTCCGCGTCTGGGCGCACTCCTGAGACATCGGCGATCTTGGGATCGAGTCCGTGGAAATTGCCATCGTGATCACGGGGATTATCACCGAGTCGTTGGAGCGACACTTGCATGTACTTGTCACGGAGAGAGAGACACTTTTCGAATGACTGGAAGGTATGGAGGTATTCTTGAATGAACGGGCTTGCATCTGGAGGATTCAGCTCACCAGTTGACCTTGGAAAAGGGGGTGCTATATGACGTACCTGGGGCTGGGTGGAGAGTCGTCCTTGTATCGCCCTCGGGTTTCAGCACCTCCTCCATGAACGGCGAAGATGCCATGCTCAAGATGTTCGGTTCGATGACCGAAGTTACCGAGGTGATGGCTAATCCGGACTTGAACGCGGCCCTCCCACCGTCGGAGTGGGTCGATGATCTGCGCTGGACGAACAACTTTTCTCCCATCTGTGCCGGTGATTCCGTTTGAGGCGAAGGGGGGAATGCGGGGGCAGATATACTTACGTGCTGAAGGTGCTTCTCATCGTTATATCCGTAGAATCCGCTATCGTTCGAAATCGGGATGTGGAGTCCCCCACTGGATCCGTCCAAGAGATCCGAAGGTGTTCCTGGGTTGGAGACGATCTTCCCGAAGTAGACCGGGGTTTGCTGGGGGTCTTGTGAAGTCATATGGACTGCGAATTCTGTTGAGACGGCTTCCACTTTGTAGTGTAAAAGTTTTACCTGCACTCTCGACGGTTCTGCTCAGATGACCGAGTCGGTCGAGCCGCTTGACAACCCGATCGCTCGGCTACTTCCGACCGCTTTATTTTTTCTCCCTGTCGGCGCCCCGTCAAAATTTGCCCTCGAGGGTTCAGGCCAAGACCCCTTCTATCCCTACGTTGGTGTAGAGTGGCATGCGGAAGCAGCTCGACCCGCGTATACCTACGCTGATCAACAATGGCGTCAAGAAAAACCATCGGTCGTTCATCATCCTGGTCGGGGACAAGGGTCGTGATCAGGCAAGTCTTCGTCTTTGGTGTCCAAAATTTTCCAGGTTACCGACCCCCCCGTCCACGCGTAGGTTGTGAACCTTCATTACCTACTCTCGCAAGCCCGTGTGTCTGCGCGACCGTCCGTGCTGTGGTGTTACAAAAAGGAACTCGGTTTCAGCAGGTGAGTGCACTCACTCTTGTCTCCGCGAACCTCGCCCAACTGATGAAAGTTGTTCCCCCGTATGACAGTCACCGTAAGCAGCGAGAGGCAAAAATCAAGCGTGAAGTCAAGCGAGGCATACGCGAGCCAAATGAACAGGATCCTTTCGAAATTTTCGTCACGGTGACAGACATCAGATACACGTACACCGGTCTTCGACATACCCCCTTTATTGTCGCTGATTTTTTGAGCAGGTATTACAAGGAGAGCCATAAGATCCTCGGTAACACGTATGGAATGTGTATCCTACAAGACTTCGAGGCGATCACTCCAAACCTTCTCGCTCGTACCATCGAAACTGTGGAGGGAGGCGGTCTCGTCATCCTATTGCTCAAAACCATGGCTTCCCTTCGGCAACTGTATACCATGACAATGGTCTGTATATGCGCCCCGACCCACCGGATAGACGTGTTGATTTATCTCGCAGGACGTCCATACGAGATACCGGACTTCTGCTCATGACCAAGTTGTTGCACGGTTCAACGAACGGTTCATACTCTCTCTGGGCTCTTGCGATGATTGCCTTGTCCTCGATGATGAACTCAACGTTCTGCCCATCTCGCGCGGTAAGGACATCAAACCCCTGGAGGATAAACCCGGGAAGACGAAAGAACAATCAGAGCTCGCCGATCTGAAAGAAACGCTCGTTGACACAAAACCCGTTGGGGAGCTCGTTAAGCTTGCCAAAACTCTCGACCAAGCCCAGGCTATCCTCACCTTTGTCGATGCTATCTCCGAGAAAACTCTCTCTTCTACCGTTACTCTGACTGCTGCACGAGGACGAGGAAAATCCGCCGCTCTTGGTCTTGCTATTGCTGCTGCACTCGCCCACGGTTATTCAAATATTTTTGTTACGAGCCCCAGTCCTGAAAACTTGAAGACTCTCTTCGACTTCATATTCAAGGGTATGGACGCTCTGGGATATGAGGAACATCTGGATTATGATATAGCGCAAAGTACCAATCCCGAGTTTAACAAGGCGATTGTTCGGGTGAACATTTTTCGTGACCACCGACAGACCATTCAGGTGTGTTTCCACTGACACCGACTAGGGTTTCCACGGTTCCTAATCGTATGTCAGTACATTCAACCCCAGGATGCCCACGTACTTGGACAGGCCGAACTCGTGATTATCGACGAAGCCGCTGCAATACCGCTTCCCCTCGTCCGGAACCTCATCGGTCCTTACCTCGTCTTCATGGCCTCCACAATTAACGGTTACGAGGGTACCGGCCGTTCTTTGTCCCTGAAGCTCATCCAACAACTTCGAGAATCTACCCGTCCCTCCCTCACGAAGGAAGCGCCAGCAGACGAGGCAACTACCTCAACTTCCAAGAAGCCTGTGCACAAGGCCGCCCCGAAGGCCCGCACCCTTCGCGAGATCAAACTTGAAACTCCGATTCGTTATTCAGCTGGTGATAAGGTTGAGATGTGGTTGAATGGTCTTCTCTGTCTGGATGCCACAATAGTTTCCAAGGGATCTGCGCAAGGCTGCCCCCACCCCTCTCAGTGCGAACTTTATTACGTTTCACGGGACACTCTCTTCAGTTACCACCCTGCATCTGAGGTTTTCCTCCAACGGATGATGGCCCTCTACGTCGCGAGTCACTATAAGAACCAGCCTAACGACCTCCAACTCATGTCCGACGCTCCGGCACATCACCTCTTTGTTCTTCTCCCGCCTATCAAGGATGACGAGACGCATTTACCGGAACCTCTCGTTGTCTTACAGGTCGCATTGGAGGGAAATATCAGCAAACAAGTGATTATGGACAGTCTGAGCAGGGGTATTCGTGCCGGTGGAGATATGATACCCTGGACCATTTCACAGCAATTCCAAGAGAATAAGTTTGCTCATCTGTCTGGGGCGAGGATTATCAGAATTGCGACACATCCGGATTATGCTAGTGTACGTCCATCTGGAGAATAGGCTCAGTTCTCCATCTGACGTTTACCAGATGGGTTACGGATCGAGGGCCTTGAAAGCCTTGAATGCGTATTATAGCGGGGAGATAATGAGCGTTGACGAGGAGACTCGTGTGGAACCTGAGTACCGTTTCCCTGGGAAAGTGGGCAAGGTATGTTTCGCGTTGTTGGAGGATCCTTTTTTCTCATGACCGGTGATAGTCAACGGATTTGTTGACGGACGAACCCTCTGTTCGTGCACCGTCAGAGATGCCGCCACTACTGCTAAGGTTGTCAGAAAGAAAACCGGAGACCTTGGATTACCTTGGTGTTTCGTACGGCCTTACACCACAACTTCTGAGGCGAGTTTGTCCTCAGTCAAGTCTCGTCTTCGCTGACGTTTTGTGTACAGGTTTTGGAAAAGGGCAGGTTATGTCCCGTTGTACATTCGCCAGACAACGAGCGAACTCACCGGCGAACATTCTTGCATCATGGTCCGTGGACTGAATAGCTCTGTGGAAAGTGAATTAGAGTGGTTGTCTGAGTTCGCGAAGGGTATGTAGGGCAGCTGACTTCCCACACCAATTGCACTAAACGAACCCTGGTTAGATTTCCGTCGTCGTTTCCTCACCTTACTTTCCTACAACTTCAGGGAGTTCGGCAGCGTCACTGCACTGAGTGTCATCGAAGCCGCTAATGTCGGTGCCAAGAGTGTGGAACAAGATCAACCGAAACGAGGTCAGCTGCTTCTAATCCCTCCAGTTGCATACGTAAGTTTACATGACCCAGATCTCGGCGCTGCCGAGTTGAACATCCACCTTGGGCCTTTTGACCTCAAACGACTCGAATCATACGCCAACAATATGGTCGACTACCACGTGATCATGGACCTCCTCCCCATCGTGTCATCGCTCTATTTTGAGAAGCGGCTCGGCGAAGAGGTGAAGTTGGGCGCAGTACAAAGTTCGATTCTTCTTGCTCTTGGGTTACAGAGGAAGACCATCGAGAAAGTTGAGGTAAGTTGGCGATACCACCCCAAGGATACGATTGACACCTTAGTAGGAGGAATTGAGCCTCCCCGTCAACCAGGCGCTCGCGTTATTTGTCAAGTCGATACGGAAGATCAGCAAACGATTGACGGATATTCAAAAGTCCGCCCTCGAAGCAGAACTCCCACCAGCACCTACCTCAAACGGGACTGAAGACCAGAGGTCTATTAAAGCAGCGGAAGCTCTTGAGAAGATGAAGCCGGTTGAGGTCACAATCGACGATGAGCTTCGGGAAGCGGGCAACGAGGTCACCCGCGAATTGAGGGAGAAACAGAGGGAGATGATAAATTCGTTGGATCTATCGAAGTGCGTGTCGAGTCTCGGACGATATGGTCCCAGACATCTCAGCAATACGTAGACTGATGACGTGAACCTTTGTCCCGTCTTTCCCTCCGGCACTACGGCTCCATTGTAGGTACGCGATCGACACGGATTCCGCGGATTGGACAACGGCCGAGAACCAGATCGCCAAGGCCGGACGTGGGAATTCTACGGTGGTTAGCGTCAAGAGTTCAACTGACAAGAAGCGGAAACTCGGTGAAGCCTCGAATGAAGGGGGTGGCGATGAGAAGAAAAGGAAGACCAAAGGAGATAAGAAGACGAGAAGGAGTATAAAGAAGGCCAAGAGGTAGTGTGTATGCGACATGGCAGTTCCTTGACTCTGTTGTTTGTGGTTTGTCCGCCTTGCTTTCATTAATCCAGTTAATCCAGTTGTTCGAGCACCACGAGATAACTCTCGAGATCCCCGGCATGATCTGACCGTATTCCGATCACCACCACAGATGTCACGCAACGAGAGGACCTGCAAAAGTCTCGTCCCGGACCCAGAGGAATCCGTGATTTGGTCGATGACCTTCCGGTGCGCCTCTGACACTCTTGGACCCGCTGCATGACGTGAGGGGCAGCTGGGCGAGAGATGCGGGTGAGGGCCATTCGGTCCGAGGACCAAGCGGTGGGCCCGGGTTTCTTTGAGCTCCATCCCGATCGGTGGATCCTCCATGACACGTTTCGGGATTCCAATCGGACCCGGGCAACCCCACCGGAGCAGTTATCAACGCGGAGATGTAGGGCAAGTCTTCCTGATCTGAGAGTTGGGGTAAACGTTCGCATCCCACGATCCTGTCCAGCTCCTCTTGCGCCTTCTTCACAACATGAGGGTGTAAAGCTACGGCAAGGAAGAAGGTTTGCAGGACTGCGTAGACCTGCCGTTATTCACAGATGAGCTTGGATACGGATCTTGAAAGGGCGGAATCCTTACAGTATCAACAGCGGCTATTGTAATGTCATAAATGAGCACTCCCAAGCGTATCTCCGACAAATTATCTCACCTATGTGCGTTGTTGCAGTCATCGATCGGATTACGCTCTCATCAAATCCTTGATCCGCAAGTTCTACAACACGATCGAAACACGATGCGGCAACGGAGACATTGGTTCCATTGACCTTGGCATTGTTCAGTCCCAGAAACGAGATGTATGTATAGGTCGTCGACAGACCTTTAAATTCTCCTTCACGTGATCGAGTGGGCCGTCGATGGCGACGTCAAACAGCTCTCGACCGACCTTGGCGAATTGTTTAAACCCGGCCCCAGGGAGCCAGTCTGGGACATGCCTCACTTGAGGTTTGATCATCAGCCGGGTGTTACAGGGATTCGGGGATTCGGGGACAAACATATTGGGAATGTATCAACGAGGAACGCCCCAGGTATCATGGCCCTTCCGAAATGTTTAGCGCCCGTTCAGCGGCTTGCAAGAACTTGTCTTCGTGAGACTTGATGTCCATGCCGTAGGTTATTTCCATGATAAGAGCCCCGGTGGCACTAGGCATTGGGAGTGAGTGCGGAACATGTGATACGGCCGTGCGCAGAAGTACCAACAATTGCATGTGAGCCAGGAAATCGTCAGGGGTTTCAGCGAGACGAGAGAGAAAGCGGCAAGTATGTTTGTTCAGATAATTTTCAAACCTCGATACCGCATTCTCGCCCAGGAACTTGTGAAAGAGCCGGCGACATCTGGGAATACTTACAGCCTCTCGGACGTTCTGATTGGGTGGTTCCAGTCTGTCCTGGCGCTCGAACCGGCAAAAAGCGCGTGCTTTGGAAACAGCCCTATCTACGCGCCGGACGGCTGCTGCCCGGAAGCAGAGCACGGTGTGTCACAGTTCAACGTTCAACTGTGAGCGCGCCAACCCAGCTCTTCTTCCCACCATCACCATCCCGGCAGACGCCGAAATTTGGGTCCGTTATATTTCCACACTTGCTCCTTTGGTGTCCGCCTCCCATTTTCTTCGTCGGTGCCTTGATAGACCCCTCGCATCTTGTCGTCTTGCAGCGTACATAACTCTAGCGAGTAATAGATACAATGCCGATTCAAAAATAATAATCGTAAGTGGCCTGATCTTCGACCCTCAGTTTTTCACCAATTGACTTGGAGATCAGGACCCTTGCCACTGTATTCAATCCACCAGGCCGTTACCCTCTTTGTAGTTTATTGTAGAGCAGTGTCGGCTCCAGTAAAATTTCCGCAAAGAGACTATCCGGCGCCCCGACATCCTCATTTGCCTCTTGCTCGCGACGTTATGTTGCGGACTCTTTGACATGTGGGCGCTTTTCCGCGCCGTGTCTGCTTCGAGTTGTTTCCCCCGGTGCGCCCAGAGGCTCTTATGCATTGTTGCCACCGTTTGTTTGCAAGTTTTCTGTAGTGATACAAAATAACCACAAGTCAAGTACAAGAGTTAACATTGAACAATCACGACATCCGCCGCTTCCTTTTAGTCCAAACCCGCCATCGCATCTCTAACTAATTTCATTCTTGCCTCTGATCGAGGTTTGACCACACATTTGAAAGGAAGGGTTTGTCTACGGGGGCAGGAGACACGTAACAATCAGTAAATCCACTCAACTTGCTTTAATCGGAGCAGCAAAAGACATGACGAACCGGATGGGAGACTCGTGGAACTTGGGTTCCAGCTTCTCACCAGCTGGTGCCTCGATGTCAAACACGGCTAGGGTGCAAGCGATATTAAGGAACACGGTCCGAAGAGCAAACCACCTCCCGGGACATATCCTGTCAAAAGGCATCATAGAGCGGTAAAAGCTGCAGTCTGTGAAGGATTGTACCGTCTGCCCGTTCCAAAAGCGCGATCCTCGGGATCCTTCACGGACCGATCCAACTTCCCGTCCTTCAAGAACCGCTCAGGATCGTACGTGTGCGGCGCAGGGTATACGCTCTCATCATAGCATATTGCCCTACACGTTCAACATGGTAAGCAGATGACCCACGTACTGTTTTGCGGCAGTCGCCACATAAGACATAACACTTGCCAGACATTCTCAATGATTGTAGCACCGGCAGGTATGAAGTACCCCCTATATACGTTGTCCTCCGCGGCACGTTTCGGGACTCCAATCGGGGCCGGGCAACCCCACCGGAGCAATTCCTTGATCATCGCAGAGATGTAGGGTAAATCTTCCCGATCCGAGATCTGTGGTAAACGTTCGCATCCTACGATCCTGTCCAGCTCCTCTTGCGCCTTTCTGACGACGTGAGGGTGTAGAGCTGCGACAAGGAAGAAGGTTCGCAGGACTGTGTGGGTCTGTCGTTATTCACGAATGAGCTTAGATACAGGTGTCCGAAAGACCGAATCCTTACGGTATCAGCCGCAGCTATTGTAACATCGTGAGTGAGCGCTCCCGAGTGTATCTCCGACAAACTGTCTCACCTACGTACGTTGACGCGGTCACTGAACGGACCACACTCTCGTCAAATCCTTGGTCCACCAGTTCTTCCACACGGTCGAAACACGAGGCGGCAATGGAGACATTGGTCCCATTGACCTTGCCATTCTTCAGTCCCAGAAATGAGATGCTATGTATAGGCCATCGACAGACCTTCAAAGACTCCTTCACGTAATCGAGTGGGCCGTCGGCGGTGGCAATGGACAGTTCTCGACCGATCTTGGCGAATCGTTTGAACCCGGCCCCAGGGAACCAGTCTGGGATGTGCCTCACTTGAGGCCGGATTATCAGTCGGGTGCCATGAGGATTCGGAATTCGGGGACGAACGTATTGGGAATGTATCAACAAGGAACGCCCCAGGTTCTAAGGTTTCTCCGACGAGCTCCACTAGTCGTTCGGCAGCTTGCAGGAACTTGTCTTCGTGAGACTTGATGTCCATACCGTAGGTCATTTCCATGATAAGAGCCCCGGTGGCACTAAGGATCGAAAGTGAGAGTGGGCCACGCGGTGACGACCAAATATAGAAGCACGGACAGTTTAGTGTGATCCAGGAAATCGTCGGGGGCTTCAGCGAGACGAGAGAGAAAGCGGCATGTATGTTTGTTCAGATAATTGTCAAACCTCGACACCGCATTCGCGTTCAGGAACTCGTGAAAGAGCCTGCGGCATCTTTTCAATTGGCTTCCGTATTCCATCACGGAGAAATCCCACGAACACACATCCATACTTGAGGTTGGGGGTTAGCGAGGGAGGAAGCTTGGATGATGTCGATAGCTTACAGCTCAACCATCGGCATGCGTGGCTGATCTCTCAATGCATCAGTGAACGTTAACTTGTAGGCTTCACAAGGGAGCTCACTCGATCGGAGTAAATGTTGGATCGCTTCTCCGACAGATCTGTGATAGCCTCGGTGCTGCTCAGAACCACGAAATCCTTTGTCAGTAGCTTGATATATAACACATCCGTATCTTGAACCGATAGAACCTTAGTCGGACAGTCTCCGGTGAAGGTGGAGCGAACACACCGAATTTCTGCGCTAAAGCGATGAAGGCCTTCCACGCTGGAATGTCCTGAGGGATGTCCAAGATGTTGCCGATGAGAGGATATCCCTTCGGCCCCGGAGGATATGGCGGCCTCCTATTCTTTTGCCACTTCCAGATCAGAGCCAACGATGCAGCGGCACAAAGCGACGCGGCAAGCAGGGCCTCCTTGTTGATCATGTCGAGAGGTGAGCGAGGGGAGGTTCGGCAGACGGGGAGTCATCAGTCTCGTTCGTCCGACCCCAGCTGTATACTCAGTTGTAATCTCGGAACAATCCGTTCTGAGTTTTAAAACTACCCGCGCGGTGCAGGGGTGGTGCCAGAACGTCCGTTGTACTTTGTATAGAGAAGGTAACGTCACTGTCCAGACCCCGACAAAAATCTGGGTACTGGCAGATCCTCTGATAACCGATCACAAAAATTCAACTCCGCTCGGCACTACCCCGTCAGTCAGACGACGACTGGAGTCCAGAGGATATTCTTTGATGTCCTCCCCACCGGCTTGATTCTAGACTAACTCAGTTGGTTATCGGTAACGCCGAGGAATAACACCCCGCGTCGGGTGGAATAGTGAACGCAGAACGTTCCATCGTAGGCTGAATGGTATGTCATGTATTGTAGAAAACCGACGTGTATCCTGGCGCTCAAACCGGCAAAAAACGTGTGCTTTGGAAACAACCCTACCTACGCGTCGGACGGTTGCTGCTCGGAAGGAGAGTGCGGCGCGTCGCACTTCAATTGTAAACGCGCCGACCCATCTTTTCTTCCCACCATCACCATCCCAAAAGCCGAAATTTGGGGCCTTCCGTTTTCCTCGTCAGTGCCTTGATAGACCCCTCGCGTCTTGTCGTCTTGCGGCGTACATAGCTCTAGCGAGTAATAAATGTAATGCCGATTCAAAAAAAAAAAGATTGCAAGTCTCCCGATCTTTGACCCTCCGTTTTTCACCCACTGACCTGGAGATCAGGACCCTTGCCATTGAATTCAATCCACTAGGCCGTTACCCTTTTTGTAGTTTATTGTAGAGCAGTACCGGCTCCAGTGAAATTTCTACGAAGAGACTATCCGGAGTCTTGGCATCCTCATTCGCCTCTTGCTTGTAACTTTGTGTTGCGGACTATTTGACATGTGGGTGCTTTTCCGCGTCGTGTCTTCTTCGAGCTGTCCTCCCCCGATGCGCCCAGAGGCTCTTATGCATTGCTGCCACCGTGTGTTTGCGAGTTTTCCGTAGTGGTACAGATAACCACAAGTCAAGTACAAGGGTTAACATTGAACAATCATGACATCCGCCGCTTCCTTTTAGTCCAAACCCGCCATCGCATCTCTAACTAATTTTATTCTGGCCTCTGATCGAGGCTTGATCGCACATTTGAATGGAAGGATATGTCTACGGGGACAACAGACACGCAACAAATCAGTAAATCCCCTCAGCTCGCTTTAATCGAAACATCAAAAGACTTGACGAACCGGATGGGAGATTCGTAGAACTTGGGTTCCAGCTTCTCACCAGCTGGTGCCTCGATGTCAAACACGGCTAGGGTGCAAGCGATATTAAGGAACACGGTCCGAAGAGCAAACCACCTCCCGGGACATATTCTGTCAACAGGCGTCAGAGAACGATAACAACTGTAGCCTGTGAGGGGTCGTAGTACCGTCTGCCCGTTCCAAAAATGCGATCCTCGGGATCCTTCACAGAATGATCCAACTTCCCGTCCTTCAAGAACCGCTCAGGATCGTACGTGTGCGGCGCAGGGTATACGCTCTCATCATAGCATATTGCCCTACACGTTCAACATGGTAAGCAGATGACCCACGTACTGTTTTGCGGCAGTCGCCACATAAGACATAACACTTGCCAGACATTCTCAATGATTGTAGCACCGGCAGGTATGAAGTACCCCCTATATATGTTGTCCTCCGAGGCACGTTTCGGGACTCCAATCGGAGCTGGGCAGCCCCACCGGAGCAATTCCTTGATCATCGCAGAGATGTAGGGTAAATCTTCCCGATCCGAGATCTGCGGTAAACGTTCGCGTCCTACGACCCTGTCCAGCTCCTCTTGCGCCTTTCTGACTACGTGAGGATGTAGAGCCGCGACAAGGAAGAAGGTTCGCAGGACTGTGTGGGTCTGCCGTTATTCACGAATGAGCTTAGATACAGGTGTCAGAAAGACAGAATCCTTACGGTATCAGACGCGGCTATTGTAACGTCGTGAGTGAGCGCTCCCGAGTGTATCTCCGACAAATTATCTCACCTGCGTACGTCGTCGCGGTCATTGCTCGGACCACACTCTCGTCAAATCCTTGGTCCACCAGTTCTTCCACACGGTCGAAACACGAGGCGGCAATGGAGACATTGGTCCCATTGACCTTGCCATTCTTCAGTCCCAGAAATG